>JGI24003J15210_10000013_pt1 | contig 76955 bp, 85 predicted proteins | sample LinPmetageLP28_FD_15210 | JGI IMG/M metagenome (IMG submission 15210)
ATGATTCCAGCAGAACGTGAAAAAGATTTTATTCAAAAAGGATTTAAAAGATCAGCATTAAGAACAGAAGAAACTAACGAAGGCGAAATGCGTTTAGACAAATCAGCATTTGTTCAAATGTTAGCAGACAAAATTAAAGAACCTCAAAAAGGACATGGCAGACCAGAATACGATAATAGACTGTTGGCAAAGATGTACAAATTGATTACAGGTAAAGATGTAGATTTTGAAGGCAACAAGTTTACTATCACAATGAACAAACCAGCAAGTGAAGAAACAGTGCAGGAAGACGCACCATTCGATGGTATGAGTTTAGTAAGAATGGCTTTAATGAAAAAGTTTATTACAGCAGAAGAATGGCATGGTTTAAAAGATAAGTGGAAAAACGCAGTTGCAGAGTTAGAACAAAGATATAATGATTGGCCAGATGGTGAAGGATTTGGATCATCTGATCACAATTTTGCAATTAAAGAATTAATGGAACTTGTTGGATATGAATTTGATGACAAAGATACAAGTGGTAGATTTGTTGTATCGAAAATGCCTCCAGAATTAGAAAAGATGGGATTAAAAAATGCCAGAATGAAAGATGCAGTTGCAACTGAAGATTCAGTTAAAGAAGGTGCATCAATGATTCCTTATTTTAAAACTGAAAAAGATTTTGATGGAGAGAAAACTACTGTGTATGAATTTCCAATGGCTTGGGCAAAAGATAAAGAGTTAGATACTCCTTACTTGAGTAATGCCAGCATGAGAGAATTTTTAACTGGATTAGGTTACAGCGGAGATTTTGAAAATATGAGTGCTGTACCTGTAGATGAATTTATTGGTGTTTCAACACAATGGTTGAAAAAGAATATTGGTAAACGATCTCCAGAAGAACCTACAACAATAGATAAAAATCCTGATGGTCCTACAATGATATCAGGTGGTAAACCTGAAGGATATATGAACCAACAGGTTAAACTTCACAACGAACTTGCCAGAAAAATCAAATCAAAATACCCAGAAGTTACACATTTAGGTTTCAATTAATGCGTATATTGGACTTAGAATCCAATATTGACAAATACAACAAAAAGTTGTATAATGAAGATATGGAAACTAAACCAATTGTATATTTAGACATGGACGGAGTTATGGCTGACTTCTTCGGTGGTATTGAAAAACTGTATGGTGTCAAGCACTGGAAAGAACTTACATCAGATAGAACTAAAGATTTAAAAGCAGAAGTAATTGAAAAAATTACTGGTACAAACTTTTTTGAAACTTTGCCAAAATTTACAAGTGCTGATCAATTAATTGACTTGGTGAAAAAATTTACAGGTGGAACTTTTTCAATTTGTTCTTCACCATTAAGAGGTGACAATGCCAATTCAGCAAAATGGAAAAAAGTATGGATCAACAAAAACATTGATCAACCTACAGAAACAATTATTACTGGTAGAAAAGAATCTTATGCTGTTAACAAACAAACTAAACAACCTAACATCTTAATAGATGATAGACCAATCAACATACAAAAATGGAACAGTGCAGGTGGCTTTGGAATACTGTATCAAGCCAACAGAGACTCATTGAGCAAAATTAAATCAGAATTAGAAGCATACACAAAACAACATCAAACAAAACAAGAAGGTGTTGGAATCATTACAAAACAAAATACAACCGCAGATGTAAAGCCAGGTGAAACACAACGTCAAGCGGCAAAGTTTGGATTTAAAATAGACAAAAAAGGTAGCCCACCTAAACTAAGATGAAAATAAGAGATGTCATTGCTGATTGGATTATCATGCCTCAAACTATCAAGCCACAAGGCTTAATACATAAAAAAGGTACAGGTCCTAATAATAGATTTGGTTTCAAAAATGTGGGCAATAATAAAGCCAACGAAAATTTTGCAGACGGCAAGAAAAAAGGCAAAAGCAGACCAGGCAGAGTAAAAAAAGCAGGTGCCAGTTGCAATGGTAGTGTAACATCATTGCGTAAGAAGGCTAAAAACGCATCCGGAGAGAAGGCTAAGATGTATCATTGGTGTGCTAATATGAAGTCTGGCAGAAGTAAATCTTAATAAATACATTATAACAAAGAGGAATAAACAATGGCTGAATTTTTAGATAGATTAGTAAATGCTCGTGATTCAAGAACAGGTTGGGTCAAAGAAACAGCATCATCAATATTATCATTAAAAACTAGATTTGAATCCGGTGAGATCACAGAATCGAAATACGTACAAAGTTTAGACGTATTAAAGTCTGGCGAAACTGACGTTGGATTAGGTGGTAGTTATGACGAAAGAGCAATCATCGACAACGGCATTCTAAATCTAAAAAATTTACTGTAATATGCGTTATAAGGATTTCAAAATGGTAGAAGCCCGTGTGGACTATCATTATGGGCTGGATCCTGAAATGCTGGTATACACGCACAAAGTGGGCGACATATACGGTAAAAAGAACCTCAAAGTACCACACGCAAAATACACCACATCTAAACGTGTTAAAAATTTACATAAAGGCGGTAAATAACATTATGCGTATCAGAGACATTATATCAGAAGTTGCAACAGCAGGTGCTACATCGGCTGGCAGTATTGCAACAGTGGCTAATCCACACATAGCAATAGGCAACAAAAAAGCACGTGATGCCTATGGCAAAAAAGGTGCTCCATCAATGCCACCCAAAGCAAAGATGCAGAAACCAACTGACAATGCTCTAGACATGAAAGGTACCTCAGTTTTTGGTGCTCCAATAAAGAGATAAATATTACTATGAAACATTCAGATTTAACAAAAAAAGACGTTGCTAAAGAAGGCAAAATGCCACAAGCGGCTATTGACGCATTAGCAAAGAAGAACGGCAAGAGTACTAAAAAAGATTCTAAAAAAGACGTACAAACAGAAGACCTAGCACTGATGGCTCACAAAGCGGAAATGGATCATGAAGTGCAAATGGCAAGATCAGATTTATACAAAGCGGCAAAATATTCAATTAAACTGCACGAAATATTAAAAAATGTTTCAGAAGAACAAGGCTTAGAAGGTTGGGTAGCGGCTAAGATTACTAAAGCGGCAGACTATTTAAGTTCTGTTAAACACTACATGGAATATGAAATGATGCCTCAAAACAACGTTGAATTACCAGTAGAACCTAAAACTGAACCAGTTGAAGACGCAGTTGATTATAAAGAATCATTAGCAAACAAATTACAGAATAAATTAAAAGAGTCTACAAAAACTTGTAAAGATTGTAACAAACCAACATGGGAAACACTGGATGAAGCAGAAAAGCAAAAAGGTGTTGACGGTAAAGTGTGTTGGAAAGGCTACAAAAGAATGGGCACCAAGAAAAAAGGTGGCAAAACAGTAGACAACTGCGTTCCAATCAAGAAAAAATAAAAATCCAATAAATACACACAGTTATTTTAAACCATGAAAGGGCTGTGTCTTGAATTTTGTTGCAAATATTCCATATACAAAATGTTGGGTTCGTAAAGAATACTTACACGACCTTGAGAAAGGTCATGGCGAATTCGTTGAGGCAGTAGTTATTGCTGTCAAATCAGTGCAAGGCAGAGCATTAATGTTTGAAGCATACCTTCCAGAATATGGTGCTTGTTTCGACAAGTTTCCTTTATCCGCATTTGTATGGCGTACAGACATCAAAGAAGAAGAACAATTACCACTTGGCACATTAGAACTTTGGGATAGTTTCAGTAGCAATATCCAAGTGTGGACAAAATCCATGCTTAAAAATTGTGATGTAGAAATTATGTTAAAGGGTGGTGGCAGAATAAAAGGCGAATACCTTTTCACAATAGATGCTTGCCACGGTGATGCAAACTCTGTGAACACTGGAGTTTCAGAAGTACCAAGCGAACACAAACAGCACAATTTTGGTAGACTTATCAATGGTCAATACTTTGCACAACCAAACAATAGAATGCTTTGGTTCGAACAATCATTGACTGCATCAGAACTAAAAAGACCAGACTTCCAAGTTAGTACCAAAGAGTTTTTCTGTGAAAACGAAAGCACAGTAACTTTTGGTGATTCAAACGATTATTTCTACGAAGAAAAAGACAGCCCAGCCAAAAAATAGACTTGACTTTATCATAAGAATTAAGTACAATAAGTATTATTAATTTTTAAAAAGGTAAAGTATTTTATGATAGAAGGATTCAAAATCCCAAAAGTAACATTCAGAGTGAGAACAGGCGATGCAGTTGAAACAGACGACGGTTGTGCAATTGGTGGAGAATGGCATAACGCAACAACTGATTCATATTTCAAAGATAAAAGAGTAGTAATTTTTAGTTTACCAGGAGCATTTACTCCTACGTGTTCAAGTCAGCAACTACCAGGTTTCGAAAAAGAATACATTAACATTAAAGGTATGGGTGTTAATGAAATATATTGTGTGTCAGTGAATGATTCATTTGTAATGAATGCATGGGCAGATAGAATGAATATAAAAAACGTAAAAATGATTCCAGATGGATCTGGAAACTTTACAAGATTTATGGGTATGCTTATTGGTAAAAATCATTTAGGCTTCGGAAATAGAAGTTGGAGATACATGGCAGTTATAAATGACGGCGTTGTAGAAAAATGGTGGCAAGAGCCAGGCATAAACAATGAAGGTATAGACGATGACCCATACATTGAATCTACGCCAGATAATATGATTGAGTATCTAGACCAAGAATTTAAAACAGGAAATTATGGAGATTACTCAGGCATAGTCCATAGTAATATATAAAAGGAGAAAAAGATGGAACTAAAAGAAAGTAAAACAGCACAAAACTTAAAAGATGCATTCTCAGGTGAAAGCCAAGCAAACAGAAGATATCTTTACTTTGCTCAAAAGGCAGACATCGAAGGAGCACCAGATGTTGCCGCAGTATTTAGAAGCACAGCAGAAGGTGAGACAGGACACGCACACGGACATCTAGAATACCTAGAAGAAGTTGGAGATCCAGCAACAGGTGAAAAGATGGGTGAAACAGAAGATAATCTTAAATCTGCAATCAAAGGTGAAACACATGAGTACACAGATATGTACCCTGGTATGGCAAGAACTGCTAGAGACGAAGGCTTTGAAGAAATTGCTGATTGGTTTGAAACACTAGCAAAAGCAGAGAAGTCACACGCAGGTAAATTTCAAAGAACACTAGACTCATACAAAGGAGAATAATATGTCAGCAAGAACATACGGTCCAGAAGAACAAGCAAAACTGAAAAGGATCATCGACGAAGGAGCCAATGTGCTTTCTGAAGTTGAAGATTTAAGTTCAGGTTTGAAAGACACTGTGAAAGCGGTTGCCGAAGAATTAGAAGTTAAACCATCACTGATTAACAAAGCAATTAAGATTGCTCATAAAGGTGAATGGCACAAATATTCAGACGACTTTGATTCGTTAGAAAACTTGATTATCGCAGTTGGCAAAGACAAATAAAATAATCAGATACTTCGAAGAGTCATACAAGCAAGACAAGTTATGCTTCTGGTTGGAAATGATCAGTACAGTTGTAAACATTGTTGCAAGTATGACGTTGGCACTTAATGCCACAGATCCCGATATGCGTATTGTCTATCCATTTTTCATAATAGGTTCAGCATTAGCCATATTCACTTTTTACAGAAGAAAATTAGTCTGGCCCACAATGTTGGTTAGTTATTTCCTTTGCATGAATATTCTTGGGTTTGGTATAGCAATGAGGTACTGGTAATGAAGTATATGGTTGACATCGATAACACAATTTGCTATAATAAAGATAGCAATTACGAACAAAGTCAACCCGATATGGAACGGATTGCAAAGTTGAACAAACTGTTTGATGAAGGACATGAACTCCATTATTGGACAGCAAGAGGTGGTAATTCTGGAATAGACTGGACAGAACTTACCAACAAGCAACTTAACGATTGGGGAGTAAAACACACTTCAATCAATATGAAGAAACCGGTATATGATGTTTGGGTTGATGATAGAGCAGTAAACATAAAGGACTTTTTTAATGAGAATTGATTATAACATACATTTAGATTATTCAGACGTATTGCTACAACCTAAAAGATCCACATTAAATTCAAGACGTGACGTTGACATTTTAAGAAAATTTAAATTTAGAAACAGTGGTAAAGAATTATCATATGTTCCTATTGTAGCATCCAATATGGATGGTGTAGGAACTTTTTCTATGGCAAGAGTACTACAAGAATATAAAATGCTTACAGTAATTAGAAAGCATTATACATTAGATGATTGGAAGCAGGCGGCAGGCACAGGACTTAAATTTAAATATGTTTCTGCCTGTGTAGGCACTGGAGCAATACACAACGAAGATGCTACAGATTACCAAACATTAAAACAAGTGATGTCATCATTTCCTGATATACCTTGTATAACAATTGATGTTGCGAATGCTTATCATGAATCATTTGTAGACTTTGTAACAAAAATTAGAGAAGAATATCCAGAAAAAATAATCATTGCTGGCAATGTTGTGACGCCAAACATGACTGAAGAATTAATTATAAAAGGTGCTGACATTGTTAAAGTTGGTATAGGTCCAGGCAGTGTATGTACTACAAGAACACAAACAGGAGTTGGGGTTCCACAGTTTTCAGCAATTATGGAATGTTCAGATGCCGCAAATGGTGTTGGTGGTCATATTATTGCAGACGGAGGTTGCACACAACCAGGTGATGTTGCAAAAGCATTAAGCGGTGGTGCACATTTTGTTATGCTAGGTGGAATGTTAGCAGGACATGATGAATCAGAATTAGAGTTAAAAGATGGTAAAAGAGTGTTTTATGGCATGGCTTCACAGACAGCATTAAACACACACGGACAAAGAAAAGACGGATACAGAGGCGTAGAAGGCAAAACAGTAACACTAGAAGATAAAGGCCCAGTCAGAGAGACTGTTGAACAAATATTAGGTGGAGTAAGAAGCACTTGTACTTACATTGGAGCAAGAAGAATTAAAGATATGCCAAAAGCGGCACACTTTGTTAGAGTGAACAATGTAATCAACAGAGTATTTGACAGATATGAAAAAAATTGATCAAACTTTAAAATGGATTGCTACATTTACTTTAATTGTAGGAACGTTCGTTAACGCAGGTTTTCCAGAACTTTATCCAATAGGACCAATACTTTTAGCAATGGGCGGAGTAGTTTGGTTAATTGTTTCATTAATTTGGAAAGAACCTGCACTAATAACAACAAATTTAGTATTGACAATTACCGGTTTAGGTGGTATACTGTTATATTATTTGCGTTAGGCTCAATCAGCCACAAGTGATTATTTGGTATTTTGTCAGCCACAAATGACAAAAAGGAGAACAAATGAGTTACATAGACGGATACTTTGACAGAAATTCTGATATCATAAGAGTCGTTGAACGACAAAACAAAGAAAGAATATTCAAAGAATATCCAATCAAATATACATTCTATCATGAAGATCCAGGCGGCAAGTTTAAAAGTACCACAGGCAAACCTTTAAGTAGAATTGTTTCCAAGAACACAAAAGATTTTCATAAAGAACTTGCAATTAATAGAAACAAAACATTATTCGAATCAGATATAAATCCTATCTATCAATGTTTAAGTGAAAACTATTTGAATCAAGATGCACCTGATTTGAATATAGCATTTTTTGATATTGAAGCAGACTTTGATCCTGAAAAAGGATTTAGTCAACCCAGCGATCCTTTCATGCCAATCACAGCAATCACAGTTTCATTACAATGGCTAGGCACTATGGTTACGTTTGCTATACCACCTAAAACAATGGACATAACAGAAGCCAAAGAACTTACAAAAGGCATAGAAAATGTGTATCTTTACAAAGACGAAGCAGATATGCTCAAAGCATTTTTAGATATCATTGAAGATGCTGATGTAATATCAGGATGGAATTCAGAAGGTTATGACTTACCATACATCATAAACAGAATTAAAAAAGTAATGAGCAAAGATGACACAAGACGTTTGTGTTTGTGGAAACAAATGCCTAAGAAAAGAACTTTTGAAAGATATGGTAGAGAACAAGAAACATATGACTTGGTTGGTAGAGTGCATTTAGATTCACTAGAACTTTACAGAAAATACACATATGAAGAAAGACATTCTTATAGACTAGATGCTATTGGTGAACATGAAATAGGTGAAAAGAAAACTGTGTATGAAGGCAGTTTGGATCAACTTTACAATCAAGACTTCAGAACATTTATAGAATACAACAGACAAGACGTTGCACTGTTGGATAAAATGGATCAAAAGTTAAAATTTATAGCACTATCAAATGAACTGGCACACGCCAATACAGTATTACTTCAAACTACTCTAGGAGCAGTTGCAGTTACAGAACAAGCAATTATAAATGAAGCACACAGACGAGGAGTACAAGTACCCAACAGACCAAAGAGAGAAGAAAATTCAACAACTGCCGCAGGTGCTTATGTGGCATATCCAAGAAAAGGATTACATAGTTGGATAGGATCAATGGATATTAATTCACTATACCCTTCTGTAATTAGAGCCTTGAACATGGCTCCTGAATGTGTAATGGGACAACTGAGACCAACATACACAGATGACTATATTGAAGAACAAATAACGTTGCAAAAAAAATCATTTGCTGGTGCATGGGAAAATCATTTTGGATCATTAGAATATGATGCTGTAATGGAAAAAAGAAAAGATATCAGTATTAATGTAGACTGGGAAGATGGCAAATCAGATGTTATGAGTGGTGCTGAAATTTACAAAATGATATTCGAAAGTAACAATCCAATGATGATAAGTGCAAACGGAACAATATTTACAAGCGAGTTTGAAGGTGTAATACCTGGACTACTTGCACGTTGGTATAAAGAAAGAAAAGATATGCAGGCTATGTTGAAGAAAGCCAAAGAAGCAAAAAACGATGCAGAAATAGAATTCTGGGATAAAAGACAACTTGTTAAAAAGATTAACCTAAACAGTTTGTATGGTGCTATTCTTAATCCTGGTTGTAGATTCTTTGATAAACGTATTGGACAATCAACTACACTGTCAGGTAGACAGATATCTAAACACATGGCATCCAAGATCAATGAAGTGATAACAGGTGAATACAACCATGTTGGTAAAGCAATGATATATGGTGATACAGATTCAGCATACTTTTCAGCATATGAAGTATTGAAAAAAGAAATAGACGAAGGAAAAATTCCTTGGACTAAAGAAAGTGTTGTAAAATTGTATGATCAAGTGGCAGGTGAAGTGAACAATTCATTTAAAAAGTTTATGGGACAAGCATTTCATTGTATGAGATCAAGAGCAGAAGTTATTCAAGCAGGTAGAGAAAGTGTGGCAACATCAGGTTTGTTTATTACAAAGAAAAGATATGCCATATTGATATATGACTTAGAAGGATTCAGAACTGATCAAGACGGAAAAAGTGGCAAAATTAAAGCAATGGGACTAGATTTAAAAAGATCAGATACTCCTGTTTATATTCAAAGTTTTTTATCTGAATTATTATTAATGGTGCTGAACAATAACACAGAAGAACAAGTGTTGGATAAAATCACACAATTCAGAAATGAGTTTAAAACTAGACCTGGCTGGGAGAAAGGATCTCCACGTAGAGCAAACAACATAGGCGAATATGCTAAAAAAGAAGCACGTCAAGGTAAAGCAAATATGCCTGGACACGTTAGAGCAAGTATCAACTGGAACACACTTAAACGTATGAACAGCGACAAGTATTCACAAGAAATTATGGATGGCATGAAAGTAATTGTATGTAAATTGAAAAAGAATCCATTGGACTTTACTAGTGTTGCATATCCTGTAGACGAATTGCATATTCCACAATGGTTTAAAGAATTGCCATTTGATGATGCTACAATGGAAAGCACAATAATTGATAACAAATTAGGCAACTTGCTTGGAGTATTAGGTTGGGATATCAAGTCAACTGAAAGCAAAAATACATTTAACAACCTATTTGATTTTGGAGGATAGATGGCTGTACACGGAATGATAGATTTAGAAACATTAAGCACCAGACCAGATGCTACTGTATTGACATTGGGTGCTATAAAGTTTGATCCTTACACAGATTCAGAACCACACGCAGGATTGTACCTACGAGTAGATGTAGATGAACAAAGTGAATTAAGTCGACACGTTGATGAAGGCACTTTAGAATGGTGGGGTCGACAAGATGAAAAAATTAGAGATGAAGCACTAGGAGATGAAGATAGAGTTTCATTAAACAGTATGGTAAAACAATTAAACAAATGGTGTGTAGGCATAGACGAATTATGGTGCCAAGGTCCACTTTTTGATTACGCCATATTACAGAATTTGTATGCTCAATTGGGACAACCAGTCCCATGGAACTATTGGCAAATTAGAGATTCAAGAACTCTATTCAATATGTTACCAAAAGATCCAAGAAAAGACATACAAATGTCACTACACAACGCATTGGCTGATTGTTATTTTCAAGCCAAAAGTGTGCAGAAGGCTTATAAACATTTTGGAGTGAAATCAAGATGGAACAATTAGTCATTGACTTTTCGTCAAAACCTAAATATAATGTAATAAACAGGAGAATAATAATATGAAAGACATCTTACAAGACATCGTTGCACATACACATTCGCTAGGATTTCTTAGCCTTGTAAAAGTAAGCAATGAAGAACAAACAAAAATAGAAAGTATGGCTGAAGACAGATCAGTTATTCTTTCAGCAAACACAAATAATAAAGTAAATGAATTTGATGGTGTATTTGGTATGCCTAATTTAGACAAATTGGCTTTGCACTTGAAATGTCCAGAGTATCAAAAAGAAGCAAAGATCGAAGTTAAGTCAGCAGAGAGAAATGGCAAAACTATTCCAACGCATATTCACTTTGAAAATGCAGGTGGTGATTTTAAAAATGATTACAGATTTATGAGTACTGAAATTATTAATGAAAAATTAAAATCTGTTAAATTTAAAGGATCTAATTGGGATATTGATTTTGAACCTAAACTTGCGGCAATACAAAGATTAAAATTACAGGCGGCGGCACACGTTGAAGAAACTGTGTTTACTGTGAAGACAGAAAATAATACATTGATGTTTTATTTTGGTGATGCTAATTCACACGCAGGATCATTTGTATTTCAATCTGATATAACAGGTGAATTAAAAAACACTTGGAGTTGGCCGATACAACAAGTAATCAGTATTTTAAGTCTTGATGGGAAAGTTAAAATGAGTATTTCTGATCAAGGAGCAATGCAGATTACAGTAGATAGTGGAATTGGTGAATACAATTACATATTGCCTGCACAAACAAAGTAGTATATGGATAAGAAGATACCAACTGATAATCTAACTGAAAAGCAGAAAGACTATGCAACTTTTCTTCCTGCATTAAGCAGTTTTTATGCTAGGGATCTTGGTAAAGCAAGACATCAAGAAGACTACATAAAACCTGAAAGAGTACCTCAAAACTTTGAACATGGTGTTGAAGGAATGAATTATATGAGTTCCAAAGACACTTATTTCTATTACAAGTGGCATTTATATTCGGCGGGTCATGCTGATTTGAATATGGATCACTTTTCTGTAAGAGACGATATTATTAGAAATAGAGACAGAAAAGACAATTGGGTACTTGGCGATTCAGGTGGTTTCCAGATTGGTAAAGGTGTTTGGGAAGGTGATTGGAAAGATTCTAATTGTCCTAAGGCTAAAAAGAAACGTGAACAAGTGTTGGCGTTTATGGATGGTAATATGGACTATGGTATGATATTGGATATACCTGCTTGGGTATCTCGTTCTCCTGCGGGTGCGGCGGCAAGTAAAATCAGTTCATATCAAGAAGCAGTTGATGGTACAAAAATTAACAACGACTATTTTATGAAAAATAGAAATGGTAATTGTAAGTTTTTAAATGTACTGCAAGGTGAAAACTTCCAACAAGCAGACGATTGGTACACACAAATGAAAGACTATTGTGATCCAAAGATACATCCTAGCACACACTTTAATGGTTGGGCAATGGGTGGTCAGAATATGTGTGATATACACTTGGCATTGAAACGTCTAGTGGCTTTAAGATTTGACGGCTTACTAGAAAAAGGTGTACATGATGTGATGCACTTCTTAGGTACAAGTAAATTAGAGTGGGCAGTGCTACTAACAGATGTTCAAAGAGCAATTAGAAAGTATCACAATCCAAACTTTATGATTACATTTGATTGTGCTTCACCTTTTTTAGCAAGTGCAAACGGACAGATATACACTGATATTGAAATTGAAGACAAAAAGAAATGGACTTATAGAATGCAACCAAGTGTTGATAATAAAGATTTCTCAACTGAAACAAAATTGTTTAGAGATGCTGTATTAGAAAAAGGCATCTTTAATAATTTTTTAGACAGTGCAGTTAGCAAAAGATTAATGCTGAAAGATGTCACTTGTTACAAGCCTGGTGATTTAAACAAAATGGGTAACGAAGGTAAAACTTCTTGGGACTCATTCAGTTATACACTACAAATGGCACACAATGTTTGGACACATATTTCAGCAGTACAAGAAGCAAATAGAAAATATGATGCTGGTTTAAATCCTAAAATGCTGGTTGAAGAAAAATTTGATAGAATTGCTTTTAGAGATATTGTAAATGCTATATTTGCCACAAGCAGTAGAGATGAGGCAAACATGGTAATCGAAGAGTTTTCAAGATTCTGGATGTCAATTATTGGCACTAGAGGTGCAACAGGTAAAAAGACTGTGAACGCAAGTACACAGTTTTCTAATCTATTTGAGGAGGGATAAAATGGCAAATAAAAGTAAAAAAGTAAAAGCAATCGAGAAAGAGTACCACTGGTACAAAGGAAAAGTAGACCAAATGGAATCAGAACGTTCATATGATAGATCATGGGACGGCAAACAACTACTTTTAAAATTTAAAAAAATGAAACTGTTTTTGAAAACACAGTTAAAGAAAATGCAGGAAACACTATAAGCAATGAAAAGTTTGGTTGTTGGATTAGGATTCGGACAGTTATACGTCAACATTCTTAAAAGAATGGGACATGAAGTTATCACTGTGGATATAAATCCTGATTCTAATGCAGACTTCACAGAACTTACAACAGCCATATCTGCTCACAACTCATTCGATACTGCTCATGTATGTGTACCTAATCATTTACACTACAAGACAGCATTAAAATTAGCAGATCATACAAAGATTGTGTTTGTAGAGAAGCCAGGTGTAGAAACAATTAATCACTGGCGATTGCTTACGAACCTAAATAAGTCAACAAGATTTATGATGACAAAGAACAATCAGTGGAGAAACAATATCAAACAGATAGCAGAAAATTGTGAAGCAAGTGATATGATACAGATTAATTGGGTAAACAAAAATAGAATTCCAGGACCTGGAACATGGTTTACAGATAAGAGCAAAGCATTTGGTGGTGTGAGTAGAGATCTGTTACCTCACTTAATGAGTATAATGATGTCTGTAAACAAAAACACGTATCAAGATTTTAAAGTCCAAAAGTATCACACAGAGCAAAGATGGAACTTGTCGGATTGTACAGGCACAGATTATGGTGTTGTCAATGAAAATGGAGTTTATGATGTAGATGATTCAGCCACTATGGAATTGACAGATGGTAACAAAACCTATATACTGTATGCTAATTGGAAAAATAACTTACACGATGACATGGCTATACATTTTTACAAAAACGGAGAATCGCATTTAGAATCAATATCTTTAGGATTATGTCCAGAACAAGCATATGAAGAAATGATTAAAAACAGTTTGATACATCTAGAAGATGATATTTTCTGGAACAATCAATTAGAACAAGATTTATACATACAGGAAAAAATTAATGACAAAAGTAAAGATATTATACACTGAAGGTAAAGGTGAATTCAAAGAAGGTGAATTTGAAGTGCCTGATATTAAACCTGATCAAATAAAAGTAAAAAGCATCTATACAGGTGTATGTAGAAGTGATATAGATATGATGAACGGTGACTTTGGTCCACTTCCTTTGAGTATGCAAGGTCATGAAGGTTTAGGTGAAGTATTAGAAATAGGCAGTGAAGTAAAAGACATTGACGTAGGAGATTATGTTGCAACAAGAGGTGAACCTGCTTATGCTGATCAATACAATGCTGATAAAGGAACTTATGTTAGTGTTCCTGAAGCAGACCCTAAATACATCATAGAACCAGTTGCTTGTGGTTTGAATGTAGTAATGCAAGAAGAAGATCAATTTGAAAAACGCAATAGCAAAGATGCAAGAATTGCCATTATAGGCAGTGGGTTTCTATCTTGGGTAGTATATCAATACTTAACTGCCAACTATTTCTTTCAAATAGATGTAATAGGCAGTCACAACAAAGAACGTTGGGGGAAGAGTTTGAAAGATAACTTTGAAGGCACTTATGATATTGTGATTGATTTAAACACTAGAGATGAAGTGTTTGTAAGAGATATCGTAAAACCACAAGGATTAATTGTGCTAGGTGCAGAAAAAACAAACAAAATTACAACATCATTTAGCAAATTGTTATGGAATGCTGTCACTGTTATATTTCCGTCTCCTAGACAAAAAGATTTTCAAAGATGTATGAAGACAGCAGTGAACATGGTTGAAAAGGGTGCATTGAATATAGATAAATTTTGGAGTAAAGGATATGATAGAAAAACTGAATGGCAAGATGCTTTTAAAGAAGGTAATCAAAGAATGCCAGGATACAGCAGAGGATATATAGAATGGCTTTAGACACAGCAAAAAGGAAACAGGTAATATATTTCACAGGTACAGAAATAGAAAACACAGTAGCAAAGGGTTGGCAGACATTATTTGTGGTAGGTGTTAGACCCGCTGAAGAAATTGAAAAATTGGCAACTGAACACAAAGCAAAGCACATATACTTTGGAACAAGTCAAAGTTTCATTGTTAATTCTGAAGAAGATTTAAAACCTTGGTATGACATGATTAAATCATTGTTAGATAAGGATTTTTGGATTACTCTTGATTTTGGTATAGAATATATGGAACAAGTTACTCAAACAGGATTAATGAGTTATAAAAAGTTTATTCCAATGATAAGTGCCAAAATTCCAAACATTTACAAAGTAAATGGTAATGCTACTCTTAAAATAGATGATGTGACGTGGGGGCATTCAAACACAGGTGTTTGGAGTAGAAATCTTAATGAAATTACAAAAGATATGCACTATACAGATTGGAAAGAATATGTGGGGGACACAGTAATTGACGTTGACACAGACGAATAAAATTGCTATAATTAATTATGAATAAAAAAACATTTATATGGGTAACATTTAAAAAAGAAGGCATTCATAAATATCCTGCGGCATTGGATGATCCAAAGTTAGCAACAGGTGATGAATATGATGTATCATTTTTAGGATATCCTCACAGACATATATTTCATTTTAAAGTAGAAATAGAAGTATTTCACGATGATCGAGACATCGAATTTATTCAATTCAAAAGATGGTTAGAAAAACTGTATGCAGAAAAAACTTTACAGTTAGATTATAAATCTTGCGAAATGATAAGTGATGATCTATATGAAACAATTACTAAAAGATATCCAGGTAGAGAGATTATCATCAACGTTAGCGAAGATGGTGAGAATGGTAGTGAAACCATCTACCATGTCGAGGGTTAGTCCTTGACATACGTGTTCGGCATTATTGCTTTTGTTTGTCTGATAGGGTATAGTATTACTATGCCTCATCCATTGACAGGCAATGGCAATGAAATGCTGAGTGACATTTGCTTTATGTCATTCATAGCATTTGCCGGATTAAGTTTTATTTTTAATATGGAAAACAAATGACAGTTTATATTGTAGATTTAGAAGCAGTTGACACAAGGTACACGAAAGAGTGGAAGTACAACCTTCCTAAACAACTCAAACGTGCTACTAATTTAGATGTTGTATCTATCAGTGGTGGCGATACTCCACAAGCAACTACACCTGGAGCATTTTTAAACTTTGGTGGTACTAATGTTTACAAAGCCAATCAAATGCAACAAATAGGTAAACTATTCTGCGATGGAAAAATAAAAGATGGCGATTACTTCTTGTACACAGATGCATGGAATCCAACTGTACTACAATTAAAGTACATGGCAGAACTGTTAAAAGTAAAAATTAAAATAGGTGGTATGTGGCACGCCGGTTCATATGATCCACAAGACTTTTTAGGCAGATTGATTGGAAGTGCAGATTGGGTTAGAAACACTGAACAAGCAATGTTTGATGTGTTTGATAATAATTTTTATGCCACAGACTTTCATATTGATTTATTCTGTGAAACATTTACAAAAGCAGAACAGTATGTAGGTTTAAATGCTCCAAAAGGTAACAAGGTATGTAGAGTAGGTTGGCCCATGGAGTACATGGAACACACTTTGGATATGTATCAGAACATGGATAAGAAAAATATTATTCTTTTTCCGCACAGAATGGCTCCTGAAAAGCAACCTGCTATATTTCAAGATTTAAAAAATTCTTTACCACAATATGAATTTATTACGTGTCAAGAAAAGCCTTTAACTAAAAATGAATATCACAACTTACTAGGTCAAGCAAAATTAATGTTCTCTGCTAATTTACAGGAAACATTAGGTATCAGTTGGTATGAAGGTGCTATACTTGGAGTTATTCCAATGATGCCTGACAGATTGAGTTATAAAGAAATGGCACTAAATGAATTCTTATATCCAAGCGATTGGACCGAGAATATGGAAACTTACAAAAAAAATAAAAAACAGTTAATGGCAAAGATTGAAGACTACATGGAAAATTATTCGAAATATGCTCCTGCTGTTTTAAAACAAAAAACAAAACTGAGAGATCAATATTTTTCAGGTAACAAACTATATGGAGTAGTATCAAATGGCTAAAAAAGGTTTATCATCACCAGTACCACAAAATCATCTAGCATCGAATGGTGTATATGTTTTGATGGAAGAAATTACAATGGAATCTTGTAGAAATTGTTTAACGTGGATTATGAATCATAATCTAGCAGAAACAAGACTTCCACAATTAACTTTAATTATTAATTCACCAGGTGGCGATGTTCACGCCGCATTTGCATTAATTGACACAATGAAAGCAAGTACTATACCAATTAAAACTGTGGGATTAGGATTAATTGCTTCGTGTGGATTTTTATTATTCATAGCAGGGAAAAAAGGCTCAAGAATATTAACACCCAACACTGCAATACTATCACACCAATACAGTTGGGGCAGTGCAGGAAAAGAACATGAACTGTATGCAAGAGTTAAAGAGTTTGAATTGAGCACAAATAGAATGATAGAACACTACAAAAAATGTATTGGTATGAGCGAGAAGCAAATAAGAGAAATTTTACTTCCACCGCAAGACGTTTGGTTATCTGCCAAAGAAGCAAAGAGACTTAAAATTTGTGACAAAGTAGAAGAGTTATACTAATGCGTGAAGACTTGATGGTGCAACAACAAGTTTCAAACACTTGGCAACACATGGTGGGTGTTATTTGCTTGAATCAAACTAATCGTAAACAAGTCAAAGCAGTACTGCCTAAACTGTTTAAAAAATGGGCAACGCACACAGAACTTCTCAGTTCTGCAAACATTTCTGATCTTGAGAAAATACTCAAGCCATTAGGAATGCAAAAAAGGAAAGCAGAAAGAATATACAGAATGAGTCAACAATTTAGCGGTTGGAACGGTGATGATGCCACAGAGTTATACGGCATAGGCAAATACGGTTCAGACAGTTATAAATTGTTTTATAAAAATGAAGTACCAACGAATGTTGGTGATCATGAACTTAATAGATATATCATAGAGGAGTTAAATTTATATGGCGAGTAAAAAAGATAAAGACGAAGTTAAAGAAGTATGGAGTGTTAGTGAAGATTCTCTGTCACCAGGCATTGCAGGTCCATCAGAAAGTATTACAATAAATTACGAAATGGATCCTATGGGAGTTACACCTTCAGGTATGATAGGAAGTGCACCGCTAGACTTTGGAGAAGATGCAGGTAAAGGTTTTGAAAATATGACATTTAAAGATTACTTACCTGGTAAACCTTTTGAAGACACAGTACCAACTTTAGAAACTATAGATAAAGTGTGTGACGATTATCCTTCATTACAAATAGCATACGAAAAATTCAAGAACGTTTGGAGAATCTGTTATACAGATTACTGTTCTAAAAACCCAGATGAGGAGAACTATTAATGGACAATAAAGTTTATTTTACAATGATACAGATTCGAAACGGTATGGATAAAATCTGTGAGCAAATGGGTAAAGATGGATTTGAACCTGACCTTGTTATGGGTATTAACAGAGGTGGATGTATTCCGGGTGTGTATATGAGTCATCGATTACATATACCACATGAAGCATTAGATGTTAGATTGAGAGATCATAAAGCAAAACCAGATTTACGTAATCTAGAAAAAGCCTATGCATTTCAAAAAAAAATATTGATAATAGACGACATTAATGATTCTGGTAATACATTCAAATTCATTCGTGAAAATTTTGGTGGAGAAGATAGAGTAAAAACAGCCGCAATCATACACAATGAGCCAAGCAAGTTTGACACATTAGATTATTGGTGCTATAATATAAACAAAGAGGAAAATCCGCAGTGGATTGTATTTCCTTGGGAACAGTGGTAATGATAAAAGTAGACACATTAGAAAAAGCAAGAGAAGATGGCAGAGCACCTTGGACTGACGTTGTATATGATTTTAAAGATATGATGTGGTACAATGACGGATATCCAGTTACAGAAGGACATTCTTTAATAGTGCCTAAAGAAGCAACACAAGAAAGACTTATTAGATGTGTTGAACTTGCAATTAAAATAGGCAATGACAATGTTGCCAAAGGTGTTGTTGACGGATACAATGTTGGGATCAATGTTGGTGAAGCGGCAGGACAAACTGTGATGTATCCACACGTTCATCTTATTCCTAGGAAAAAAGGTGATTGTGAAAATCCCAAAGGTGGTGTAAGGAATGTTATACCAGGCAAAGGGGATTACACAAAAAATGAATAATGAACCATTTATCAAAGTTTATGATGATCTAATACCTGCTTATTTGCAAGATCATCTTGAGTTAATTACATTAGGTGTTAAAAGCAAGGGTGAAGAGTTTATTGATCCCAGTGTTGATTTTAAATGCAAATATGAAGTAACTGCTAAAGAAACAAATCAACCGCCATTAAGTTTTGTACATTTGCTTAAATCACATACATCAATCAGTAAACATCTTGATAATTTCGGAATGGTGGCTCAGGCTTTGTGCAATGTAAATGATTTAATATTGCAAAATATTATGTTAGCAAGAGTGTTTATCACAGTGCCACACCAAACAGATTTAAAACATTATGCACCTCACATTGATATAGAAGTTGAACACATGGTTGTGATTTATTTTATTAATGATGCTGATGGTGATACAGTATTTTTTGACAATGATGGAAAAATTATAAAATCAGTTGAACCAAGAAAAGGTAGAGCAATTATCTTTGATGGTAAAATAAAGCATGGAGGCGGTATTCCTAAAAACGGCCCACGTTGTATTGCAAACTTTGATTTAAAGGTAAAACAATGAGTAGAACACTTTTTATAGGCGATAGCCACACAGTAGGATATAAGACCATTGAAGGAAAAATTGGTCCTGGCAGTTTTACGTTCTGGAACGAAAACAATTATGCAGTAAAATATTCTGAAATACACAACAAGGATATTGTAATTTATGCACAACCTGGTGCAACAAATAATCTATACACAACTTGGTTGGCTAATATGTTTTCTAAATACAATGATATAGATGAAGTGTTTATATGTTTGGCTCCGTTGAACAGAATAGAATTAAGTTTCGATCCTGATTTAAAGCATGAAGCAGATCCATTAGATCAATTTACATACGAACATCCAGAGTCAACTGAAAATGTTAGAAAATTTTCTGATCAACCTGTGGCAGGAAACACTGTGCAAATATTACAAAAGCCTGTGGGAGATGATTATAAAAAGATACCAAGCATTGGATTTTCAGCAGACCATGGATTAACGTCACCCGATTTAAGAAAAGATTCTTATATGTCTGTGAAACTGTTTTATGAATGCAATACAGTGATAGAAAAAAGAGAATTTTTAAAAAATATGTATATGTGGGATAAGATGTGTACAGAAAACAACGCAAAGTTGTATGTGTTTAATTTTAGAAGCAGAGGTGTATGGCCCAGTGATACAGATTATTTTGGTAAGATTGATACCATGAAAAGAGCGAACCAGAGTGTGGAACAACATCTAAATACATTAGGACATAAAGCAGAAGATTATTTTATTGAAGACAAAGAACATTTTAACAATCAATATCATAAATTGATAGCAACAGAATATTTGAAATGGCTAAAAGAATACTAATAGCAGGCGACAGTTTTGGTTGTGAATGGCCCAACGGTGAAGGAATAGGTTGGCCTCTTATACTGTCTGAAACTCATGCTGTAAACAATGTGGCTCAGGCTGGTGTAGGTGAATACAAAATACTGAAACAATTACACAATGTAAGTGCTCAAGATTCCTATTGGGTTAACAACTATGATTGCGTGGTTGTGTGTCATACCAGTCCTAGTAGAATACACACACCTAAACATCCTGTACACAAACAAGGTTTACATGAAAACTGCGATTTAATATATTCCGATATCGCAAACAAATTTGACTGGTTCAATCCTAGATTGAAAACTGCTAAAAATTGGTTTTATCATCATTACGATGACGAATACCAAAAAGACCTATACCAAATTACACGTGAAGAAATAAATCGATTTATTACAATACCATATTTGGCAGTAGATAATTTCAGCATTAGCAACCAATTTGCTGGCGAAAATCATACACTAGATTTAACAGATATTTGGCCCGAACACAGAGGAGAGATCAACCACTACACTCCCGAAGGAAACCAAATTGTGCTTAAACAAATCATTGACAAATTGGATAAAATTTGTTAATATAGTAATAACAGAGGAGAAATAAAACTATGGCAAGTAGACAAAATATATATGATGCAATGGTGGCACACGCCAAAGGACATATAGAAAAACACGTAACAAATGTGCAAATCTATATGGAAAAGGCTGTGGGAATTGGTGAACACGGAGACATTCTTGAAACTATAGAAAAAGAATTAAAAGTGATTGCTGAATATCATGATCAATTAGAAGTTTTAGAAAAATATATCAAGAGGGACTAATGAAAGCATCAGAACGAATAAGACAAAGGCTTAAGGAAAAAGATATTAGATTTCACAGTAATGATAATATCGCTGATTTTGTAGAACAAGGTGAACTGGAAGAACTTCAAAAAGAGGTTGAAGAAAATTTTGCAGGAGTTCTTGATGCATTGGTGATTGATACTGAAAATGATCACAACACAAAAGAAACTGCAAGACGTGTTGCTAAAATGTACATAAAAGAAATATTTGGTGGTAGATTTGTTCAACCGCCTAAAGTTACTTCTTTTCCTAATATGGGATATAGAAGTTTATACACTAGCGGTCCGATTAGTGTTAAGTCCACGTGTGCTCACCATTTTCAGAACATTGTAGGAAAATGTTGGGTTGGTGTATTACCGGAGAAGGAAGTAATAGGACTTTCTAAATTTAATAGAATAGTTCATCATATTGCTGAAAGACCTCAGATACAAGAAGAAATGACAACACAGATTGCTGAAGCATTACAAAAATATGCAAAAACTCCTAACGTGGCTGTATTGATAAAAGCAGAGCATCATTGCATGACACACAGAGGTGTAAGAGAACATGAATCTGATATGACTACTGCTATCATGCTAGGTGCATTTGATAGCCATGCTCCTCTTAAGAAAGAGTTTTATGATATTTGTATGAGCATGAAAGGTCATGACTAAACTTAGATATTCAGAAGCATTTTACTCTGTACAGGGCGAAGGACGTTTTGTTGGAGTACCAAGTGTGTTCTTACGAACATTCGGTTGTAACTTTCGTTGTATGAATTTTGGTTTGGCTAAAGAACCAAATAGAGCAGAAAAACTCAAACAAGGAATAAAATACAATCCGGAAGTTAAAGAGTTATTGGACGCAGGGATAACTGACAAAGTGGAAAAGTTTGAAGACTTGCCAATAATACATACAGGCTGTGACACTTATGCCAGTATATACCCTGAGTTCAAAAAGTTTATGATGGACAAGACGGTTGACGAAGTGGTGGATCATGTGTTATCATTAACTCCTGAAGGCAAGTGGACTATGTCTAATGGACAAGATGTACACTTTATATTAACAGGCGGTGAGCCTTTGTTGGGATGGCAGAGGTTTTATGTAGAATTATTTGAACATCCAAGAATGAAGGATTTAAAAAATGTTACTTTCGAGACAAATACAACGCAGACTTTACACAAGGATTTTGAAGACTATCTTAGAAAACAAGACAAATTCGAAGTCACTTGGAGTTGCTCTCCGAAACTTTCCGTATCGGGTGAGCCTTGGAACACTGCTATCAAACCTGAAATTGCTAGGTCTTATAACGGGATTCCTAATAGTAAAATGTATTTCAAATTTGTGGTCGCTGATGCTTCCGATGTTGACGAAGTTTCAAAAGCAGTTGCCGAGTACAATCAAGTGGGAATCAACGTTCCCGTTTATGTCATGCCACTGGGAGGAAGATCAGAAGAGTACAAACTTAACACAAAAAACGTTGCCGAACTTGCAATGGCAAGAGGATGGAGATACACTCCAAGACTACACGTCGACATATTCGGAAATGCCTGGGGGACTTGATAAGATAAACAAAGACAAAATGGAGAACAAAAATGGACATAATTAAAAAAATTAAACAAGTAAAGGACAAGTTTATTAAGAAGAAAGAAACAACTTCTGAAGAAACTAGTAAAAATCCAAAGTTAGAAGCACTAATGAAAGAAAAAGAACAAGCAACAGCAAAAGGAGAACCTTGGGTTGCTGTGTTAGATACAAAAATTAATCAGGAAAACATTAGAAATGGATTCTTTGAATTAGATTGGAACAATGAATTCATAGAAAAATTGTTGGACGCAGGATATAAAGGCGAATCAAATGAACAAATAGTAGATGGTTGGTTCAGAACAATAGCCCAAAACATTCTTCAAGAAGAAGGATTAGATCCAACAAGAGGTGCTGGATACATTAATACTAAAAATTTAAGTGACGATAAGTCAGAAATAAGTTAAGGAGATAAAAATGACAGACTCAGAAGAGAAGCAAAGAGCACTAGACGCCTCGATGGAAAACGAGAGTGTGGGACATAAAGACAACTATGGTCCTATGGTGCAAATATCAATCAAAGAGTATGATAGGTTGAAAGAGAAACAACACTACATCACTGACAAAGGATGTATTGATATCATAGACAACATAGAAAGACTCACAAGAGCATTGAGAAAACATATTGTAAGAACAGATATTGAATAATGAATTATATAATTGTAGACACAGCCAATACATTTTTTAGAGCCAAACACGCAATACAGAGTGATTTGGATTCTAAGATAGGAATGGCTCTACATATTACATTAAACAGTATTCGTAAAGTATGGCAAGATTTTAAAGGTGACCATGTTGTATTTTGTTTGGAAGGTAGAAGTTGGCGTAAAGACTTTTATGAACCTTATAAACGTAATAGAAAAAATGCTAGAGATGCCAGAACAGAAAAAGAAGTTGAAGAAGATTTAGTATTTTGGGAAACATTTGATAATTTCAAAGAATTTATAGACACAAAAACAAACTGCACTGCTATTCAGAATCCTCAACTTGAAGCAGATGATTTAATTGCAGGCTGGGTACAATCACACCCTAATGACAATCATATTATTGTTTCAACAGATGGCGACTTTGCTCAATTGATTGCTCCTAATGTGTGTCAGTATAACGGCATAACTGAAGTTACAATCACTCATGAAGGATATTTTGACGCAAAAGGAAATAGAGTAATAGATAAAAAGACTAAAGAAGAAAAACCTGCTCCAAATCCACAATGGTTACTGTTTGAAAAATGTATGAGAGGCGATACTGCTGATAATGTATTTTCCGCATATCCAGGTGTGCGTACAAAAGGAACTAAAAAGAAGGTTGGTTTACAAGATGCATTCGAAGACAGAGATTCTAAAGGATACAACTGGAATAACATGATGCTACAACGTTGGGTTGATCACAATGGCGACGAGCATAGAGTTATGGAAGACTTTCAAAGAAATGTAACTTTGTGTGACTTGACAGCACAACCTAAGGATATAAGAACATTGATTGAGGATACTATCAACAATGTTAAACCTAAAACTGTTGAACAAGTAGGATTAAAATTAATAAAATTTTGTGCTAAATGGGATATGCAAAAAATTGCAGAATATCCACAAACATATGCAGAACCATTAAATGCAAAATATAAACTTAAAGAGGAGGCAACAGCATGACAAATAAATTTTTTGCAAAGCCGATATTAGAGAACAGATTCTGGATATTAGAATCTGATGGAGAAAAAGTAGGAACTATATGTAGACAAGAAGATAGAAGATATATGTTTAGTTGTTCCGATGGTACTAGAATATTCGACACTCAACAACAACTTCAAATGAATTTTAATGGAGAATGGATGTGGGGTTCATCAATTAGTGCTCCAAAAGAAGAAAAAGAAAATGAAGATAATTCAGTTTATGATTATCCGTCAAAGTTTAAACCTTATAATATGGTGTTTGATGTAAAACGTAAATTACCATTGTTTAATAAAAGCAAAAAATCAAAAAGTTTATACTGTGCTGGATACTATGTTATTCAGTTTGAAAAAGGTTGGGTAAGAAGTTATTGTCCTAAATTATTAACATTGGACAGTTATCCTTTTAAAGGCCCATTTAGAACATCATTAGAAATGAAAACGGAGTTAAGCAATGCCAACAAACGAACCTATTAACACAGCCAGTTTACAACAATTTATACAACAAGTTAAAGGTGCTGACCTCAGCAACCAAAAAGAAGTGCGTTTAGACATCAATACAGCCAAGCAAGTCACGTATAGCCTAGCAACAGTGTTGGCCCGTTTAGCGGGTAACTATGAGGGTCTAATGACACAAAAAACTACCGCTGAAGCCGAAGCAATTGAAATAAAAGTAGACGGCGGTAATCTTTAATACTACCATAAAATAGATAAATACTCATATAACATGAGTAGACCTAAACCGACTATTTTACTGGAATTCACTGATCGCAAATCTTACAAGAGCGAACAGGTACTTGCGGCTGAAGGTATATGGGCAGTATTCTACAAACAAAAACCATTCAATTTAAAATCAGCAAATATGCTGAATAACTACCCGGGTCCAAAATACAAAAAAGTATCGTTTTCAAATCCTGGACACGCATTCAATCTAGCGAAGAAATTGAACACCATGTTCAACACTGAAGACTTCACAGTGGTCAAATTGACCCAGGGTGAAACAGTCAGTGAAAAATGAACTGGAAAGAAACCTACACCAAAATATTCTTAAAACAGGCTGAAATAGGTATCAGCGAAAATACTCTAAAAGAGTATATGCCAACTTGGTGGAAGAACACTAGGGACAAAGGTTCAGGAGGTTTACGATTGACTGATGCTGGTTTGGAGTTTATTAAAGAAAGGTTACAACTACAAACATATGATGTACCATTTCCTATTGATTTTAATCTTACCACTCAAACTATAATATTCCTAGACAAATATATAAACTGTCCTTACTACCTAGCAGATGATGGTGTAATTGTTACCAACGAAAAGAAAGCAATGGAATTAATGTTGTTTTCTGGAGATATCCGAAAATATGGTATCAATAAAGCACTTTCTAGGCTAGAAACATCAGAATAAGTTATCCACAGACGCTAGAACCCGCATAAACCTTGACTTCTTCACGGTTGACTTTTGGAGTACCAGAATGTATTATTAAGTATAACAACAAATTAACGAGGAGTACAAAATGGTAAAACAAAGTAAAACACAAGATGCTGGTCTTACAAGCAGACAACTTTCGCCTAATAAAGCAAAGGCAAGTATCTTACACGCATTAAAAATCAAAAGACCAATATTTTTATGGGGCGGCCCAGGTATTGGTAAATCAGATGTTATTCACCAAATTGGTAAAGATATCAATGCCAAAGTAATTGATATTAGATTAAGTTTATGGGAGCCTACAGATATTAAAGGTATTCCTTATTACAATTCTAAAGAAAACAATATGACTTGGGCAAGTCCGTCAGAGTTGCCTACACAGGCATTGGCTAAAAAGCACAAAAATATGATATTGTTTTTAGATGAGATGAATTCTGCGGCACCTTCAGTACAGGCGGCGGCATACCAACTTATATTGAACAGAAGAGTAGGTCAATATGAATTGCCTGACAATGTATTGATTGTAGCGGCTGGTAACAGAGAGGCAGACAAAGGTGTTGTATATAGAATGCCTGCTCCGTTGGCAAACAGATTTATCCACTTAGAAATGAAAGCAGAATTTGAAGACTGGTTTGAATGGTCAGTGGCTAACAATGTGAACAAAGACGTTGTTGGATATCTAACTTTTAGCAAAAAGGACCTGTATGACTTTGATCCTAAGTCACCAAGTAGGTCGTTTGCTACTCCGAGATCTTGGTCATTTGTGAGTGAATTACTTTCAGATGATTTAGATGAAAACACTATAACTGACTTGGTCAGTGGTGCAGTGGGTGAAGGACTTGCAGTTAAGTTCATGGCTCACAGAAAGGTGGCTTCACAGTTACCTAATCCTTCAGACATACTTGAAGGTAAAATAACAGATCTGAAATCGAAAGAAATATCAGCAATGTACTCGCTTACGGTTTCACTATGTTATGAACTCAAAGAAGCAAATGACAAAAAAGATAAGAAGTTTAATGACAAAGTTAATAAATTTCTTAGATTTATGATGGATAATTTTGATACAGAACTTGTTGTTATGGGTATCAAGATGGCATTAACTCAGTATCAATTACCGATTGATCCTGATGCTGTCAAATGTTTTGATGAATTCCACGAAAAATACGGCAAATATATTACTGCCGCTCAAAGCATCAAATAATAGTGTTGAATATAGGGCACTTTTTACCGGTGCCCTATACCAAAAAAGAGTTGACTAATTTACCAAAAGAAAGTATAATAGTATTATGAACACAGACACTTTAGAAATAGAAAAAAAAGAATTAAGTCCAGAACAGTTAAAAACCCTTAGAGCAGAAGTTATTGATAAAATTGTGGTTGCTAGAGTTGGATTATTATTAAGACATCCTTTCTTTGGTAATATGGCTACAAGATTACAAATTAAAGAATGTGATGAATGGTGTCCTACTGCCGCAACTGATGGCAGAAACTTATTTTTTAACACAGAGTTTTTCAGCAAGATGACATCTAAAGAAATTGAATTCGTTATAGCACACGAAATACTTCATTGTGTGTTTGATCATATGACAAGAAGAGAAGACAGAGATCCACAACTTCATAATATTGCTTGTGATTACATTGTGAACAATACTTTGGTTAGAGACAACATCGGAGAGAAGCCAAAAGCAGTACAAATATTTCAAGATTGGAAATACGATGGTTGGGCAAGTGAAGCCGTGTATGATGATATCTACAAAAAAGGTAAAGAACAAATGGAACAGTTAGGCAAACTGTTAGACGAACACATTGATTGGGAAAAAGGTGAAAGCACAGGTGGTGGTGGACAAGATGACAAGGACAATAAGGATAAGAAGAAAGGTCCTACATATTCAAAAGAAGAATTAGAACAGATTAAAAATGAAATTAAGGAAAGCATGATGTCGGCGGCACAGGCGGCAGGTGCTGGTAATTTACCTCAAGAGATTGAAAGAATTATTAAAGAGTTCACAGAGCCTAAAATGAACTGGAGAGAATTATTACAACAACAAATTCAAAGTGTAATTAAAAATGATTACACATTCGCAAGACCTAGTAGAAAAGGTTGGCATTCAGGAGTAATACTTCCAGGAACAAATTACGATGACACAATAGATATTTGTATTGCAATTGATACATCAGGATCTATTATGAATCAACAGGTTGAAGATTTCTTAGGTGAAGTACAGAGTATTATGGATCAATACAAAGATTACAATATTAAAATATGGTGTTTCGACACTGATGTACACAATGAACAAGACTACAACGCATCTGGTGAGTCGTTAGATTCGTACAAGATTGCTGGTGGTGGTGGTACAGATTTTCAGGCTAATTGGGAATACATGAAAGAAAACGACATTGTTCCTAAAAAATTCATAATGTTTACAGATGGATATACATGGGATGGTTGGGGTGAAGATGATTATTGCGATACTGTATTTGTTATAAATGGTCACCACGATAAGAACATGGAAGCACCTTTTGGTACTACTGTTCATTATGAATAATGTTTTCAAAAACTAATCAAATAAACCCGTTAAATTATTTCAACTGTAGACAGTTTACCAAAAAACCCAGAGGTTTAGAATACCTAAAATTAAATTTCGATTGGAATGATAACCAAGAACTTTTAGAAAAATGGATTTTAGAAAATTTAAAAGGAAGATTTTATATTGGTAAACATTTAGATGTAGATGTAAACGGAAAAATATCAAACCAAATTTTGGTAGGCTTCGAAAATCCAAAAGAACTTTCAATATTCAATCTTAGTTGCCCATTCATTAAACGTTATTAAATACTTCTGTATACAAAAACAAAGGAGCATTTTAAAATGACAGATACAAACCAAACAAAAACTGCCACAACTCCGACTCAAGAACAAGTAGTTGGAAAAGATGTAGCAGGTGCGGCACCAAAAGTTCAAGCAGGTGCTGGAGCAGAACTTACTGTTCAAGACTTAAACGTCCTTAAACAAATTATCGATGTTGCAAGTCAAAGAGGAGCATTCAAAGCCAACGAAATGGCAATGGTAGGTGCAACTTATAATAAACTAGAAGCATTTTTAAAGATTGTTGAACAGTCTCAAAAAGATGCCAATAAAACACCAGAAGGTGATAAACCAGCGGAGGCAAAATAATGGCCGATATAAAACACGTAGGAAGACTAAAAGGAACTAACAAAAAAGTTGTTGTTGCTTATAGAACAATTCCAGGTGACTCAAAATCAGCAGTTGTAATTGAAACAGCGAAACTAGATCCATTGGATCATGACGCTTTAATTAAAGTTGTTGAAAGCAATGAAGGTCAAACTTCATTTGAACTGTTTGAAGTTTTACAAAGAAACATGACTCCTGACAGTCAAGTTATGTTAACTAAATTTCACACAGGTGGATACATGAAAAAGGTATCAACTGATACAGTTGAAATGACACCAAACACAACTGACTCTGTTCAATTAGATGAATTAAACAAAATCATCGCTGGACAAAGAGGTGTGTCAATTGAAGATTTAGCAGTGACGCCATCAAATACGGCGGCTCCTGTTAAAGTTGCACAAAGTCAGATGTCATCAGCAAGTAAAGAGCAACCTTTAACAGATGAGAAATTAGCGTCTAACTTAAGAAGTGATGCTGATCGTTTGTACAAAGAGGCGGCAAGATTACGTGCTGAAGCAGAAGAACTTGCACCAACTACAAAGAAAAAGTCTAAGTAAAGCATAGTGTCTGGCGTGGTCAAATTCCGTAAAAAACAATTGCCTAAGGAAGTAGTGGCTCACTGGCCCGAAGTATTTTCGGACCTACATATTGAGTCAATACCAATTGAATATTTGCTGTCTATTAAAGTAGAATTTAGAGATGGCAAGAATTGGGAAATACGTGTTAAAAAGAACCGTCAGAAGTTGACTAACAAAGAGTTAGAGAAGAATATTAAAGAATTGTTTCAACACTATGGAAACGACATCAAAAACGTTGATTTTAGGATAGATACTAACAAGGTTAAAGCAGATATTACAAAACGTACTAAAACCTTCCTAAAAAAGCGGAAATAGTAACTCCAGCAATCTTCAAAGCGGAATAAATACACTATAATATACGTTAGGAGCATATTACAAATGGCATTACAAATTAGACGTGGAACAGACGCAGAGAGAGGTGGCATAACACCTTTAGCAGGTGAATTAGTATTCACTACAGATACAAAAAAATTATTCGTAGGAGACGGTTCTACAGTAGGTGGTGTACAAGTAGACACAACACTAGCGGCACAATATCTTGCAGTCAACAGCAATATTACACCAGATGCATCTAACACAAGAGATATTGGAACAAGCAGTGCTAATTGGAGAACAGGTTTTTTCCAAACTGTAGATGCTTCACACATAGACGCAGTATCAATCAATGGTAACATTGTAAGTGGAGATTCCACAGTAATTGTTAATGTAGGTGCAGGCACAGTAACAGCGGACCTAACAGGTAATGTTACAGGAAATGTAGCAGGTGCTTTAACAGGTAATTCAACAGGTACTCACAAAGGTACTGTAAATGCTGACGATGCCTCATTAAGAATAGATGGTGCTTCAGACAGAATTACAAACAGTGTTTTAGATTTTGATGGCAGTGTTATTAATCTTTTATCAGGTAACGGAATTCAAATAGGTACAAACAGTTCAGTGGCAGGTGTTGGTTTAGAAATTTTCAACACAGATCACACAGCCAGAAATGCATTAAGACTTTATTCAGATGCAGGTAATGCCAACACATTCAACTCAATAGAATCATACGCATCTAGAGGTTCAATTGTAACTCCAACTGTAAGTGTAGCAGACGATTCATTATTTGGTTACATAAATTATGGTCACGATGGATCAAACTATGTACAGTCTAGTTTTATTGTAGCAGGTGTTGATTCACAGGCAACTGTAGGTGCTGGCGCAGTACCAGGAAACATTGTGATGGGTACAACTCCAGATGGTGGTACAACAAACAATACAGTTGTAATAAACAAAGATGGTAATTTGGGTATTAACATATTAACTCCAACAGAAAAATTAGATGTGGTTGGTAACGTTAAAACATCAGGCTTTGTACAATTTGGTTCATTAACAACTGTCCAAAGAGATGCTCTTACTCCAGCAAACGGTATGGTTGTATACAACTCAACAGATAATAAATTCCAAGGTTACGAAGCAGGCGGTTGGGCTAACCTAATATAATCCAATGATAGTCCGAATTACAGGACACACAAAAGGCATAGGCAAGTGTTTACATGATGACCTAGTTGCGGAAGGACATGACGTTGTAGGTTATTCAAGAAGCAATGGCTTTGATATCAGCACTCCAAAATCTAGACAACTTATTATAGAAGAATCCAAACAAGCAGATGTATTCATTAATTGTGCTTGGCCCGATGGTGATTTGCCAATGACAGAACCCGAACAGTTTGATGGACAAACTGAAATGCTTAAAGCAATGATTCAACTCTGGGAAGGCAATAAAGATAAAAAAATTTTAAACCTAAGTTCTAAATCCTGCTATAACGATTCCGACACAAACGACTTCATGGAAAAATATGGCAATGCCAAAAAAGAACAAAATAAAATTGTGGAAAATCGTATCAATGTGTATGGTCCGCATATTCTTAATGTTATATTAGGATGTACAGATACACAAATCAGCGAGTACATGGAAGGCAATAAAATCGATCCCAATGAACTTTCCAAGTGGATTATTAAAATGTTACTGTGTGAAACAATGTATTTTCAAAGTGTAACAATAGATGCTACACAATTAAATTATAAACCTAAATAGATTTTTTCTGTTTTACTTCTGCTTCGTCCCAACTTTTCCAAGTCCATTCTGTAACAGCATAATCAACTTGCTCAGGCTGAAACAAATATTGGTTTGGTACAGTGTCGTGTAAATTATAACCTTCATTTACCACAGCATCTCTCAACATAATTTGATGTAGAAAATTAGTAACAGGTTTTCCTGGTACAAAATCACACCAAGGACCACACTGTAATTGTTCCATGTCTATAGTTTTAGGATCACTCCATTGTATTATTCTATGAGTTATTCCATTTATTTTTACCATATAGTGATAAAGATTATCATCTGCTGGTTCTTTTTCCCAAGTCCACCCTTTACGATCACAAATATCTTTTATTAATTGCACATGGTCACTTAAAAAGAACTGAGGTTCATCAGGTGATCTTCCTATATCAGAGCCTGCTCTAATTCTATACTGCCATGCTTTGTTGCCTAATGACTGTATTTCTTCTAACACTTCTTCCATGTGTTCTAAATTTTCTAATGTATATCCTACATAATAAACAAAGATGCCTTCAGCAATACAATTTTCAATTCCTTTTAATTGTTTTTCGTGTACTTTTTTACCTTGATAAGAGTGGTGATTCATTCCAATCATAACCATTCTAGTGCCTGCTTCAGCAATTTCTTTTACCCATTTTTTGTCAGATAATTTTACGCCATTTGTCAATACACATACATCTTCAGGTCTATTCAATTTTTTCAATAGTACTTTGATTTGTTTTATAAGTTCTGGCAAGTCTTTACGCACAGTAGGTTCAGCACCTGCTAATATCACAGCACCTGCATCTGCTGAAAATCTATTTTCTATTTGCCATAGTATTTGTTCTATTGGTTTATCTGTGGTTTTGTTGTCTGGTTTATGATAGCAGTGCGGACAATTTAAATTACATTTGTCTGTGACTTCCACCATAATGCCTTGTGGAATAGAATATCCTGATTTATCATATGTTAAATTATTATAAAATTCTTTGTTGGTTTCTACAAGATAATCACTTACACCATGTTCAGGACAAGTTTTTATAAGATGTATACCATCTTCTTTAGTAACTCTTTCTGCTTCGCAGTGTCTATAACATATATGACATAGACTGATTGTTTTTGTATCTTGCATAGTATTACTTATAGATAGAAATTGCTTTGTTTATAAATGATTCCGGATACACATTTCTGAAACTTTCTAAACACAATACTTGAAGTTTATCGAATGAATATGTTTTATTTTCTTGAATATCCAGTTCTTTCATTTTTGGCAACAACGATGCTTGTCTTTCTTTGGATATATGACTCATATGTTCTTTTACTGTGATTGCTGACTCTGTTTGATTGTATGCAAAGAAGTAATTGACATTTTTTAATTTTCCATCAATTATAAAATAACTGCTAGGATGAAGACTGTATTTGTAAATGCCTAGTTTTTTGTGTGTTTCCATTATATACAGCATTTGTTCTTGCCAATCGGGTAATACATCTTCATACGTTTTTCCATGACTTTGTTCCCAAAAATCAACACCCTGTATTTCAAAATATATTTTTTGTTCGTCGGAATCAATTTTTGTCAGTCTTGGTATTAAGTTTTTATAATCAACATCTAATGTTAGTAAAAAATCTTTTTCTCTTATGTATTTCATTTCCATTAATTTAGGATCAACAACTTCATTGTGACCTTTATGATATTCAGAATCATTATGAAACCACATACAAAATTCCGTAGCATCTTCGTTTATCAAACTAGTATAGATTAAATTGTTTCTACACAAACCCTTGCCAGGCACATTGTTGTAATAATATTTAAAATTATCCATAAGTGGGCCAAGCCTTTACTTGTTGTAGTTGTTTGAAATATACATCAGCATTCACACGCCATACTGTTTGTTGTGTGCCTCTATAATTTAACTCTTTAACTTTGGTATAAACACCTGTGCTTTCTAAAGTTGGAGCAACAATTGAATGCACTAGACGTTGTGTGCCTTCTGCATTTTCATTTGTTGTTACATAATAGTTTTTATTAAAGCCTGCCCACATTATTCCTGCTGGTTGAAAAAATTGTTGGGTAGTTGTTTGATGAGTTTTTATAGTTTCACGAGTACGAACCATTTGATATTCTTTAGGCAATTCATTTGTAAATGTACATATGCGACAAGCAATACGATAACTGTCAGGACCCATTTCCGGAAACGAATGTGCCGCAGTGGATCCGATCACCTTGCCATTCCACAACAACATCCAAACCTGATATCTATCTTCTTTAGATAACGAATCTACCAACATTTTTTTGGTTGAATTGTTGACAAATCCTTTTTGGTCGGCTGTATTATAAAACGTTTCAAGATTTAACTTGTCTGAATATGGTACCAATTTAAAAGCCATAATAAAATATCTATACTGTATTTAAAAGTAAATACTTTGATGATTAGAGGAATTGGCGGTCGTCCATATATCAATTTAGACGAACACATAGACATAGAAGGTTTTCAACAACTGCATACAGAAATGTGTAGAGGTTTTGCTCTTGCTCGTGAATATGCCAAAGAAGGTACATGGATGTCTCCTGGTTTTGATACTAAAGACATGAGTTATACTTTGAATTGGAAACCAATTTATCAAGCACTAGAAGAATACAAAGCACTGCCAGAAGATCATCCAATTAGAAAAAATGGCGACGATTTGTATTCTAATATAAAAGATTACAAAACAAGAAATCAATTTACAAGATATTTAAAAGCAGTGTTAGGTGCCAATGATCCTTACATATATTATTTTTTATGGGAAGAAGGAGATTGGGATCACAGGAACACAGAAAGACATATTACAGAAGAAGCAAAATATTTTCCTGGTGTAGTGGCTTGGATTAAAGAATTAGTGAACACTGGTGTAATAGAAAGTATCGGTAGAGTGATATTTTTTCATTGTGAACACGATGGCAAGCCATTTGAACATAGAGATCTAGATGGTAAACACGGCGACAGTCAAGGATACACTGATCACCGTAATGAATTCATACACATTAGATACAGCACAAAAAGAGGATTCTATATATGGGATCCTGAAGCAAAAAATAAAACTTACATCAATGCCAATGCGGCATTTTGGAACGATCAAGATTGGCATGGTGGTGATGTCAGCAACGAACAAGAATACGGCTTACGGATTGACTGTGTGTTTACAGATAAATTCAGAAAGCAGTTGGGCATAGACCATTTATCCAACTATTAAAATGTATCATCGATATGTAAAAATACCAGTTGACCACAGAAAGCCTAGTTGCTTTTCACATCAACCCTCGCAGTCAGAAGTTATATTTGTTCCTAAAACAGATATTGATCAAGCAGTTATCAACTGGATTGAATCCTTTGATGTAGTTGTATCCAATGTAACTGAAGGTATCTATACACCTCCTAACAAAGGAAAGGTACACATACACAACGATACAAGTACAATAACCAATGCAACAAAAATTAATTTTACATGGGGTCCTGATACCAGCACTACAAGGTGGTGGCGTGTAAAAGATGAATCATTGTGTAAAACAGACATCACTGACAGTTCACACATAACAGAAATAGTAAATCCAGACATTGTGGATCACTTTGATGAAAACAATCAGCATCGTGAATTAATTTGTGAAAGTGAACAGGATTGTGATATGATGCATGAAAAGGTTATTAATCAGCCCAGTTTGATAAACGTTGGTCAACTGCATTCTACATATAATCCAGATCCCACACATGGACGTTGGTCATTGTGCTATTTTTTACTTAATAAAGATTATACCCATTTACAGTTTGAAAAAGCATTAAATATATTCAAGGAAGTCACATATGAATAAAAACATATATCACCGTTATGTAAAATTGCCGTTTGAGCATAAGTTTCCAGATTGTTTTAAAGCAAAGCCTGAAAATATGCGTGGCGAAAATTGGCATGAATGGTGTGCTACAAGAGAACATTGGGATGAAAGGTTTGTGGATTGGCTAAAAGAATATGGCTTAAAACCTTCAAATGTTTGTGAAGCATTTTACAATGGACCTAATGGCGGTGGTTTACCTATGCACAATGACGCTCCCACTTTAAATAATTCATCAAACATAAATTTTACTTGGGGACCTCAAGACAGCATAGTAAGATGGTACAAAGTAAAAGATGAATCTTTAATTCAAACAGAAAGAGATAATACAGATTATCACAAAGAAGTTTATTTTAAAGATGTAGATATCGACATTCCAGTAGATAAATTTTATCATGCAGAAGTTGAAGACTGTGATGTTGTGCATGAAGCAGTTATCAGTCAACCTAGTTTACTCAATGTTGGGCAACTGCATTCAACACATAATTTTAATACAAACGAACCACGTTGGACTTTAAGTTATCATTTGCTAACAATTAAGGATAACACACACATACAATTTGAAGATGCACTAGACTTGTTCAAAGATCTAGCATACGAAAGTAATTAATATTTTTTAGGAACGTCTAACATCAAGTGTAGAAATATACATTGATTCATCAATAACGTAATCAATTGTGCGTATAATATCTTGTGCAGTACAAGTGGGCTCTCCGCTTCGGTCACCAGTTTTCTCGCCATAGTTTAATACTCTAACAAGACTGAACTTTAATTGTTTTCCGAATGGAGTTTGATTTGCTAATGCGTTGTGTACAGCATCTATATGATGTTTGTCTTTTAGATATTGTTTGTCGATACCAACTTGATCTAATAATTTTTTAGGAACTTTTGTTGCTAGTGATCCTATTGTGATAACTTTACGCAAAGGTGCATCGTGTGTCCAACGTTGTTGTAACTTCATTAATAATACGGACTGTGAAGCACCTACGTGTGCTATGTTTAAAAATACATCTCTAGCCAACACTTCACTGACTGTGTCATTAATACTGTCTGCGTTTGTAAAATCATATCCTGTGGCTCTGCTAATACCTAAGCACTCGTGTGTTTTGGAATAATGTTCATGCACATCTTTTCCCATAGGAGATGTATGTCCTGTGATTGCTATTCTCATATTACTGTAAACCTCACAATTTGTATAAATCTGCTATCCTCTTCTAGTCCTGAACCGTATTCTTCCAGTTCAAACATTATTGGATGCATTCCTCTGTAATAAAAATCTTTTTCAGCAAATATTCTTCTACCACCTTCTACCTTTTCATTTACTAATATTGCTTCACCATTCAGTTTGAAATGAAACATTTCATCAAGTATGCCAAATTTTTCATTAAAACTTTTGTAATCATCGTTNTTGGTTGTGTTTAAGTTGTAACAAAATTGAAAGTTCCAAGTATCTTCTTCTTTGCGGTTCAATTTTATTTCAGCATTTAATTTAATACTTTCTTCATTGGCCCAAGTCTGTGTGTTGTCTAGTATTAATGTGTTGTTATCAAGTAGATCAATATCAACTGTACGTTTGATAAAACCGTTCTCGGCAGTTTCTTTGCTTGATTGTATGTCTTTAAAAATATTGTTGTTGTTCCAATACACATTCAATTCATCTTTTAAAAGACCTTCTGATACAAATTCATTTGCATCATAACTGGATCTCAATAATGGAAAGTAATCAAATACAAGTTTCTTTTTCATTTTATCTTTTAGTTCCAAAGAAGTTGAAGATGTATTTGGGTCTTTGTCCGCAGTTGGATCCGGCGTGCCAAGCATTTCTATCTGGCCATTTGTACACATCACCTGCTTTGGCATTGTAATACAAATCATCTTCCACAATTAATACGTGTCCAGGGTGTGTATCTTCCATGTGTACATGAAATCTTTCTATGTTGTTTAACTTACATAGTTCTTCTTCGTTGTCTTGTGTGTCCCAGTGCCAAGGAGCATGATTTCCTTGATGCACAACACTAACCCAACAACTTAAAACATCAACTCCAACGTAATCTGCAAATTTATCTACAACACTTCTGTCAAAATTAGTTTCAGGTATGCACATATCCCAACCAATTGTGCCGCCTTCAGATGCCAGTGTGTATCCTGCTTTGTCCCAAGACTCACTGATCTCTTTTATACCTGGAAGATCATCTTGCTTTGTGTGTCTTGGTCCTTGATATGCTGGTTCAGAATTCTTTATGGATTCAACAACTGCATTCCAGTCTATTACATCACTACAATTTCCTACGTATTGTTTCATTCTGCGTATGCCAAGTAATTAAAATTAAATTTAGGTACAAGTCCACAATTAGTTCCACCATGATATGATTTAAAGTCGGGCCACTTGTGAACATCTCCTTGTTTTTGATTGTACAATGCTTCGTCGCCTACTATAAACACGTGTCCTGGTGCAGGTTCATTAATCATTGCTGTGAATCTTACAGGATTGCCTTGCTCTGTGTATTTTTTCCAATCAACGTCCCAGTCCCAATGCCATGGAGCAGTTTTTCCTGGATATATTTTGGATATCCAACTCTTAATCATTCTTGGTGCACCAACAAACTCGCCAAACTTCTCAGCCACCTCCATTGGAAACTCATTGCCTGGATAGTAATTGATCCATTCTATAGATTCTCTGTTGTAACTGCCTATAGTAGATAATGCATCATCAATCTCTTTTAATTCCGGTACATCTTTGACTGGAAGATATTTACAAGCAAGTTTACCTTCTTGATCTTGCACTTCTTTAATGATTGCGTTCCAGTCTAATATATTATTACAGTTGCCTACAAATTCAAGCATTTAAAAAATCTCCTGGCCACTCTGCATAATTGGTTTTAATTGTTTCTTTGTACAATTCGTGAGTGTCTAATTGGTTATTCAATATAAATTTATCAAATCTATCTGTTCTAATTAATGGTTTTAGATATTTTATATCAAGATATCTGTTGTCATTGTCTGTACAACCATATAAATCCATACAGTGTGCTTCGTTATTGTCGTCAAAGTAGAAAGTATGAGGGTACATATTGATTTTGTATATGTTTTGCTGTTCTAAATCTTGTTTTATCTGTTTAATTTTTTCTTTCCAGTTAGGTATGCTGTCTATTTGATTTGTTTCTATTAGGACATTAAGACTTTTGTTATACCATTTGAACTTGATCTCTCTTTTATCGTAATCAATATCCAATAATTCTGGAATATACTTTGCGCCTTTAAGTTTAGAAAGGTATACCACTTCTTGATCAAACCAGAAGTTGTAAAGTTCTTCATTCATGGATTCGTTGTTGAAATAGTCATTTGGATTCCAATTCATACAGAACACATTGTTGTCTTCGCTAACAAGAGGCTGGTAAAGCATATTCGCCACAGCGAGACCTTTTTTATATTTGTAAAAATTATTCCAATTAGGCATATACAATATCTATTTTGAAGCCACAGATTTGTTGCATCTTTAAAAGTTCATTTATTTTTGAACCATCGCACAAAAATTTAATTGTGTGTTCATTAATTCTAGTAAAGGCATCTATTGATTGTTCTTTTGCTAATCTATTCAACAGTATTGAAAAAGAACTGTCAAAAAGATATCTTAAATTGTACACAGGATCTTTTGATGTCATAACAACTTGTCTTGGGTCGTTCATCATACGATTGCTTTGTAATCTTTTGCGTATCACTAATTGGTACCTATTCTTATATCCATAATTAGATGCTGAATGAAGCATTCCTGCGTTCATCAAGTACACTGTGTTGTCTGGTTTACTAGGATACATTGTTTCATTTTCAATATCATGAAGGAAACTTTGTTCTGCATCTAGTGTGACATGATATCTGTCATCTACATCAGCATGAACCGAATAACTTTTGCCAGGTGCCATTACAATTACTCTTGCTTCACCGTGATCTGGCAACTGTTTCAATAAATCTTCAATAGCAGTGCCTTTATATTCTGGTAACACCTCCCAAGGATCATAAAAAAAGTCTCCTGTAGGTTTGTTCAAAGTATTTTTACCTTCTGGTAAATGCTTTACTAAATCAAATAATATTTTGGAATCAGTTTTGGTATCTAATTTTTTTAACATCACTTGTACTTATCGTAAATTATAATATGTGTAGTTAATAGCGATAAATAGAAATGTCCATATATGTCCAATTTAGAAAATATAAAATCTCTATACCAATCTAGTGCCTATCGTGATATTCTTCACGATGTAAATGGAGTAGTATTTCCTTTTAACCCTGAATGGAAAAATATTGGTATCAGTTTGAGCGGTGGTGCAGACAGTGCCTTAATGAGTGTGCTGTTGTGTAGTATCATATCTCAATTGAAATCAAAAACCAATGTACATATCATAACCAATATAAGATGTTGGAAGACTAGACCTTGGCAAAGACACATCAGTTTGATTGTGTTCAACTGGATAATTAATTCTTTCCCCAATATACAATTTAAAAGACACGAAAATTTTATTGCTCCTGATTTAGAATGGGGATCAAAAGGACCTAACATACAAGACGAATATGGAAAATTAAAAAGCGGTAATCAAATAGAGTTAAGAGCACACGCAGAGTATGTTGCTCATACAGAAAATTTAGATGCTTGGTACTGTGGTGTAACCAAGAATCCAGATAAAGAATTTGATGGTCGTCTATTGGCTCGAGACATCGAAGATGCTACATTAGATAGGCTAATCAAAACACACATGGGCGGCTTGGCTTGTCACCCTTTCACATACGTTCAAAAAGATTGGATAGTTGCTCAATTTAAAAAATTAGGCATAATGGACCTATTTGATCTTACAAGAAGTTGTGAAGGTGATAACCAGACATATCCTGAAGTCTTTGGAGACTTAGACTACAAGACATATGTCGCAGGGTCGCCTGTGCCAGTGTGTAGTAAATGTTTTTGGTGTAAAGAAAGAGAATGGGGAGTAAGCAAATGTCAAGACTGATAACGTTTGGTTGTTCTTATGCTTATGGTACAGGATTACCTGACTGTAACAATTGGATGTTTGATAAACTGCACAATTTAAAACCTAGCAAAATGGGTTGGGCAAGTTTGTTAGCAAACAAAATGAAAGTAGAGTGTGTGAACGAATCGTTTCCAGGTTCAAGCAATGCAGAAATACTGTACAATGTTTTAAAATTTAATTACAAGCCAGATGATACTGTGGTTATTATGTGGACACACTTTGTTAGAGATATGTTGTTTAATTTCCCTCATAAGTTTCCTTTCTTTAGAGATAGATTAGGTCCTTGGAGTAAAACACATCAAGAACGCAAATGGGCAGAGTATTTGAGCGAAAAGGATTATGCAATGAAAAGTTGGTTTTACATACAACACGCAGACTTGCATCTACAAAAACAAGAAGTAAACTATATTCATTATCCTGCAACACCTGAAGAATTAAATAAAAACAAATTAGATTTTATTCAAGTAGAAAACTATCATAGCGATGGTATTGTATACTTGGACACAGCAACAGATGATATGCACCCTGGAGAAAAAAGCAATCAACTGTTGTGCGATTCGATACATAGGAGATTAAATGACTGATAGTAACGAGTATTGGCAGAATCCTAAAGATACACAACTGGGTAAATGGCAAAGAGAGTTAGCCAAAGTATCAGGCAGTTCTACATTTTGTATTCTACCATGGATACATTTTGCTACTAGACCCAATGGCGATATGCGACTTTGTTGTTCAGCAAATGCCAGCGGTGCTGGTTCGGATCACGAAGTTGGAATAATCAAGAAAGAAGACGGCACTCCAGCAAACTTTGGAAAAGACACTCCTATGAGTGCTTGGAATAATGAATATATGAAAAGTGTAAGAACAACTATGCTTAAAGGACAAATACCTGCAAGTTGTCGTAAATGTTTCCAAGAAGAAAAAGTAGGTGTTGTAAGTAAACGAATTTGGGAAACAGGCACTTGGCACAAAGATGGTGTTGATATACATGAACTGATAAAGCAAACCAAAGAAGATGGTACTGTGCCTGAACAATTAATGTATCTGGATCTAAGATTAGGACATACTTGTAATATAAAATGTGTAATGTGTTCGCCACATGACAGTTCTAAATGGGTTAAAGATTGGCAAACATTGATGCCACAATTAGAAGATAAAAATGTAAAAGATCAATTACAATGGAATAAGAAAGAATTCAACAACAAGTGGCATGAAAAAGACACATTCTGGAAAGAGATGTACGCACAGATTCCTAATTTAAAACAAGTTTACTTTGCAGGTGGAGAACCTTTAATGATCAAAGAGCATAAACTGTTTATAGAAGAAATTATCAGACAAGGCTATCAAGATAAAATATTGTTGCGTTATAATTCAAACGGACTATTAGTAGATGAAGATTTAATTCAGTTATGGAGCAAGTTTAGAAAAGTAAAATTTGCTGTCAGTATGGACGCAATGGGTGAACGTGACGAGTACATACGTTATCCTACAGATTTTAAAACAGTAGAAAAAACTTTACATATGCTGGACAATACACCAGACAACATACAAACCAGTTTAGCAACAGCAATACAAATTTTTAACATAAAACACTTGCCAGATTTTATGAAATGGAAAGTAGAAAGTGGATTTAAAAAATTAAATGCAGGCACAGTGCCTGGCGATATACAAATGGGCGGCGGACTTGTTAATATGCACTTGTTGTATATTCCTACATTTTTAAGTATTCAACTGTTACCCAAAGAAGATAAACAAGAAGTTAAAGAAAGATTTATGGACTTTAAAGACTGGTTGTGGAAAAATTATAGACAAGATGATGACTATTGGAAACACAATCCATATGGATGGCGTCGTTGGGAGGCTGTACTTAAACATATGAATCAAAATGATCACAGTCATTTACTTCCTGGTTTTAAAGAATATGTTACGAAACTGGATGCTATTAGAGGATTGAGTGCTAAATCAGTATTCCCTGAATTGGAGCATTTATTATGAACGTAGTACAAGTATGGAATCCCCAACCTAAAGAAGTGTTGCGTATAGAATTTATGATAGGTAATACTTGTAATTTTTCTTGTTGGTATTGCTTTGAAGGTTCACATGAAGGTACACACAGATGGACTGACAACATGGATCAATTGGTGTTGAACTTTAAACATCTATTTGAAAAATACAAAGCAGTTGGCAAAACAAAATTAGAACTGCACATTGTTGGTGGAGAACCTACACTGTGGCCCAAGTTGGGAGAGTTTGTAACAGAAATAAGAAAGATGATTCCGTCTTATATCACTATCAGTTCAAATGGCAGTAGAACTGTGAGATGGTGGCGCAAGTATGGTGAAGTGTTTGATAAAATTTTATTAAGTGCTCATTGGAATCAATGTGACGTGCCGCATTTTATTGAAGTAGCGGACACACTGCATGAACTGGATAGAAGTCCTAACGCAATGGTCTTAATGGATCCAACTCAATGGGACGTGTGTTTAGGGTTAATTGATAAGTTTAAACAAAGCAAACATGATTGGTTCATAAGTGCTATGGAAGTCATGCACAGCACAATCAATTACACGGAAGAACAAAAAGCATTTGTATCTAAACCTACAAAAAGAAGACCTAGCCTGTGGCATTTGTGGACACATAGAAAACATTTGAAGGAAGAGCCTACTATAAAATTAGAAGATGGATCAAAGAAAAAAGTCAATCGTAATTGGCTTGTATTAAACAAACAAAATGACTTCCGGGGTTGGATGTGTAATATAGGAGTAGACAGTATGATGATAGATCCTGCAGGTCTGGTAACAAGTGCTTGTAGAACTAGTTTATTTGAAAATTACAACATATACGATCCAGACTTTGTTACAAAATTTAATCCTGATATAAAACCAAAAATTTGTGACAAACGCAACACCTGTATGTGTCAGCCTGAAAGTTTGTTGGATAAAGTTAAGATTTAACTTTCGTTATATTGATATCTGCGGCACAGGTACACCATTCACGTGTACAGTCAATTGCTTCAGTAGGTTGTGCAAACGTACCTTCATAGATGTTTCCAATAGGACCTCCCACTCTACAAGTGGCTCTGTGAACTTCTCCGTCCCAATTGATCATTAAACTTTCCAATCCAGCATTGCATTTCCAACTTTTAAACTGATTTGTTTTTTCAATCAACAAGTCATTTGTGTTGCAAGAATCCTTTTCATCTATCAATGTGTTGTGTGGAGGGTTATGGTTTTGTGCTACCAAAAAATCTTTTTCTTCTACAGAATAACGTTCCATATCTTCAAAAACATCGTGTGTTTCGGTCCAACGAATTGGACGCAGAGCATACTTTATTCCTGCTTCTTTTAGGCGTCTACAAGCGTCAGCGACGTCATCTAACTGCCCTGGTAACATCATTACGTGTGCTAGTATATTTTTATTTTTTGTTTGTTGTGCGACGTTTAAAACGGTTTCTATCACCTTTTGGTAGTCGTATTCAAAGTGTATAGAAAACACAATATGGTTTATTAACCTATCCAAAATGTCTATGTAGAACTCTGCAGTTCTTGTACCGTTTGAGGTTACATTTAGCCAAGATACTTTTGGTTTGGCATACTCCAACAGTTCTAAAATTTTTGGATGTACACACGGCTCTCCACCTGTAAAACTTATTCTGATGTTTTTAATTTTGGATAATTCATCCACAGCATTTTTTAAAATTTGTATGTCTGTGTGGGGGCTTGTATTGTCATGTATCACTGGCGGACAATAAGAACAATCGTAATTGCATCTCTTGCCAAGATTCCATTCCACCTTTACACTTTGTTGAATGTGAGGATATAGATGTTCTACTTTAAACATAACCTTGAAACTCCGGATTAATTTTTTCAAACGGTCCTTGGTTTCTTGAGAGATCAAGTTTTCTATTAAAGTCTACACAATCTAGCCAATATTCATTTAGGTCTTTTGCTTGTAAAAAGTTTATGTTGTCTTGTATTTGTTGTTGTGTAATTTTTTCTAATATTGGGTGTTGTTTTACTATTTCATAATCTTTTATTTTAGGTTTCATTGCTTCTAGTTTTGCAACCACCTGATCTTTCAATGCTTTGGGCAATACCTGTGCCGATAGTGCTCTAGGATAACTAACTCTGTGACTGTAAAACACGATCTTCATCTCTCTTAAAAAATAATCTATAACTTTGTCTATCTGCATTATGTTGTTTGCTTGTACAGTAAATGCACCTACTATTCTACTAACTGTTTTAATTTTTTTCATTTCTTTAATGTTGTATTCAACATCTGAAAATTTACCATTGCCTCTAATATATTCATATGTGTCGTGTAACCCATCTATACTAACATTCACAGCAACACTTTTAAACTTGGGCCAATAATCATGTACAGTTCTTCCACCTTTAATGCCTAGTTTAGTTCCATTTGTGGCATACTTAATTTCAATATTATCTCCATTTTTAGATAATAAATCTAGTATTTTATAGTGTACAGGATCCATTAAAGGTTCTCCTCCAGCAAATTCTACACGTCTAAAGTATGGCAGTAGTTTTTCTAGATTATCCCAAAAATGTGCTTTGTCTTCAAATATTCCTACATAAGGTGCTTTAGTTAATCCCAAACTTTCAACAGCATCTACTAGATAATTTTCTTCTTTTTTATAATGATCAACAATAGAATTCCAATCTTTCCATTGTGTAGAATCTAAAGGATTACACATTCTACATTTTAAATTACATAAGTTATTAATTTTAATTTCTATTGTGGGCAATTCAAACGGCATTGAATAATCATCGTTAAGTTTGTCTAATGCATTTGGGTATAAATTGATTCTAGATTCCGGAGATGAATCAGTAATATGTCTTTGACGTAGGCTTTGAACTCCTTGATCTTCTAAATCAAAACAAGGTTCACACACATCTGGACGTTCATCGTTTAGCACTTGACGTCTTACTTCTTTCATTTTGTCCGAGTTCCATGCTTCTTCTAGACTCATATCTTTTATATTAGCAATAGGAAGACTACGACAGCACACTTTAATTGCTCCATCTTCTCTAGTAGCCAATCCCGTAAAAGGGTGCATACAAAAGGTACAACTGTTTTTATTCTTCATTTTCCTCCCACGGATCTTTAGGATTTGTCCAATCTTTTCCAAAACGCCACATTGGTGCTTTTAGTGTTTCAATATCCACTTCATAAAAATCTCCAATAGGTCCTGCATCAATGTCGTAATCTACAAAACCCGACCATGCGTGTTGTGACACTATTAATTGTATCTTATCGTATTTTTCTTTTAGCAGTCGTAACAATTGGTTTTGTTTAAACACTCTTTGTTTAGTTGGTACAAATGGCACTGTTGGCTCATAAGCAAAGATGTTGCTGATGTTGAAAATAACATTTCTATGATTTATGGGTGTTATAGTGAATTCATTCAACAGATCACATTCAACAAACTTAAATTTAATTTTATCTCTAATGTGCCATAGATGTCTAAAAGTTTCAAAATGTTCTGCTACCTCTAATTTGGAATTTAGCCAGTCTGGTGTTTTGTGTCTATTTTTAGATTGTAAAAATTTATGATAATCTCCACCTTCGAACTCTTTTATTGTTTGTTCCATGTAATACAATGCATTAGGATTATAATCATAAAACACAACTTCAGTGGCTTCGTCATACCCATGCTTATCCAAATATTTTAACCAATTGAATCCACTAGCAGGTGTAATCAATTGTTTAATAGTTCCTGTGCTTACTGACTGCAATTCTTCTGTGTTAATTGGATAAAACAATCTATTAGCACTCTGATTGTATTTTTTAAATATTTGTTTGCTGTTTTCATTAAAATCAGTTTCGTGTACTGCATAATAACATTTTTTGCTCATTCTTAAATTTTCATCAAACACTACAATTTTTTCTCTATTATCCAACGCGGCTCTTATTATATTCCATCCATGCCATTTGTGTTTGTATGTTTTGCTTTCATTACCAGGCTTAATCCATAAAGGTGTGTAATCATCATGGAAATTTTCATCGCTTCTTATAGGTTCTGTAGAAAAATGTTCTGAGTTTCTTTTTAGTTCACCTATCTCAGGCATTTCTAGTTCTTTATGTTTCTTTAAATTGATAACATAACATTGTTCATGAAGCTCGTAGTATCCTTCTTTTCTATCTAAGATGTGTCCTGCAATATAAAAATCTTGTTCAATTAGTTTGTGTAAATGTTTAAAAAACGATTCTCCTTGAAACTCTGTGTCAGGAGTAAACACCACAGCATAATCATATTGATCAATCAGTTTGCTTATTGTTACATCTTCTGATATAGACACCATAACGTCATATCCCATTGTGTTTAAATTTCCTATTTGATATTCCGCAATATTTTGAACTAATTCTTTTGCTGAATTATTTTTAATTGCATGAAAATTACTTTCAAGAATAAAAACTATATTGTGTTTTTTATGCTGTGCATCATATTGAAATGCCATATTTTTTAATACTCCTATCCAATAATTCGTTAAATTGTTTTCTTTTATTGCCAATGTGTGCTTGAGCAATCATGTGAACTCTTTCAGCATTGGCGTTGTTTACTACTTGATGATCTTTTAGTATGTTAATTAAAAATACTTTACCATGTTTCCAAGGCACTATTCCATGATCTTTAACTTCCATGTAACACAGTGCTGGGTGCATCACAGCAACATTTATAGGTATTAAGTATTCACAAAGATCATCTGGTAACGGATGTCCTGGATCATCATTGTGCCAATCTATTTTTCCTGCAGGATTTAATTTCATAAAACGTATTCTACTGTATCTTTCTGCTGGAAAGTCTTCCCAAAACTTTTTTGCTAATGGAGTATCTACTTGAAGACTGGTCCAATCATACGGAGCATTTAGTTCATCTTCATATCCATATTCTTTTGCAACTCTTGTTTTGTCTACATCTAATCCATGCAAACAACAACTTTCCCAACCTTTATGAGTTTCATCTTCTCTATGCTCCACGTAATGAGCATTTACATTATTAAATTCTTTTGTATCTAAATAATCCATAAAATTTATATCCAGTTCTAGCCAAGGCAGACTGCCGTCTTTAAATTTGTTAAAAACTTTGGTTGCTGTATCCATATTATTTCTTATGTCCTATAATCATAAATCTGTTATACTTCTCTGTAGATAATGAAGCACTTGATTCAACAACAAGTCCACAGTCTTTTTCAAATTCTTTCAGTGACTGTTTGCAGTTCACGTGTTCTTCACAGTCAAAGAAATCATTACTTTGTAAAACAATTCTTTTATTGCTTGGTAATTTGGCTAGCCATTCGTTGTATTGTGTTGGAGTCATATGTTCGCACACAGTATTAATAATTAGATTATGTTTGTCATAATTGTTATATAACACCATATCCGATGTGATTGACTGAAACCTTCCTTGTATTTCATAATCTTTGTTCATTATGTTTGCCACTGATTCACATTTACTGTCTATGTCCATACTAGTAACCCGAGTAATATCTAACTCACTGTTAAACAATAATGTTGCTAAAACACCATTCCATCCGCCACACAATAAAATATTGTAAGGAAGATTTTGTTGATATTTTTCCAAGTAATTGATCAACCAAACTTTACTATTGATTTGTCCTTTCCAGAAACTTTCTAATGTACGATGCTTATCATCAGACTGTCTGATTGCGTCCATCCAAAACATCACATCTGTAATATTAATCTTCAAATTGAGCTCCTAGTTTATCAAAAGAACCACACTGTTTACCACACTCTTGCAATGGCGTATGACCCCAAGTTTTTTCAATCTTATCAAAGTATCCATTGTTAAATATTTCTTTTAGACTATGTTTATTTAAATTAGGAAATTCTCCAATTCTGTCCATGTAATCTATTCTACTTGCCTGATAAGGCGGAATCCATTCCATATCTAACCAACAGCAAGGAGATATATTACCACAAGCACTCACATACAACTGACGATTTTTTACTGCTTTACATATAATAGTTGGCGTAGTTTCATTTTGTGATTCTTTTACTAAAGGTATCATCTCTGCACTTTTTTGTGTGGGTTCTAATTTGTGTAAAGGATTACCTTTCTCATCTATTACTTGCAAAGCACCTTGATGAAATCTTGATGTATGTTTAGTAGTAAATGTTTTAAATCCTAAATTTTGAGACATCTCCCTTGCCTCTTCTACTTGATGTTCATTGTGTTTGAACACCAGCATATGCCATTTAGCAAATCCACCTTCTTCGATAAATGCGTTAGCATTACCTATAATTTTGTCAAAATCTGTAGATATTCTATAAAGATGATTAGTATCCTTTAAGCCATCTAATCCAAAAGTAACTTTTACATTTACTTTTGCTAACTTTCTCCACCATTCTTTATTTTTAGCACTTCCGTTTGTGTGCATGGCAAGTCCTATTCTAGGATTGACTGCTCGTAGGTGTTGGTATATTTCTAATGTGTCTTTGCTGACAATTGGGTCTCCTAAATTTCCGCACATAAACAAACTGTCTAATTGTTTAATAAAATCTTCAGGAAACCATTTTTTAAATATTTCTAATGTAATATCATCTAAATGTATAAAAGGATTTAATGGACCGCCATTTATTCTTCTAGGACACATAGGACATTTGGCTTGACATCTACTAGTGATTTCTAAATGAATATCTCTTATATCTTCCAGTTTATACATTTATTGTTTCCTTCTGTCTTGATTTAGGGATTTTACTATCAGCAGAACTGACGCAAGTTGGTGTTATACATTTACTAGGATTTTTAAATAATTCAAATCCTTCATCGATTGTTCCTAACGGTTCATCGTGACAACTGTATGCTCTTTTAATTTCACCTCCCGGCTCTCTTACAATACAACTTTGATACCCTGCATTACAATTCCAACCTTGAAACTTATTGAATCCAAAAGCATTGAATCTTTCTGCTTGATCTAATTCGTAAAAATTATCTTTGTTATCCATAAGGCTTATTTGACCAATTGCTGATCCATCATTTTTCTTTAATGGAAATCCTGTTTTCATTAATTCTATTTGCTCGTCACTGTAACCTGATACAATTTCACTTGCTGATTCATTGCTTTGTGGTTTTAATGTGACGTTTATTCCTCTATCGTTAAATCTTTTACATCTATCATATAGTTCATTAAACAGTTCTGGAACCATTACTTGATTAATTGTAACATAAACTCCTGCATCTGTTAACATTAAAAGTTTATCTCCAAAAGTTTGTTCATCTGCAAATTCGTGATGGTAACTTGCAGTTATGCTTCTACGCATTAAGGACTCTGTGGCTTTAAGCCAAGTTTTCCACCATTTCATTCCTGGCGAACAATTTGTTGTCATGTGAATACTTTGATATTTACTTTTTTCATCTGAGGCATAATGACCAATCAAGGGCAAGAATCTTTTGTATGCTGTTGGTTCTCCACCACTAAAACTAAAATGAAACTTATCAAACCCATTACTTCGTGCTTGAGATTTAATTTCATCCATTGTTTTTTTATAAACTTCTAATGGTCTGTGGTCTACTTTTTTAGAATGGGCATAGGGCCAACAATATGAACAATCATAGTTACAGAATCTGCTTAATATCCAACTCACATTGAATAAATTTTTCCATATCATTGTCCGTTGTCCAAACTGGATGATATCATGAAAAGGTATTTTAGTAGTAGGTACTGACACTGCAGGTCTCCTCAAAATGTTTTTTAAGCCAATCAAAATCATTAATGTAATTCAGTTTGTCTTTGTTTTCTGTGCCGAATTTTTTACCTGACTTTGCTCCTTCAATTGCAAAGTCTCCGTAAGGTCTATCTGCACCTTTGCTACACCATACATCTAATCGATGTTCTGTTTCATTGTCTTGTTGTCTGTCAATTATTTTAGAACTTAATTTTACACACTCTCTAAAAGCACTTTTCCACGCACTGAAAGGATCTGAATTAAATGCTGTGATGTTTGATACTTGCTTAATTGCTTTAAAGTTTTTAGAAATACTTGTAGTCATATCAGTTGTGGTTGTATTCATATCTAAAGTTAATTGCTTTGGTAATAATTTTACTCCGCCATATCCATATTGTAAATCATTTATAGGATTGCGACTTTGCCACACATGGACTGTTTCTAAATTGTATTGGTCCACGCTGTAATCGAAATTAAAGTCATCTACTATTTGAGCATCTGCATCAACTACCCAAAACATTTTTGTCATGGATACTTCTGCCGCTTCTATATGTGCTTTGTGAATTCCTTTCACTCCTTTTACTCGTTGAGCAATAGGAAAACGTTCACACAACGTTTTATAATTGTGATCTGCTAAATCTTCATTGTAACTTATAAACACAATGTCATACATTATCTTGTTTTCCTCATTATTCTTGGAGTATTAAGATACACTTTCTTAAAAAACTTACTCTGTGCTTCACTTAATGGAGTTATGGGTAAGTCAATCTCGTGTTCAGCATTGATCTTTTTACCTAGTTCAATACTGTCTTCATAAAAGTCAACTTTAACGTCATCATGAAGTTCAAACTTCCAATACTTTTCAAAGAATCTATATTCGTTTGCTTGACCGATGTCCCAATCTGTACACATTGTAAGATAACATCCTGTTCTTGCTCCATGAATAGCATGAATGCCGTAAGGATTATCCATACCCACTGTCATCCATACAAGTAATCGTTGATAGTTTTGCCACCATAAGTCTTTTGGTGCTTGTCGAACATTTTTATCCAAACTCATTTTAACACCTTCTCTAAATCCTGCTCTCCAAGCCTGGTATGCAGATCCATCTATGTGACTGATTGAATGATTATCGTTGAATTGATAGTAATTTGGAAAATGACAAAACTCTATTACATTTTTATTTTCACTATCTGCTTCGCCATCGTGATTTTCATGCGTCCGCATATTTTTTACAAAATCTTGTGTCCAACATTTTAGACTGCCATTGCCGTATTTTAATCCGTTAAGTTCTATATGCCCACACCAACTAAATTGATAAGTGTTGTCTAGTTTCAACTCATCCAAATCAACAGTTGCATCTAAAAAACTGTCATGCACTTGCGTATCAGCATCAACTGTGATAAATCTGTCTGATGTAGATATTTCTGCCGCTTTTTTATGTGCAGTATCAAATCCTTTTACACCGTGTACACGTTTTGCCCAAGGAATTTTTCTTTTTAAATCAGCAAAGTTTTTTTCAGCATTTGGCTCGTCAACACTTAAGAACACAAAATCCATATCAGATACTTTTAAAATCATTGTGTTACCTCATATGAGTAATTGTAAACTTTTCTACAAAACAATCTTGGTATTTGATTAGAGTTGTGATCAATTTGAACATTACCAACAGCACACAATTGTGTCATGTCTACTTCAAATGAATATTCAGGCACACTGGTATTGTTTTTTGGAGTTGTAAAAAATTTAAATATAAAATTGTCTTGTGTAACTGTGTTCTGTATTACATTCTTTAATTCATCATCTATACTGATATTCCATTTTTTATTTTTCATATCTAATACAAATCTAACACACGAATCAGTATCATTTTTTCCTATTTCATAAATTACTTTGTTGATGTGATCATCTGTTTTTACATCATTTTGTAATTTATTATTTTCAACAAACAATGATTCAACAACATATTCGGTATTTTTAAATACTACTCTGTAATCCGTTAATTCTTTTGTTCCATTGTGTATTCCATCTGCCAGTTCTTTTGTAATTTCTACACTGTGTCCTTGATGTTGTACACTGCAACCAAACACGTCTCCTGTTTCAATATCAAAATGAAAATAATATTTTACTTTAGGACGTATTACGTCAAATTCCAATGGCGGTCTTATATACATTTCAGTTGCTCCAGCATATTATCTGTTAAAAAATTATCTTCCACATAGTGAAACAAACCTTTTTGCTTAATATTACCTACAAATAATTCGCTTTGTGAATTGAGGTTGTAATCTATTTGCTCAGTCCATAAATTTAATTCACTTTTATAGTTTTGTATTCGAGGTTTCATGTGTGTAAATGTTAAATTAGAGTGCTTACTAAAAACTTTGTGTTGTATTCCTAATAATTTGATTGCTATTGCTGTGGCAACATCCATACTGCACCAAGATTGTGTTCTATTTTTTGTAAAACGTTTGCTGTATTGTTCATAGTTAACTACTATATCTGTTAATAAATCAAAAAACACCTTATTGTTTTTACATTTTTTAAAGTAGTGAAATCCACAATACACATTGGGCAACGAATTTTCTACAAATACTTTTCTATAATAATCATCTGAAACCCATTCATTTCTATATGTTTTTACTTTGTCTGTGTAATACAATTCATATTTGCTCAATTGATCCCACCAATGTTCTATATTTTCTAACAATAACATATCTACATCTAGCACAATGGATTGTTCAAATGGACTATTTCTATAAATTTTGCATCTGTTGTTGACTTTCCATTCACTGTCAACTGCTAGATCTAATCCTGGTATATCTTGAATATGATCAAAATGTTTTTTATAGTTTTCAGGAACATCAATGTCTGTCATTAAACATATTTGATCATCGGGCATAAACTTTTTAATACTCAGACTACAAGCCACTGCTTGTTTTAAATAATCAGAAGTATTGTTCTTCTGCACAAATAATATAAAACCTCTATTCATATTGATCTATAATCTTATTCAATCCTATTTTGTTCATTATGTGTATGTTCATGTCTTTGATTTGACACTTTGCTCCTCGTTCGAAAGTAAAATTCCATTTACTGTCTACATACGAATCTACACTGTCTTTATCTGTGGTGTAAAACAGTTTGCTAGGCAATTGCTTGGGCCAATTAGTTTTAGCAAAATCATTAATCATATGAATTGCTATGGCAAATGCAAAATCATTTCTATAAATTGAGTTTTCAATTTGATATTTGAACCTGTAGAATTCCCATTCATTTTTTATGTGATTGATTAATTCAAATAAAATTTTAGTTCTTTCAGTTTTTTTAAAATAAAACACTGTGGCCCAACACATTTCAATACCTGTATCACTCACGTATTTCATTTCTTCTGTGTATTTGGATTCAAAGTCTATGTGTTGTGCTTTGTAGTTGATTAGAAAATCTTCTTTGCTTTTAAACACTTTGTTGAGATTGCTATTTGCCACAATGTAATCTGTATCCATCACAATGGTTTCATCGTATGGAGTTAAAGAATATGCATCTGGTCTAGAAGTATTGTTCCAAGAATCTTCATAACTCTGTGTAGCATTGTAAAATCTTTTTGTTTGAGCAGTGCTTGGTTTTTCTACCACAATCACATGATTAAAATTGTTATGATCTTCGTTGAATTTGTCTGATGTAATCAAACACACTGGCAAATCAAGATGTTTTTTAATCTGACCTGCACAAAAATTAGCCTGTTTAACATAATCCACAGTGCTATTATTATGAGCAAAAAGTAAAACCCCTTTGGTCATGATTAAATCTCACCTTTGTCTTTCAACAATTGATTGTATTCAACAAAGTATTGATTTAAATTGCGTTGATATTGATCAGTAACATTGCTATGAAAGGATTTTATATCTGTAATTTTGACAGGAATCTTGTAATCATCAAGAAAGATTGCTTCATTTGTTTTTTTGATGTTGATGTACGTTAAACAGTAATTGATCAGACTGAGATCTATTGTAAATTGGTGTCCTTCGGTATAATAGATATTATTTTCAAGACATTTCTCTTTCAACAATTTCAATTGATTATTGAACGTTCTTAGGCGTTCTGAGTATTCCAAAGATTTTGATAAGGATTCATCCATAATATTAAAAATATTATACTTGATTTTTGGATATAAGTCAAACTATAGATTAGAAATTATCGCCAGAACCACGTACAACACCTGGTGCAGTACCAATTACATCTGTGATTGCTGTTGCTGTGTAGAAATAGGATCTTAGGTTACCAATATTTTCATCTGGATTACCACCTGCTTGATCTCTCCAATACACTGAGAATTGTATTTGAGTGTCGCTTGTTGATTGCACATTCACATAATAATCGTTGGCGGCATATGCTCCACCACCTGCATTAAAGTTTGATAATATTCTTTGTGCTGTTCCGTCTAATTCGAAGTTTCCTATTGAGGTTGATGGAGTTCCATTTCCTGTGTGTGTTGTACCATGAGCACCAAATTTTAAATTTCCGCCCATTACTGAATTCCAAGAACTTCCTTTTGAACTGCCGTCTGTTGTGCTAGATGAAATTTGAATATATCCACCTGCATTAAAATAATGTCTTCTAGCATCTGCTGATGCAAAATTTACGTTCACAATAAGAGTAATATTTCCATTCCAAGCACCTCTAGTATTGTTCAATGAAAGAACAACTGATTGCTGTGTAGGGTCAACTGTTAATCTGTTTGTGCCAATTGTTGTTGCTAATGCTTCGTATTGATCCCAGCCTGTGTAACTGACGCCATCATTTTCTTTAATAAGGTCACCTTGATTTACTGCTTGGATAATGTTGTTTGCTGGATTACCACCTGTTTGGTGTTTGTATGCTTTTCTTAAATCTTCGTATGAATTATTAATGTTGGTTGCATTGATTAAATCACCAACTTGAACAGATTGAGTTATAAGTGTTTGTCCATATCCAGTATCACCTGAACCATTTCCTAACACATTGTCTACTTGTTGTCTTAAAGTGTTGAATCTATTTGCTGTTACTAAAGCCATTGTATTTTATTCCTACTAATTATTTATTAAACGTAGTGCGACCTCAACTAATTTTGTGGATGTATCTGAATTTGATTCTAATGCAAAGCCAACTAATTGTCCTTTTTTGGTAGTAGTTCCTAAACCTAAGTCTGCGGCATATATTTTTTCACCTTTTTCAACTGCGCCTGTAACTTTTACTGGAACACGTCCAACAAAAGCAATTGCTTGTCCTTCAGCGTCTTTGTTCATTAAGAAACCAGGATTACCTGATATAACTCCAAACACGTTGCCACCAAATGGACCACCATCAAAAAATGCTGTTGTTTCTGCGTCACCGCCAATTGCCATTACTGTTCCAACTTCATATTCTTTATCTGTTGTGTAGATCTCAGCCAAGTCAGCATAAGAAGCCGATGTTGCCACACCGTCAAAAGTATTTGCTACAATTTTTCCTGTGCCATCTCTTAATGCCACTGTGTTGTTCACTGCTGTTGTTGAACCTAAATATGTTGTTGCACCAAAGTCTATACCTGAAGCACTGTCCGCCAAACCTTTAAAATAATTTGCGTGTACTTCATACCATTTGTCAGTAACAATACCTAAACTTTTATTTCCAGTTCCTGGAATAATACCTTCTGTACTTACAAAAGCAATTTCATTAACTGTGCCGGTGTCATTTACTTTTAAAGAAATTTTACTGCCTATTTCGTTAGCAATGGCTCCATCTGTTCCGTTTTCAATTGAAACTTTTAAATCGTTTGAATCACCAACAGTAAATCCTACATCACCAAATCTTACAATGCTAGAAAAAGCACTTGCTCCTGCTTTGATGTAATCAGATGCTAAAAATCCACCTAATCTATCTGAGTTTGATGCTGTACCATAAAATCTATGATCAGTGGATGTAACACCATTTGTTGTTGATTGTGTGTTTACTAATGTTATACCTTTTTTAACAACATCAAATCCTGTTATTGTGTTGTTTGGATCTGCTGTACCTATTGTAAATTCTGTTGAACTGAATAATAATACAGTGTCGTTATTAATTTTACCTTCAATAATAATTTGATTAGCATTTAGGCTGTCTTTGATTTGTCTTGAAACAAACTGAGTAACTGAACTTCCTGTTCCTTGTGGACCTACAAGAATAAAACTTGTTCCGTCCCAAGCATACAATTGACTGTTTGCTGAATCCCACCAAAAATCTCCAGTAGTTAATCCTGCTGGTGCAGTAGTACCTACTTCAGCACCGCCTGTTGTTCTGAATTTTGTTCCATCATAAAACTTTAATTTGCTTGAAGATGTGTCAAACCATATTTGACCACCTAGTGGACGACTTGGTTGACTGCCACTAGCAAAGTTTTCTAATAGGTGTAAGAAGTTTTCGTTTTGAATTTCACCGTAACCAGCATAGTTTTTACCTATAAAACGTAGATTACTTGTATTATCAATAGTACCGTCTTCTACAGTTGCTATCAGTGTTCCATCAAATTTGTTAACAATATATGCCATAAATCCCTTTGTTTCTTATATTTATCGTCCTACGGAGTTAATGTTAGTGTTATTTCTCTATCAAATGTCCAAGCACCGCCATTAACACCAAATTGTAATAGTTTTCTTGTAGGAGCAAAAGTGATTGATCCTGTTACATTTGATGCATTAGATAACTCTTCTATCACCTGTTTATTCGCCGCACCCACCGTTGGAGTTCTTTCCACTGTACCAACTGTACAAGTGGCTCCGCCCCAGCCTGCCGCTGAAGTGTCTAAATTGATTGTGAAACTCACAAAGTTTGGAGATTCTGCTGGGAATTCTGCCGCCTGTATTGTGTAGTTGCCATCTATGTTTGCTGTAACACCATTTACCACAGTTGTTCCTGTGATCACAACTTGTTGTGCACCTTCATAAAAATGCGAAGCAGTTGTTGTAATTTTTGTTGTTGTTCCTAAATTAGGATCTTGTGCACCAAACGTAACACTTTGTATTGTTCTTTGTTGTACAGTGATTGTTTGGTCAACCTGTGTAAAGTTTTTCAATCCTGAAAAATCAATTGTTGGTATTGTGAAACCACCGCCAACACCGTAATCAACTGTAAGTACTCTTGCCAAAGCACCGTCGCTTCTTGCTGGAATCACACTGTTAACAAACACACCTAATGGTGGTTCTGCAGAACCACTTCCGTATCCTGCAACAGGATAAAGTGATTGTAAAACTTCTCTTGTGTTAAGATAATTATTTCCCACAGTGTTTTGTGTAAAACCTGAAACATCTAATTGTAAACTTATAATTGTAGATCCGTCTGTGTATTCTTTTGTAGCAACATCTGAAGCATTAATTGGTGTTCCAACGCCTGTAATTCTTTTGCTACTTAAAACTTCTATAGCCGCTGTGTCTGAACTTAATTTTAATGACTGTGCATTTTGACTAGTGATTGTGGATCCGTTAATATTAACATCATCTACATTTAAATTTACCAAAGTTCCTACTGATGTTAATGATGATCCTAAAACCGAACCGCCTAAAGCAGTTTCTGTTAACACAGTGTTTGTATTAATTTTGATACCTCTACCAACAGCAAAATCTAAATATTCAGAACTTGTCCAAGCATCTGTACCGTCTGCCCAGGCAAATGTTTTATCACCGTCTGTAGATTTTAAAGTTATTCCGCCACCATCTGCTCCAGCATCGTTAGTTGTTGCACCTGAACTGGAAAGATTTAATTCTATGTTTTTATCTTCAACTCTTAAAGTAACTGTGTCAACTGCTGTTTGTGTTCCGCCTATAGTTAAATTTCCATCTATGATTGCATTTCCACCTACGTGTAAAGTTGCTGTTGGAGTTGCTTTGTAAATTCCAACTGCTGACGCAGAAGTGTCTATTTTGAAAGCAGAAATTTCAGCAGGTGTTCTTACTTTGATTTCTACATCTTGATTTGATAGTTGATTTGCTATTGTGAATGCATTGTTAGTAAATTCTAATTTTGTATTTTGGTTTAACCCAAGAGTCAATCCTGCATTGTTTTGAATTGTAAGAGCACCTGTTGTTGTATCATCACTGTCTGATACCAAGTACTGATCTGCTGTACGAACAAAACCATTACCGTCTACTAATGATTCAGCAATTGTGGCTGTGCCTTTGTATTTGTAATCTGTTCCTACTGTGTTAAAACCTTTTACTATTGTTCCTGTTGGATTAGCCGTTGTAACTAAATCAGTAATTACTTGTGCCGCAACTGGTGTAAAAGTTGCATTTGAATGAACTCCAACAATGTTACCACCTACAAACATTTTAACCACTGTTTGTGTAATGTTTTGTGTGTCAAGCACACTTGCTACTTGGTGACCTGATGTTCCTTGTGCTGTAGAATAATCAGGACCTACTAATTGTAATCTTGTACCATCATAAAAATACAGTTGGCTTGTTACACTATTGATCCAAAGATCACCTGCAACCATGTTAGGTTGTTGCTCTGCAACTGTTGTTCCGCCTGATGATGTAAATGCTGTTCCGTTATAAACTTTTAATCTATTCTCTGCTGTGTCAAACCAAAGTTGTCCTCTTAATGGATTGATCGGAGCAGATGCGTTAGCAAAGTTTTCTAATATTTGTATAAAGTTTTCATTTAATACTTCACCAAAACCTGAATAGTTTCTTCCTATCAGTGTAAGATCACTGGAAGTGGTATCTAATTGACCGTCAACTAAATCTACAAGTAAACTGCCGTCAGTTTTATTCAACCTATAACTCATTATGCTCCTCCAGTATATATGATGTAGTTTAATGTTAAGTATGGATTCATCACATCCATTGCTTGTCCTATTGTTCCGTCTATGCCACCTGAGTTAGGTAATTGTTGAGCACCATTGGTATTTGATAAATCTGGTCCGCTTGTTGTTGTTACTTCTGGATCTGTAGAAGCACCTGCAATGTTTCTACCTGCAAAGAATTGATCTCCATTGTCTGCTCTTAAATCGTGTTCGTGATCTGGAAGATTTTCTTTCGCAATAGTTTTTGTTTCGTTACCAGCACCTAAACCTAATCCATCTGCTACAGGTGATGTCACTCTGTCTGCAGAACCTTGTCCTAATCCAGGATTGCTCATGTTGTCTTTACCTAATGGAAATCTACCACGCATATCTGGTAATTTAAATACTGAAGAACTACTTGGAGTTCCATACTGAGTTCCTATTGCTTGAAACAATTGATTATAAACTGATCTTTGTAATTCAGCACCATCACAAAACAACCAGTCTGTAGGAGCAGTTGCTCCAGCAAAAGGCATCATTGATGCTACTGGTGGTGTTGGTATTGCGTTAATGATTGCTCCAACAGTTGTTTTAAAAATTCCTGTTGTTCCTGATGTTCTGTTAATGATAACTTCATCTCCAACATCGCTAGTAGTTGTTAATGTTTGATTACCTATAAATGAATTGTTTATGCTTGTTGTAAAAGTTTTTGTTGTTCCACCAGTTTGTCCGTCAAACGAAACATCTACTGCTGTAACATCTCCTGCCAATCTAAATGTTGTTGCTTGAGCAAGTTTATCTGCAGAAGTGGCACTTGTAGCATTTCCTGTGATACTACTTGTTACAACACTGCCTGCTTGTATTTGGTTGGCGTATACTGTATTGTATCTGTTTGTAGTTGATCCAAGATTATAAGTTAAATTTTGTGAAGGTAAAACAGTTTGTGCTGTTATGTTGCCAGCAAACGTTCCTGCTCCACCTATGTGTGCATCAAGAGCCACACCTAAACCACCTTTAGAAACAATTGCTCCTGAACCTATATTGATTGATGGTGATGTGCTGTTTGATACTATTGTGCCTGAGGATAAAATATTTCCTGTAACATCTAATGCTTCATTTGGATTTGTTTTATTAATACCAACTTGTTGTTGTGAACTTATTCTCATCACTGTTGATACTGAACCACCACTGTTTAATCTAAAATCTATTTCTTCATCTTGTGTTCCTAGTTGAATTATACCTGCTTGGTTTTCAACAAACATTTTAAATGTTCCAGCGGCACCAACTTCTATACCTTCGTCAGTTTTAATTTTAATAGGAAAGTCAGTTAATGATGTTGTGTCTGATCTTAAAAAATTTCCTGCGGCAACTGTTGTGTTACCAACTACTAATGATTCTGCTTTTTCCGATGTTCCATATAGTTTGTTTACATCAGAACCAAAATTTGTTGAACTTAAATTTACTCCTGGATTTAATGCTGAAAAGCCTGGGATAGTAATTTTAGGAGTGAATGAACTTTTAGAAATTATAGCAACTGTTTGTGCTTCGACTTCAAGTTTTACAATGTTGTATGTTAAATCATCTGTACCTATTACTGATACAGGAGTTGCTCCAGTAGTTAAACCTTGACTGTATTGTGGACCAATTAAAACCCAACCTGAACCTGTGAACAAATATAATTGTTGAGCATTTGTGTCTACCCATAAATCTCCTGAAATACTTTCAGATGCACTTGGTTGATTGATTGCTTTTTTCAATCCACCTGACGCTACCCAATTTGCTCCATCATATACTTTAAGTTGATCTACACCTGCTGTGGTATCAAACCAAAGTTGTCCTTCAATAGGTCTTAATGGTGCTGTACTGTTAGCAAAATTTTCTAATAAATGTAAAAAGTTTTCCGATATAACTGTTCCGTATGAAGTGGTATTCTTTCCTGGAAAATTAACACTGGTCTGATTGTTTACCGTGTTGTCTTCTATCGTGATAGTGCCTTTGTTTACAGCATCTGTGAAACTTATAGTGTATGCCATTTATTACCCTTCGTTAAAACCTGTCAAACTCTGAACTCTAACTGTATAGTCAATCTGTATTAATCTGTTTAAACTTTTTTGTACTGGGTGAAAAATTACGTGTGTTAGTAATTTACCTGTACCACTTGGTGAATAACTCACCAATCCTAATTCATCAAACACATACAAACTCTCTGATGCACTTGCAGTGTCAACAGCATCTTGTCCGTTTGGTTCTCCATAGTCTAATAAACAAGTTACAATAACATCTGTATAATTTGTTCCATTAATGTGTCTTGTTTCTATTTTGTTTCTTTGTGGATCTAGGTTTGAAACTGATCTGTCGTCAACAATTTTTGTGTATGTTTGGTTGTACAGTGTAGCATTTGTACCTGTACTGTTTGGAGTAAGATATGTGATGATACCTGTTGGGTCAACACTTGTTCCGCCGTTTCCAAACGACATTGAATTTATGAATCCTTGCCCCTGATTAGCAATACTTTCTGCCAAAGCAACACTCATATTCTCATAATGAATTGCATTGCGTTTATCAACAAAAACCTTGTCTGATTCAGGATCGTGTATCTTAATATGTCCTTGTATTAATACACCACTGTTGTCTTTAATTTTGCTCATTTTTGCTCCGTTCTACCATTGTATTTATTGCGGCACAGCCACTTCCTTTTGACGTATGAATCTTGCGATGTCATTTTCTGTCTGACTCAGTGGATCTGTTCCTGTTTGCCATATTTTACCTTGTTTTCTAACCAGCAAAATTTGGGCATTTTCGGCTGGTGTGTTAGTAAATGTTATCACAGCAGTTGAACCTGTAACACTGAATTCAGCAGGAACAGTGCTATCTGCTTCAGGACTGTCTTGTCCTAGTGCAGGATTATACACACTTATACTATTTTTTCTTAATCTCTTGCCACCTACAAACAATTCAAATTCATTTGCTGATTTAGGTGTAAAGCCAATGTTTAATGTATTGTTTACCACATTTGCACCTGTATATGTTTCAGATATGAAAGAATCTTTGTATGGTACATTTTGGAAAGCACTCTGATCGTACACATCAGTATTGGAATGATGTACTTCTGCTATACCAGTACCAAATGTTCCACGTCTTAATTGTTCCAGAGAGTTACCATCTTTTTTGTAGTATTCAATTCTTTCGCCATCTATAAAGACAATACCTGGAAGTTGCGAAGCAACACTAGGTTCTGTGATTCCAGTAGCATCTGTCAGCACAATCTTTTGGTCATTCCATAGTAAATTTTGTGCCAATGTGTACTGCTTGTCATCACCAATACGTTTGAAGTGAGTTCTGTTCATTATATCTTTAAATTGTCTGTAAGCAAACTTACCTACAAAAGATGGTGCAGTGAAATGAATCACATCTATTTCATCGTTCTGAGATAGTGTTCTGCTAATTTTCAAATACATCTGATTGTTGGACACTGAATAGTCTATGCTAGGTGCTAACCATTCTCCGTTCAAACATACCCAAACATATTGAGCATCAACAGCCGGTCTGTTTAATTTTACAACACCATTTGTCAATTGATTGTATTGATAATAGTCGTCTGTGTTAGCAGTGATTGATAATTTTGCTACAACATCATATTGTGCTCTATCTATATCTTGTACATCATGTTTACTGAATTGATAAGAAGTAATTGTGCTTGATTGTGCTGGAGCAGTTGTAAATGTAATTGCTCCTGTGTCACTCACACTGTATTCTCCATTTTCAATATAGACATCTACTGTGTCGCCTGCTAAACCTATACCACCAGTCAATGTTATACTTGAATTTCCTGGGTTCCATCTGTATTCTGCAGATGTAAGTTCAACTTTATTTAGGTATGCTCTTACTTCTGATGCATTAATTGTGCCTGGCAATACTTGCCAATTTTTAAATTCGTATTCTCTTAATGTGCTTACTGTAAATTGTTTATGGAATCCACTTCGTAACACATCATTATCAACTTTTACAATCACATTGTTTGTGAAAGGTGTTTGTGTGAAAGGTGTTTGATTCATTTGATATGTTGCTGTGCTTCCGTCACCTGTGAAAGTGTCTTGAGTAACTTCGCTGAAAGATTGTGACGCACTTTCATACACCACTATGTTGATATAACTGTCTGATGCAGGAGCAGAATTAAATCTAATTGCTACTCTATTAGGAACAGCATAAGAAGAATCTGTTTCAATTACAGAATATGTGGCATCTTGTCCATTTACTTTTACAAAAGTTTGTATATTGCCTGCTTTGAATTTTGCTCTAGTTACATATTCAACTGTACTTCCATCACCTGTAAATGTATCAACGTCAAGTATAGCCTCTCCATTGTTACCCATGGTAATAAAGTTAATTTTACTGCCCACTGCTGGTGCTACATTGAAATTAATGTATTTGTCTTGGTAATCAACTGTAAATCGATTTGTATCGAACAAAATATTATTAACACTTAAAAATATTGCTGTATTGCTTTGTGGTGCATCTACAAAATTGAATTGTGTTGTTACACCATCACCAATATAGTTGTAACTATTAATTTTACTACCTGAATTTTTACCTCTGTCATACACCTGAATATCTAAAGTATCTAATATTTGTCCTGGAACAAATTCTTCTGGACCTTTAGCAGAAGTTTCTGTTACAAATCCGTCACCATCAACATTTATATCTTCTGCATTTATACCTTGGGCAGTTGAATATGCCAAGTCTCCACCTTTGATCAACGTATCAACTATGTTTGGATCTGGTAAAAATGCTCCATCACTTGTGGATTTTCTTACAATAATTGTATCACCACTGTCTGTTTCTAACATACTGATATCAACAGTTTTTGTAGAACCATCACCTTGTAATGAATTCATTTGTGCTAAAATGTTTGTAGGATTACCGGCATCAAATGCAGGATCATCTACTCTTTGTCCATTTTGATAAATGTGATATTCAATACCTGATGCTAAAGTGTTTGATAGATTTAATGTAAGTGTACTTCCATCTAGATAGAATACTTCGTCTTCATAACTTTCATCAAATGTATCCCACTCGCCTTGCATATAAGGTTCATTGCCCCAACCGGAGTTATTTTCAAAACCTATACTTCGTACTTCAACTCCACCATAATCAATTCCATCAATTACCTGTGCTAATTCTTTTCCAGGCATACCTGATGTTGGTTGATACAATGCAAATCTGTCAGCAGTGTTTAATACATCTTCATTTATTTTGTAACTAATTGAAATTGCAGACAAGTTTGCTGGTGGTAAAGTAAATTCAATATATCCTGATTGTCTTACATAACTTTTTGTTGTGTCTGTTTCATTTTTGTATACAAATGTACTTTTCAATTGTTTTTTACCTGCTACAAGAACAGTAATTGTATTTGTACGTAAATCCATTGGCCATTTTAATTTAAATTTTAACTGACTGTTGTTACCTGTAAACGTTTCTGTTCTTTGTAAACTAGTAACAAAAGTATCGCCTGTGTTTCTGTCGAATTTAATTCCTATATGAGATGTTCTTGATAAACTTTCACCTAGCACAGCACTTGCTATGGCTAAAGTACCTGTTGTTGAACCACTTAAAGTTACTGTTGGAGAAGAAATATATCCTGATCCACTGTTTGTAACATTTATTCTGTATACTGCACCATTTTTAATATAAGCAGTAGCAGTTGCACCTGTTCCGCCTCCGCCTGTTATTACAACAGCAGGAGCATTCGTGTAAGATGTTCCACCATTTGCAATATTAATTGCTGTAATTTTGTAACCTACATTATCTTTCCAATTTTTATCTGGATATGTAGTAATACCATCTGCACCTACTAATTGATTATTGTTCACTGTAACTTTTGATGGTGTTATTACACCGTCGATGTATTTAGGTGGATAATCAAAATCAGTTATTACAGAATTTGTTGGTTCTGTTTTCTCATAAGAACTAACATATTCTCTAATTTTAGATTTATATGGTTTAACTTCTTGTATATAATCTTCATAATTAGATAGATTATCATTTTTAAATGTTATTTTTTGTTCTAATTGTCCAACATTGTGTTGAGCCTTAATAAAACTTGTTTTGAATACAAAATCATTCAGTTTGTTTTCAGATAAAGCATATCTAATTCCAGCAAAGTACATTTTATTGTATTCTATTGCTAATTCTTCTACAAATATTTTGTCTCTAATTGTTTCTAATATTACACGTGTCTCTTGAATTGGCTGTCTATCATACAATTGAACATCAAAACTGTTTGAATCGAAACCTACGTTGCCACTGTACACATATAATTTGTCAGAGAACTGAATAGTTCCGTTCTGTCTTCCTATTGTTTGATAATTTACAGTGTAATCAACATCTACTTGATTGTCAATTTTTTTCAATAATAACCAACCACCAGAACCAATAGTTTCAATTTTTACAATTTGTCCTATACTACAATCTAACGCATTTATTTCATAACTTTGTGATATCACATGGTCAATAGCAGTAAATTGATTGTAATTTGTTTCGTACCAATCAGCATAACTCCAATATAAATTTACATTGAATGCTTGAATTTTTGTTTTCTGCCAACCATCGCCACTATTGTAATCATATATTGCCCATTTTCCATCAACTGTGCTATCAGCAGTGATTAATGCACTAAATGTTCTTACTTCAATTGTTGCAGTGTCTTTGTAATTACTACCTTCTTGTAAGACTTTAGCACTATTAATTGAACCATTTACATCGATTGTTAATCCTATTACAGCACCTTCACCTGTGATGCTTTTTATTTTGTATGTTGGTATTGATTTGTATCCTTTACCTGCGTCTGTTATTGTAACGTTAGAAATTTTGCCATCTGTTACTGTGATATTCAATGATGCAGGCTTGACGGATCCCACTCCTACAAAATTTAATTCGTTTTCAGTGTCAATTGTTGTGTCAAATAGACCTGTATTGATAGTTGGTGCTGGATCTGATTTTATTAAATTACTAATATCAATTTCATCAACAACTAATTTTGTTTTTAAAGAAGCATTAACTCTTTCCATAGTTTGTTTAAGTGCTTCTTGTTTATCAGCAAACCAACTCTGTCTTGGAGTTTGTAATGTACCATATTTTAACTTGTCGCTCAAATTAGGATCTGGTACAGGATTTAATTTTGAATCATAACCAATTAAACTGTCAAACCATACAGTTTCTATGTCTTTAGGTAAAGTGCTTGTAGCAGAATCTTGTGTTATCAAAGCATATTCTTTGTGAACATTGTTTTTAGTATCAACTGTATGCAATCTAAAACTAATAATTGTATCATTGCTTTGAATAAATGAATCACAGTTTACAAGAGCAAATTTATTTTTGCCAAACACTGTAATGTATTTGTAACCTTGAGATCTAGGATCTTTAATTAGTTTTTCAACAGCACTAGCACTTAAACTTCTTGTTTCTAATTCCGGTGTTGTTGTTTTGCTCTTGACCCAATAAAAATATCTATTGGACAATACACCAGCAACTTTGTCATAAACTTTTTTAGTTACAAAATCTGTTGCATTTACAACTGTTCCAGTAACGCCTAATGCATCTCCTTCACCAGATGCACTAATAGTGTTGTATTGTGTAGGAGTATAAGATGATTCAATCCATTCATGCACATCAATACTAGCACCCACAAACAATTTGTTCCAATACGAATTATTAAAAATTATATTGCTTTGATATGGATAGTAGTATGTTGCTTTGCTGATGTTCCACCATAATTTTCCTACCTGTGTGTCATCCCAATGATTAGTTGTGTCAATAGTTCCTACTGCTGTAGAACTGTTGTAAACAGCCGGGTCATAATTTGTTTTGTATGAAATTTCAGATTCTGCTGGTCCAGGAATTTTTCCAAATATTGGATCAACATAATCTAATCTTGTTAATAATTTGTTTGTTGACTTGCTGTAAAGGAAAACTCCTTGTATTTTTGACAAGTCTGGTTGATCTATTCCTTCGCTACTTTCATGAATACTATTCCAATTAAATTCTGTAGGTGCTTTTCTAAAGTCAACCAATGTTCCTATTTGTTTATTTTCTAATTGTAATTTAGGTAAGCCAACATAAACGTGATTGTTGTTAACCAATAAATTAGTTCCAAATTGTTCTAGTGTATTGTTGACGTATGTGAATTTTTCACCATACAATAATGTGTTTTCAAATTTTTGATACAGATGGATTGATCCTACATCTGATTGTGTTTCAATAAATTTGGTCATTTCACCATCGAACACTGTTTGTCCATTGTCTATAAGTGTTGTTAATTGTTGATCACCTTTTAATGATGTCACTGCTAACACATCTCCACTAAACGATAGTGTATTTCCAAATTGCTCTGAAGTTTCTTTGCTTGGACTTATTAATGTTTGATTTAGTGCGTACTGTCCAGAATCATTGCTAACTTTTTTGTAAACATAAACTGATCCCATGTCTATTTCAGCAATGTCTTTCAACGGACTTCCCACAGCAATTAATTCCCCATCTCCAGATATGCTTATATCTGCTCCAAAATTGATTATTGTAGCAGAATCATCTATAGGTGTTATTGTTTGTTTGTATGTGAAATGTCCACCGCTTTGTCTGTACACAACAACATTCTGACTGTCGTCGCTGTACTTGTTGGTCAACACAAGATTAACTCCGTTTGTGTCAACATCAAATGTATTTGCAAATTTAATTAAATTGTTTTGATCCAATGTTGAATCGCCTTGCAATTCAATACCGCTGTCATTAGGCACATATCCTAAGAAGTCTGTGTGCGTATCTTGTAATTCCCATAGACTTGGTTGCCAAGCATTTGCACTGATGTTTGTTTTTGCTTTGTACAACTGATTGCCAAACACAACTAATTCGTCTTTTAAGTAATCAGTTTGATCATCAAACACTCCCATGTAATACTGATCAACACCTAACCACCAATTTTTTGTAGTGCTGTAATTTACAAAATAAATTTTTCCTGGTAAGCCGGAAGTTCCATTACCTTCTGCACTAATAAATGCTGTGGTAACTCCTCCAAAATCACGCAGTTGAATTTTACTTCCTAATCTTAAACCACTTTGAGTGTCAGGTACAGTGTATGCTGAGTTGTATTCAAAAACACCTTTTGTATTTTTTTTGTAAATTAAGAATGCACCTTGATTAGTAAAACCACTTTGAACACCTTCTCCAATTGGAATATTATATATTTGTGTGTAATCTTTGTTTTGACTTCCTGGTATATTAGCACTTTGACTAATACCTGGAACGTTTTGAAATTCGTCCCAAATCCAATATTCTATATCATTTACTGTGTAAAAGTCAGGATCACCTGATGCTGTAATAACCGTTGTGTTTTCGAAAACTAAAATGTCTCCATCTGTGTTTCCTGATTGTACTGTTTGTTCAATAGATCCTATAGTTCTGTTTACACCGCCACCTAATCTAGTAAGAGTTGATGATGCACTTGCGTTAGAACCTAAACTAAATTGTTTATTGTTTGAGTTATTAAAATAAATTCTTATTTTTTCTAATGCTATAAACTGAACAAACGTAACATCTGCCTGTGCTTGAGTGATAGGATCATATATTTGGTGCACTCCTGCTGTCGGGAAATAATAATTTGCATTGTTATCTGGTTGAGAATCTACATCAATGTAACCTTCCCATACATCTACTACTTCTTTAAGTCCGTTTGTGTTTGTGCTACTAATATTTAAATCAGCAAAATTAAAAGCACCTGTATCGACATTGTTGAACCAAACACTTACATAGTTGGTTGAGTTGCTTGAATTTAATGTACTGTCGTGTGCAATATCGTATCCTGTTCTTACAAACCATTTTTTACTTAAAATGGGTTGAGGATTTGAATTAATCTGCCATGAATTTGTTCCTGCATCAATATAGTAATCTTGATAGTATGTTCCAATTCCAAATTGTGCTTTTACTAATGGTGCTTGAGGAGTTATTGGAGCAACAGGTTGTTCCATTGAACTAAAAAATCTATTAGTGTCTCTTACTTCATTTAAGACTTTTATATCTTGAATTACAACATTCGTTGTTACATCTGAACCAGCATTTGTTGTAACATTAGCACCTATGCTTACTTTCCACCAACCGCCAATGTAATCGTAGGCTTCTGAATTTACTCTTGTGTAATCTCCAATAGGCAATACATCTAAAGTTAAACTTCCGCTTTCAGCAAATACACCACTTACATCTTTAAGATATATTAAAGATTTAGCGGCAACTTTTCTCACATACACCACAGTACCTTCTGCTGTTGCTGTGCTTAACAAGTTTCCTACAACAGGATCTGTTAATGTGTTTGATATTTCTAAAATTTCATCAACTTTTTCTTGAATAGAAATTTCAGCACCACCGAATATGTTATTTTTAATTGTTGGCGATCCAACACCATTAAACGGTTGATTTACTGCTTTAGAATAATTGTTTCTGTCAATTGGATATGCACTATTAAAATCAAGGTAATCTAATATTAATCTGTCACCTATTTTAGTTGCTGTGTACTGTTCTACAGATGCTCTTATTAATATATGATCTGTTGTTTGGTTTAAAAATATACTGTCACCTATTAATAAATTTGTTGTTTGAAATCCTACGTTTTCTTTATAAAAAGCAGATGAATCAAATGTTGAGAATAAATCTTGTGCTATTGCACCTTCTATTTGATTTGTTGCTCTCCAAAGTTGTTGTTTGTACTGAACTATATTTCCAACATTGTAATTGCTGTTTGTGTTGTATACTCCTTTGTACTCAGTTTTTAAATTACCGGCATTAGGTGCACCTATAACTACAAAATTTCCATCTGGAGAAATATCAACTGCTTTACCAAAATTACTGGCTGAACCAAATAGATCAGTATTTAATAACAACGGATCAGTTGTTGGTGATTCTATTATTTGTGCCAATGTTAATGTTCCGCTTTCTGAACCTCTAGTAAACACATAAATTTTTCCATCTTCGTCTGTTGGCTGACTGACTAATACTGTTGAGTTTTGTTTGTTGGCAGATATGACTGTACCGAAACTTTCATCTCCCGATATGCTTGTAGAACTTAATTCGTTGTGTTTTTTAAACACAAATTTGTTGTTGACAATTTTCCATTTGCCATCATCTGATTCATCAACCCAAAATTTTTCATTGTCTTTAAGACCTTGATCAAATACTCTTGTGTTGATATCATTTATAGAACTTAATCTTGATTCAGTGAATCTTTTAATAAAACCTACAGCAGATGGTATTGAAGCAAATCCTTGTACATCTTCACATTGAATAGAAGTTATTCCTACAAACGTAGATTTGAAAACATAATCTGTACCATTAGCATTTACTACAAAAATTTCACCAACTGCCAAGTCTGGATTGTTCAATGTATTCACTGAAATGACACTTCCATTTTTAATGATTGATACGATTTTTTGATCTGTGTTACTGTATCTTAAGACACTCCAAGTACCTTTGTTGTCACCAATCCATACATACTGTCCTTCATCTAGTGTTGATACACTTGTTGAAGTCAACAAGTCATCATATTGTGCTAGTGTTAGCGAAATGTCTATTGGGTTTACAGGTCCTGCAGTTTTGATATAAGTGTTTTTGTCATATTTTACAGGAAATGGTGTGTGTTGATAATCTTTAGGTGCTAGATAAGTTTGTCCTGATTGTATTCTATAAACTAAATCTGTTGCTGTTGCTGGTTGATCATTTGTTAATAAAATAGGTTGTGGATTTAATCTTACCTGTGATTCGTCTATTCTATATTCTATTTCGTCAAAAGTGTCTACTGCTCCATATTGTCCTTTACGGATTGCCCACTCTTCAAAAAATTCTATGCTTTCTTTATCAGCACTTGCTAGTGCATCAAACAATTTGTTAAGAGAATTTGCTGTTCCTTTTTCTCTAACATAGCCTTGATAAAATTTGTACTGACTGACATCATCATTAATAATATTACTTAGATATGTTCTTGGTTGATATCCAATTAAATGCTGAGCAAGTTTTTGTTGTTGTCTATCAAAGTTATCTGTATCTAAATCATAGAAGTCAGCAAATTGATTTGTTTGATAATCAAAGTTTGATAACAAACTGCTTTCCGGCTTGCCGTCTAGTTTACGCCAGTTGTTGCTGTTGAATTCTGTTGTTCCTTTTAATTTTGAATTTGCTGTGTAATAGAACTGTTTGTGTTTTACCACATCACTCATTGCATAATCTGTGTAAGGAGCCCATAATTTTACTTTTGCTTCGTCAAACACAAACCCTGGAATGTTTAAACTACCATCCCATTCTGTAACATAACCCAACATTTTAATTCTATCTTGTTTGTATCCACTTGCTGGATCATAAATTAAATCGCTGAATGATGTTGTATTATCTAATAAACAAACGTGTTCTTTTTGTACAAGTGGAACCTTAGCAAAATATATTCCATTTACTGTGTTTTTTGTAAACAATTCAAACGTGTTTGATTTTCTAACAATTCTTAAATTTACTCTGTCTAGTTTGTTTCCGTCTTCTTTTAACACACCATAAGAATAATAATTTTCAACTACATTATCAGTTGTAGCATATTGTGATGTAACAACTAATTTTTTACTAGATGGACTTAAACTGATAACTGCACCTTCGTCCCAATTTTGTGTTGTCCAGAATAAAAATTCTTTAGCACTTAATTGCCAGTTGGCTACCAATTGTGTTTGTGCATCATAATCATCAAACACAAATCCTTTTGCTTTAAGGTATGATTCATATCCTAATATCACATCAACAACTGTTTGAATGTCTTCATACACTGTTCCGTATGCAACAGATTGAACTGTATCTGTTAAAAAAGTTTTTCTTAAAAGAGCAGATGCACCGCCTTCNNTTGGNAGTTCTACTAACTTAATAAATTTTGAAGCATCAAAAGATGATGTTGAAANGTGTGTTTCATCTGTAGCATAAAAATCTTCACCAAACTTTACATATGCTCCATTATCGTATCTTTTGTTTTCGCTCCAATTTACAAATGCTGAACTTATTCCGCCCACTGTAATTGTTGGATCACTAGATTGTTCAAATGGTAAATGGTATCTAATATAAGGATCATTCTTGTCATATCCTTTTATACTGAAACCTCTTGCTAATTTTTCTACAATTAATCCACTGTAAGTTAAAATATCTACCGGTGTAGACACATTGTAAATTAAACGATAATTTTCTTCTGGCACAAACAGTGTTGTTGAATTCAATGGAGTTTTACTGTCTAGCAACAGTTTAAATTTATCTTTGTTGCTGTAACCTCTTACTTTGAATCCTACTTGCGTTTGTAGTTCGCCAAACTGTTTTTTGTAATCTGCATAATTTGTTGTTTGTGAATTTTCAACCACTTCGTAAATGTAATTTACCAATCCAGCAGTCAATGTAACTGTGCTATCATTGACACTACTCGGCCAAACAATATTTGCAGGTCTTATAGCAGTTAATGAATTGTATACAATTTGTCCACTAGCATTTCTACTAATTTTATTTGTGTCTAATCCTATACCTATTGCTTTGTTTGGTTGATGTAAAATATAACTTTTTAAAAGTGAAAATGGATAATGTACACTTCTTCTCCATGTATTTTCTACTGGAGAATGATCACCAAACTTAAACTTGTCTCTAGTGAGTTGTAATACTGCACCTCTGGCATAAGAACTATCAAATGGACTTCTAATATTACCTTCGCTGTCCACTGGGATATTGTTTGTTAAGCCAGGTCTTTTGTAATTGTTTTTAATTACAATTTTTTTACTAGGCTCTCTTACAATACCTTTTTCTAAATCTTGCCATAAAATTAAATTGTCTTTAGTGTATGGTGCTGGACCATAAACAGTTTCCCACCATGTAGGTGCTTGTGAATATCCAAGCATTTCCCATGGAGCAATATTTGGTCTGTCTGTATCAAAAGCATGATTGTACACACCTCTCCAGAATCCTAACAACTTGTTGCCTGATGGAGAAACCATATTGCTGTAATTCCAAGTTAAACTGTTGTCTTCTGTGTGAAAAGTGTTTGCTGTGTAATCTTCATTACCTACAAATGTTAACCAATCGTTAAAGTCACCTAACAGTGTTTTGTTAATTGATTCAAATGTAAATTTATTTGTGCTGTATGCTCTTGGAACAAAAGACTTAATACCAAACAACTCATTATCGTATGTTGTTTTAATATTGTTAAAAATTCTTTTTTCTAATTCTAATATAGCATCATCTCTAAAGTCATTGAATGCAACCACAATGCTTCCGTCATGTCCTTGAATAACATTTACTGGAGTAACTGCTGTTGTATCTAAATAAATTTTTGGAGTGTACTTTGGATACAGTCCTAATTTAGTTGGTGTTGCTGGAATGTGTGATCCGTTTGTTGTTTCAAACTCGTTAACCACAATAATATCATCTAGTGCAACTGTTTTTGATACTTGAACAAATCCGTTAGCATACACATAATCAACGCCATGCACTAGTTGTGCATCGTTGTGATACACATACACTGCTTTGGTTGACAATGCTGTTAGATCAAAATTGTTAGACAATGCAAAAAATTTGTTATCAATATCTAAAACTGTGTGTCTAGTAGTTTTGAATGCACCAATTCCCAACATATCTGTTTGAAAATATGGTAATGAATTATTATTGTCTTTGTTAAGTTTAAGTAAAATTTTATCAACTATTTGACTAGATGTTCCGTCAAACCCTAAATCATCCATAGCACTGATAAATGATCGTTTAAATTTATAGTAATCGTTTTGACTGTCAGTAATCGCTGAAATTAAATTTACATCTTTGTTGTTNAACAAGTATGAAGACAACACCATTGGTCCACTGTGTTGTAAAAATTTTCTACCATATTGTGTTGCATTTGGNAAGTCTCTTAAATTGCTAAATCCTGGAGTTACACCTTGTATATCTTTTAGTTCATTAGTAATTGATTTAACGTGATCTGTTACTTGCCCAACTGTAAATTTTGTTGTTGTTGCATTAAGTGGATTGGCTTGTAAGTTTGTCGGAAATTCATAATGACCGTTACTGTTTTTAGGTGTTGCACTGCTTGTTCTAATAACAACTATATCATTAACTGCTAATTCAGTAGTGAAGTTAACAAATGCTTCACCATTAATTCTTAAAATTGACCAATCAGTATTTTCAATTTTTTTAACATTATTGACAAACACATTCACGTTTAGATCATTTAAATCTCCACTTTTGTTGTAAACGTCAATAGCAAAATCATTTTTCTGATTGTTAGATGCAACATACTGTCTATTAACTTTTTGAAAACTGTCAGTAGGTGCTTTAGTCCAACCATTTACTGTTGTAAAGTTGCCACTAGCATTGTATTTTTTCAAAAATGCTGTTTCCGAAGTTAACGTTCCACTAGTACTTTGTGATTGATATGTGTAACTTTGATTCAACAAATTGAAATCAAAAACAATATCTCCAATGTTTTCTACATTTGAATAAGTTAATGCAAATCCTAATTCAGTATCTACTGTGCCTGTACCTTCAACATAAGTGAATATTTTGTTACCCATAAAAGAACTATTAGGATATACAATACTGTCAGTGAAACTTACACCGTTGTTATCAAACAAATCAAACAAAGGAGTTTGATTAACTTTAGTTTTTGCTTGTCCTGGAACCCACGATGTTCCATTGTAATAATACCATTTACCTTGATTTGCAATTCCGTCAGTAGCCAAAATAGTTTCTCCTTCTGATGGAGAAGCATTTACACTTTCAACCAAACTGATTTGTGTAGTAACTGTGGTTCCTTCTGTGAATTTAATAAACTTAACTTCAAAAATTTTATCTTTAACAAGAGGATCTGTGTCAGCAGTAAACAACACTTTCATTCCATTTGTTAATGCAACACCGTCAATGAAAAAACCTTGAGAACCTTCAACGTCACTCATTACATCTTTTGTAACTGTGTCTATTAAATCAATATTCTCTTTCTTTTTAAAACCAAAATTATATAGTTTAATACCTGCTTCAAATTCAATGATAGGTCTTCGTGCTCTTGTGGCTTGATCAATGTTTGCAATTTGTCCGTTCGCTTTAGCACTTTCTTGTATAACAGATTTATGAATCCATCTGTTGGATCTACTCCAAGGATTTCTGTCTGGTGATGCTCTGTTTACAACAATGTAATCTTTATCAATAGCATATGATGTGGCTGTTCCAAATCCCACAGTGTCAAAGTTTTTTGAATCAAATGGAATTGGTGTTACATCAGTAAAAGCACTTTTTACTTCTAGTTCTTGTGCATCTATCAACTCAATTGCGTCACCTACACCTTCAACAAAATAATCTTTTTCAGCATATTCCACAGGTGTAACTGTGCCGGCAAAATTTATTTTCATACCATTTGATAATGCTACTCCATCAGCAGTGGTATAATTCTTTTTGCCTATTATTTCATTAGCAACATCTATTACTGAATTTTCTTCTATGTTGTATATTTGTATCAATCCCCAAGCATTAATATCATTATCACTTCCATAGTATAATTTTTCTGGTGCTGAATCACTAACTTGAAAAGTTATTATTCCTTTTTCAACACTTTGCACATCAATACCGTCAGTCACATTGTATGAAGCATCTAGTATTCTTTGCGTTCTTATAACAAAAGGTAATCCTTCTGCATTAATATCAAATTTGTATGTTTGACCTTTGTAAAGTTTTAGTGTTGGATTGGCTGTAAGTCCGTCAGGAGTAAAAATATAAGCATAGTTGTCTGTTTGATCAGATTTAGTTACTGAATAAGTGCTAACAACATTTCTTTGTTGTCCTGTTATTGTTACTGTTGATGCACCATAAGGCATCCAAAAGTATTCTCTGTAATTAACAAATTTGTCCCAATCAATTCTTGGTGACCAAGCATAATATTCTTGAGCATTAAGAACGCTGTGATCAGAAATATTTCCGTGTAAGTTTTGTATTTGATTAACAAAATCCAAATAGTCTGAATAAAAATTTACATTGCCTAAATCATCTTGATGCACAATGCTAGGTTCAAATTTGTAATTCTCTCTATCAGCAGTTACTTCAGGTACATACAAATCAGATGCTTTGTAGGCGTCTGTAATCTTACGTCCATAGTAAGCATTTAATTTTTCTAATGTTCCTTGAGATACTAGTTGGTCAACTGTGCTGTGTAAAAATTTATTATTAACGGGAGTTCTGAAATATTTAGGTAAAAATTCTGAGGATTCTCTTTTACCGTCATCTTTGCCTGCAGGCAAACTGAAATCTTTCTGATTGTTGTCGTATGCCATTAATATCCACTTCCTCCACTAGAGCCTCCGCTTGAACTAGAACTTGAACTTGAACTAGCAGGTAATGTGCCACTTAATGTACTAACTGTTGATGAACTTGTTGTGATGTTTCCGTCTGATTTAAGTTTAGAGGCTGTTACAGCATCTATTATTTCAACATCAGAAACTTTTGCACCACTAATAAAAATTTCATCATTTTCTGATTTAATTTCAAATAAACTTCCAAATGCTTTTGAACCTTCGTTAGGCACAATAACAAAAGTTGTTATGTCTGGTGCTAATTCGTTCATCACATAAGTGCTTAATTCTGAGAAATAAAATGTATCACCAAATTCCCAATTTTCTAAAGCAAAGAATTGATTTATTGCTGT
>JGI24003J15210_10000018_pt1 | contig 69779 bp, 71 predicted proteins | sample LinPmetageLP28_FD_15210 | JGI IMG/M metagenome (IMG submission 15210)
AATTTTTCTCCGATCCGAACAATGCCCGTAATAACTTCTGGACTAATGACTCCAATGATACCATAAGTAATAGCTTTAGTTAGAGATGAAACGTCTGTTTGTTCTAGAACAAACCAAGCGATAGTTGCAGCTATACCCGCTGTTACAATCTTTTTGAATTGTTCCATACAAGATAAATCTTTGTTAGCGTGTAATAATCTAGCGAACATAGCCGCAGCCCCGATCAAGGAAACCAGCCAACCACCATTCAAGAATTCTTTGATTATCGATTTTTCGGGTTCCATATATTCTTATGTTACACAAAAAAAGCCTCCTGTGAAGGAGGCTTTTAAAATTTATATATAATGTAATTAAAATTAGAACTTATAACTGAGTCCAGCACTAACTCCCCAATCGTGATCAAGATCGTAAAGAGTGCCATTCTCATCATTGTTAAGGTAAGAGGCTTTAGCTCCAATAGAGAGTCCATTGCCAATATCATAACCAACGGAAACTCCAAGCTCTACAGCATTGTAGTCGTTTGCAAAATTTGCAGACGCAAAAGGAGTAAGAGTAAGATTATCAATAAGAAGACCCAAATCTTTGGAAATAGTAAGCTCTGCTCCATAAGAAGCACTAGAACCAAGTTGATGCCAAGCATTTACAGTGAAGTCTGCAATAGAGTCAGTATAAGTTAGTCCTAGACCAAGCTGCTCCCAACCTCCGTAAGAAGACTCAATCTTCTTAAAAGAAGCTTCCCCTGCAAAATCTTGACCTAGAAGATTTACTGAGCGGCCCCAAGATACTAAAACATCAGTATCTGTATTCCCGTCTCCTTCAGCAAGGCCAATGCCAACAGATAGATCTCCGTCTGCAACAGCGGTTCCGAGAAGTAGTGAATAGTTAGCGGTGTCCTCCCTAACGGCCAAACCGTTACGGACAGACAAATTACTAAAAGAAATACCAGCTTCAGCAGAGACATCTGCAATGTTAGTAGCTTTAACTGCGCCAAACATTGCAGCGCCCATGATTAATGTTGTTAGAATTGTTTTATTCATATATTAACTATGTATTACAGAATTGTAATAGTCAAGGGAAATTATTCTTCTTCAACCTCTGGATCTTCAATAGGCTCAATATTACTGGCAAACTCAGGATTTGCGTCAACTTGCTGATCTGGAGTTGCAGCAGAACGAATCTTATTTATTAATACTACGGCTGCTTCAGCAACTCCCATGCCTTGAGACTTGACAGCAATATCAATTAACTGAGCCAAAGCTTGAAGCTCCTCTTGTGTGAATTCAATTTCAATGTTTTTCATATATATGATATTATATATTCAAATCCAAAAAAATCAAAACCAAATTCTAAAATTTCCCGTGCCAGTATATCTGAAGCCAGCATCATAAGGATCAAGAAAAAAACCCGTGCCAGCATTTCCTCCAGCACCTGTATGACTCCACTGCCCAGAGAGAGTATCTATTTTTCTATTGTATTCTTGAATATCTTGCGTGAATTCCCCATAACTTCCACTATGCGACCCTCCTCCACTAATAAATTCGCCAGTCAAAACTCTACGATATTCCTGCCATACCCCACTACCTGTTGAAAAATCAGTGTGGATTTGGTCTCTAATTGGACTCCCTGCTTGATATGCCATTACTAAAATTTACACTTAAAAAACTTTATTTTCCACTGGGAAAATAAAGTTGTCTTTCTAAACTTCTAAATCTTGAATCAGAATGCCAAATTTCATCACCTTGAGGAATGTAAACTCCTTTACTTGTGTTTACTGGAAGACCCTTCTTTAGACTCAGCGTAGAAGGCTGATAAATGTTGAAAGCTTGCGTCTTCACGGATGAGTTCGTCGCGCAAGAGGTCAGCCCTATCAGCATCGCCACCGTTGGAACGAATATTTTCAATTTCTTGAATAATTCTTTTTCTTTGCTTTTCATGATTGTTTCTTAATTCTATATAAAAAAGCTTATTTTTTAAAGATAAAAACAACTCAATTGATTTTAGAACACTTTTAATTAAGGAAAGCATCGATATTTTGTTCTACATATTGTTCTACAGTCTGCCATTTATAGTCCCCAATAACTTCTATAAGTTTTGAGTTATCTGCCTTGGTCAACTTTTGATATTGCCCTTTTAATTCTTTAGGCATTGGCACCTCTGTAATTGTAGTATAAGCATTCGCTTTTATTATATTGGCTACATCTCTAAAAGAAATCTCCTGTCCTGTTCCTACATTATAAATGCCTGACTGTTCTATATCTAGCATTCTGTAGTGCATTTCACAAACATCATCTACAGAGACAAAATCTCTTTTATACTTTTCGCTTTTCTCAAAAAGTATTATTTCACCGTTTTTTTGAGCTTGTTTAATGAATTTAGAAACAGGGCTGGCTTGATCGCCTTTTTTTTCTTCTCCTAATCCATATACGTTAAAGTATCTAAATCCTTGATATGGATAATTTTGATTCATAAGCCAACAATCAAACATATACTTACTATAAGCATAAGGGCTTAATGGTTTACAAAAATCAGATTCTTTAAAACTCCTTGATACCCCATAAACAGAAGCACTACTTGCATACTGGAACTTAATTTCCAACATTTCACACATTTTATAGAGTTTTGTAGAGAACTCAAAGTTTTGATTTAATATTTTTTTCAGATCAGTTTCGGTAGTGCTAGAGTTGGCCCCAAGATGTATAACTATATCTTGATCAAGCAAATCAGGAATGCCTGAGTTCCCAAGATTAATATCAAACCTAGTTACATTATATCCTCTATGCTCTAGATAAGCAGAAAGATTACCTCCAATAAATCCTCCTGCTCCAGTTATTAAAACTTTATTCGCTTTCACTACTATTTTCTAGATCCTCTTTACAGACTTTTAAATCTTTTGGATTTTCTGGATACTTTCCTTGTAATATAGTGTCTAAAATAAAAGGTTCGTCAAAATCTGCCTCTTTAATCTTACGCAACATATCGTCAAGCTCTTCATCTCCTGTATCTTGATTTAATTCAGCTTTCGCAAAAAAATCAAAATCGTCAGAAACCCTAAAGGATTGGATTAGCTCAACTACAAGCTCATCCTCTTTAAAATATCTATTAAGAGAATAAGAGGAATGACTAAATTTAGTGTCCTCCTCTAGTTTCTCTCCTTCTAAAAGTTCTATTTCTCCCTTTTGTTTTTTGTATTCTTTCAAAACCCAGATTTTTTTAGTATAATCTGAAGCTTCAGGGAATTTCATATCAGCATCAAAAGAAAGACTTTGATACATTTTATTGTCAAGAAACTTTACTGTGTAAGGCATTTACAGTGTCTTACACAAGTTATTTTGTTTTTGCCTCTGAATTTTCTGCACTCGCAGATTTTACTTTTGTGGTTAACTCCTTAAGAGCAGAAACTTTTTCTTCATCAGACATTTTTTCAACATTAGAATCGACCTCTTGCACTGCAAGATTATGCATAATGTTGATTGCTTCTGCCAAAGTTATGCGAGAAACCATTTCTGATGTGAGTAATGCTTTCAAATTATTATTTTGTTCTTCAGTCATATATTAATCTTTTTCTTTACTCGCGTAAATTCTAATATCAGGCTGATTTGAACCCTTCTCTTTAAAAGAGTTGGGGAAACAGACAATTTTTACATCATTACCCTCTGAATCTTTAATAGATCCACTGTAGTAAGATTGTTTTTGTCCATCAACTCTCCAAAGCGCACCTAATTCGCGCTTCTTCCATTCGTCGTTTGTTTTTGTATTTTCACTCATAATTATTTATTGTTAAATTTTCCTTCGACGCTTTTCCAGAATTTTTCAGCGCCGATAGCAAGATACCTACCCTTTAGGGTTTTGTAAAGTTTTTTTTCAATATGATTAGCTTTTTTTTTATCGTATCCAATAAGTTGACGAATTCTTCTAGCAGCAGATCCACTCATGCTTTATGATCGACGTTGCTATTGTCTTTTTCAATAAAAAGTTTGATATTCTTTTGTCCCTTCAAGATAGAATCTGAAACAAAAGGAGTTATCTCTGATAATATCTTATTACTCAAAGCTTCTATTTTTATTTTTTCTTTCAGAATGCTTTTAATTGTTTGTTTAATGTAAATAAAATCAAAACTTAAATTAATATCATTATCTTTTAAGCGATTTTTTAATCTTTTTAATTTCATCCACAATAATCTTCTGAGCCCCTTCTCATCAATCTGCTTAAGAGGGAAACACTCATCTACAAGAGATAGGATATCTGGATGAATAATAAGATTATCTTTATTAGATGCTGCCTTTTGAAACCCCATTGATGATTGGCTATTAGAAATAGAACTAGTTAAAAATATTTTACAATTTGTAAAATCTGCTATGTCTCCATTATTCATTTGAAACTTCCCATGTTTAAATATTTGATTAAATAAAGGAATTGCCGTATTATCTACTTTATCAAAATCATCTATAACTATAACGCTATTTGGAGATATTAATACTTTTTCACATATTGAGGTGTTATTACCTTGCGATGTAGCTATTTTATGTGGAGCAAACGCATCCGCAAAATGAACGCCGCTATAAGATAAAACATTAACTCCATGTTTCTGTAAGCTATCTTTAAATAAATCCATAAAGTAAGATTTACCGCTAAATCTAGCCCCGCTTATTACATAGCATTCTGGAGCGGAAAAATTATCAGTCTTTTTTATACCTAGACTAGATAAGGTAATTTTATCTTTTAGTTTTTGTAATAGGTTATTTTGCCCGACAAGAGATTTACTAACGCAAGAAAAAACTTTGTCTACTATAACTCTATCGTTTAATGGATTTGATTTCTTTTTAAAAAAATCTTTTAAGTGAGATAGTTTTACTTCTGGTGTTAAGTCTGAAACTCCCTCTGTCCATTTTTCCAAACTATCATTTAATTTTTCAAGCAATTGAATATGATTCTTCTCTGGGTCTAGGGCCGCAGCTATAGTTTCTTCTTGTTGACTTTTGATTGATGGAGTAACATGCCAAAAATTTACTTTTGCTTGCGCTCCGCAATGATCAATTATGTCAATTGCTTTATCTGGATAATATTTATTAGGAATATATTTCTCACAATAACCAATTATATTTTCAAGAAATTGATCGCTGTATGTGATGCTATGAAAATTTTCATAATAAGAAACTATTGTAGGTAAAATTTCTTCCATTTGAAACCTTGATGGTTCCCTGATGATTACCCTCTCAAATCTTCGATCAAGAGCAGTATCTCTTTTAATGGTATTTGTATACTCGTTAATAGTCGTTGCTCCGATACAACTTATTGTTCCTCTTGCAAGCTCGGGTTTAAGGATGTTAGACGCTTCTAGAGAGTTATTTGTTGCTCCTCCTGCCCCAATAAGCGTATGAACCTCATCAATAAACAAAATTAAATTACTGTATTTTTTAGCCTCATTAACAAAGTCTTCTAGTCTTTTTTCAAACTGACCTCTGTATTCAGTCCCTGCTACCATGCTTGACAAACTTACAGAATATATAACTTTATTAGCAATTAACTCTGGAGCGTCTCCCGAAACAATTTTAGAAGCTAAACCCTCCACAAGAGAAGTTTTACCTGTCCCAGCGGGGCCAACTAAAAGAGCGTTTGGTTTTTTCTTTCTGCAAAGAACAGTTGCTACCTCATCAATTTTCCCGTCGAAATCAACAATTTTATCAAACTCATCATTTAAAGCTTTTAGATTAAGATTCTCTGCGAATTGAGAAAGAACCTCATTTTTATCAAACATGTCGATCCAGTCTTCAGGTGTTTGAACATCCATAAAACTAGAAATCTCTTGAGGATCAATATCTTTTATGATTAAAGAACACTCTGTAACAAATCCTAGAAAAATCTCATCAGAATACTCGTCTTCCTTGGGATAAATATTTTTTATTACTTTAGGACAATGATTTTCATCAAAGAAAGTCATCAGTATTACCTCTGGTGGGATATAATCTAATTTAAAATTTTCTATAGAAATATCTTCAGCTTCTTTTAGTAATTTTCTTACATCTGTTTTTAAAACTTTTTTAGTGTTTTTATTTTTACGTTTCTTATTTAAAACACTCCTAGATTCTTTTATTAAATCTTTTGGGTCTACATTTAGTTTTTTGAATATAGAGGAACAAGACTGCCCCAAATTACTCAAAAAACAATGGAAGAACAAATCAATATCCGCTCCATTTCTTTCTAAAATCCCAGCAAGTTCTTTTGTTTTTTCTAGAACCCCCTCTATATGTGGAGTGAGAGGTAGTTTATGCATTCCTCGCCTCCCTCAATTTCATAAATATACTTGTCTCAATAGGATTAACCTTATCTACAAAAAAAGTATCTCTACTTTTAGATCCATTTAAAACAATTACTTTGCTTTTAGCTAATTTGAAGCCGCTTTTTAAGAAATCAGATAATCTTTCTTCTCTTGCGTTATCCATGAATAGAAAGTTTTTTGTCGCTGTGTTATCGCAGATTGATATCATCATGTATTTATTACCATTTTGAGAAGTTCTAGTAAAAAAATCTTTTACCTCTCCTACAACTTGGAAGGTCTGCCTATCAACAAGGTCTTCAATTTGTTTTAAGTCAATGAGAGAAGAGAACCTATCTTGAAAACACTCTCTTAAATTATGAGAGTAACTATAACCTAGTAAAGAACTTTCATATCTCCATTTAGCAAACATTTCATGTTTTCTATTTTGATTATAGATTTTTTTATACTGATCAAATTTACTTTTAAATGTTTTAAATCTTTTCTCTGCCATTATCGGTCTATTGTCATCTCCTAGAGTTTGTTTCCCTAGAACCTCTGAGATCGCATTTAATATATCATGACCAAACCTATCCCCGATTTTAACAAAATTCCTTTTTTCTCTATCTGTAAGGAGATTAAAAGCTTGGGCTTCAAGGACCATGCGAGTTCTGTTGGTTCCCGCATGGTCCATTGTTCCAGCCTGTATTAAAGCAGCAAGGACTGATATGTTGATACCGCACTGCTTTGCAGCTAAAAAAACTTCATACTTATTATTAAATTTCATCCCCCTAAAATCAATAAGGCTTTCTATTGATTTAAGTGAGATACCCTTGATGCTATTTAACCCATAGCGAATGTCCCTATCTTCAATTGTAAAGCCAAATTCAGACTTGTATAAACAAGGAGGAAGCATTTTCATCCCAAAATCTATAAGTTCTTCATTTACTCCAGAGACTGTTTGAAGAGGCTCTGGGTCAAACTCAGCGCACTCAAGAATAGATAGAAAAAATTCATGAGGATATTTGTGTTTTAAGTAAACTGTTTTGGCAGCAAGGTCTGCATATGCAAAACTGTGAGACTTGTTAAAGGAATAGTGAGAAGCAGCCACCAAGGAGTTCCAATAGAAATCTGCTATCTCTTCTGTTAAGTCTCTGGATGTAGCTGCCTCATAAATTCTATCCTTCCATTTAGGCATCTCTTCCACCTTTTTCTTGCCGACAATTCTTCTTAAGACTTCCGCTTCCTCAAGCGTTAATCCAAAAACTTTGTGAGCAATCTGCATCAACTGCTCTTGATAAAGAATCACATTCTTTGACCAAGACAGAATAGAATCAAGCTCTGGGTTTAAATCTAGTTGAGAAGGAAAATCTTTTTGTGTTTTATATACACCAACAAACTCAAGAGCTGCTGGCCTAGCTAAAGCAACAACATCAGAAAGTTCATTTATATCTTTTGGCTTTATCTCTCTGCATACTTTAAAGTTGGTTTCTGCAGATATTTGAAATAAGCCCATAGGATGCTTAAAGTCTTGCAATATCTCATATATCATTTCATCGTTCGCATCTATGTCTTCAATATCTATCCCGACTTTCTCGCAAGTTTTGTGAGCGATTGTTAAAGTTCTTAATCCTAAAATATCAAACTTTACCATCAGGTCTGCTACATCATTCATATCATAGCCAGTAATTAAATCGCCATCTTTTGTTCTCTGCAAGGGAACAATATTTTCAATATTTTCTGAACAAATCGCGATGCCAGATGGGTGGACTCCAGTATTTTTAGGCAAGTTTTGTATCTTTAAAGCATTATCAAATGTCTTCTTATGATTCTTTACCCATTTTTTAAATTTGTCACTCTCTTCTTTTGCTTGATTAAGAGGGAAAACAACTCCGTGAAGTTTAGGAATCATATCAGAAACTTGATTTGCTTCATCCTCTTTTGCTTCGTCAAAATATTTAGTAGCTTCTCTAATACAAAGTTTAGAGCTAAAAGTATTGAACGTTAATATTTTAGCAGTTCTACCCTTGTGTTTTTTCTCAATATATTCAATAACTCTGTATCTTTGATCGTATGAAATGTCTGAATCTACGTCAGGTAATAAGCTACCAACAAGAAACTCTTTACCTCTTTTATCTGTAATTTTTTTCGCTCTAGATTTAGAAACAAATCTCTCAAAAAACAGACTATGAGGGATTGGATCAATATTAGTCACTCCAAGAAGAAATAGAATAAGAGAACCAGCAGCAGATCCTCGACCAGCGCCAGTAGGTATATTGTTGTCATGACAAAAATTTAAAACATCCCAGTTAAGAAGAATATAGTCTGTGAATCCAAGTTCTTCAAATGTCTCAAGTTCTTGTTTCGCTCTTTCAAAATAAACTGCTTTGTTTTCGTATTTTGTGATACCTTTATCTCTCAAACCTTTTCTAGTAAGCTCATAAAGAATATCCTTTGTAGAGCTATCTGAACCAAGGCCGATTTCTTCTAGCTTGTTCTGATCAACAATTGTTTTAGGAAGGTCTACTCCCGCAGGTTCACAATCGTCGTATGGTGTGAAATCTTCAAACATTACAGGTCCATGTGTTTTTTTAACTTTAAGAAAATTTCATAACACATTTTAATATCGTATAAAGCATCATGCAGTTTCTCTTCTTCAAAATCTATATCAAAAAACTTTAACAACTGATTTTGTGATACCTTTGCTTTTAAGCTCCTATCATTCATGATTTTGTATTGCCAGCCTAGAAAATCACTTTTTGGTTTATCTAGTTCCTCTCTGTATGCTTTCCCCAAGGCTCTAGTGTCATATATTCTTGGTAAATAAGAATAATCTGGCTGTTCCCCAAGCATTCTTTGCAGATGAGCAATCATATATACGTCAAATCCTAATAAGTTTTGACCAACTACAATGTATTGTGGATCGAATAAATATTTTTCAAACTGAGACCAAACAGAAATCAAGGACTCTGCCTTTCCGTTATATTTATCCCAATCAAACCCAGTTAACTTTCTAACAACTTCTGGTATGTTTAATTCCTTGTGTTTGATAAATTTATCATGTGTTTCAATAACATTCTTTCCTTGACATACTATCCAAGATAGCTGCCAAGTTTTAGAAGAGTGTAAATTTAAACCTTCTGTTTCTGTGTCGAAGACGAGATATTTTTGATTACTTGGCAACATTTTCTAAAAAGGATTCATAGCTAAATTCATCAGAGCAGAAATCATTTAATCTTGGGTTACTATATGTAGGAACCCTTCCCTGCTTACGACTACAGATTGCTTTATACATTTGAAATGCTTCAAAGTCTTCTTTATCTCTGTAATAAATACTCTTTGCTTTTTCTGTTTTCACACCTAGTTTTTTTAGGGCTGCACTAATTTGAAAGTCAAAAGGGTGATTGTTTGATTCTTCTATATAGAAGTGATCATACTTGTCTAAAAAAAGCTCACACATCCCAAAATGAAAAATATTGTTAAAGACATAAGAATCATAAAAAGGGACTCCAATACTAATGTCATCTAGTTCACCCTTTCCTAAATCGTCAAGATGAAGACATTCCCCCTCGCTGGTATGACACTTTGTATACAGTTTTCTCGCTATAGCAACCCCTTTGTTGTTCTTTGGGAAGAAAATTAGTTTGCTAGGTTTTTCTAAATAAAAACTAGATTGGACAACAGGCAGTTTTACACCAAAGACCATAGGGACATCGGTATTTAAAAACGCTTTATTGATGACTCTAAATCCGTAGAAATTATCTTCTACTAGAATCATCTTTTTTATCTCACCAGACTCGGCAATGTCTACTAAATCTTCGACCCTTAACAGGGATCTACCTATGCTGAAAGTGCTTTTGAATAATGGTATCACTCCTGTATATTACAAAAGTTCCATAGGTTTGTCAAAGGAAAAAGCAGGGCATCCATCATATTTAACCTTTTCAATCTTTAAATCTTTAGTTTCTTTACTTTTAAGATCTTCTTTAAGGTCTGCTGATGCTATCCTTACGCCGCTTGTATCGACTAAAGTGTAAAATTCTCTTGGGAACTTGAAGGGACAATGCCACATCGGTGTGCCGTCTTTTTTAAGTTGTCCAGCGTAATCCGCTCTACCACAAACCACTCTACCCGCAAATCCATCGTCTTTTCCCAAGTAACCCTTATTGTAAGCTAAATTTTTAGAAGCTAACACTTCATTAAAATTATTAATAATTTGTTGGACCTCTGTTAAGAAATACTCAAAACCCTCTAATTCGTCATCGTCTAAAGGGTTCATTGTGCAATTTCCCTCATTGTTGCAATCGAACTTTAAAAATAAAAACTCCATCTGACGCTTTAAAAAATCTGGATATAGATGTTTTACTGCCAAACAATACATTAGGTTTTGCATATTGTCTGTATAATCTTTTCCTGAAAAAATTTGTTTAGATGTTTTAAAGTCTCTAATAACTGCTTGCTTTTTTCTTTTGAAAAGAAACAACTTATCAATAAAACCTAATATTCTGTAATTTTTGCTTCCTTCTAACACAGAAATATCAAAATCTTTTTCGCTTATTGACTCTGTAGGTTTGCTATCTTTATCTCCAAAGAAGTCAAAGTTTAGACCCTCTACAGTCATCTGGTTGATAAGATCCATGTTCTCAAAATCATCTATACCGTGCTTCTTTGCATAAGACTCTATCATCCTTTTTACAGGTAGAGAAGCATAAGCATTTTGCGTTTTTACAATCCTAGTATAGTGCTTTCTATGTTTTGGGTTGCCAAGATTTTCAAACACAGCATGGCAGATTGTCCCGCGCAGACTTCCTTCATTTGACTTGTCTGGCAATTTTAAGTGATACTTGCACCAATACTGCCAAGAACACATCTGGAGTGTCTTTATGCGAGATGCTGAGAGAGGCTTGTTATCAGAATTCGTCATAATGAAATGAATTTTTCTTTACAAGCTTTGAATAAGAAGAAGAAAAACTTTTGTTTACACCTCTGTCATTCATGCCCTTTGCTATAGAAATAACTTTAGACATTGACTCTTGATGTTGAACATTATAGCAGTCTAGGCTGTATTTTTCTATTTGATTTTTACTCATCTCTCCGAAATCATTTTCTTCGGGAGGGATAAAGTAAACTTTGTCAAAATCAATTGTCTCAACCAATTTAAAAATAGATTTAATTGCACCTTCAAAGCCTCTATTTATAGACGAAGTGTGATCATTATTAAATGATATAAAAACTTTTTTTACAGGAAGTAGGGAAAGCCTTGCTATAAATTTAGGTGAAATATTTAAGCCAAAAGAAACAAGAACATTTTTTATACCGTTATCGTAAAGAGATAAACAGTCCCCCACAGATTCGACAATATGAACAGCCTCCTTTTCTGTTATTGCTTCTTGAACCTTGTCTACATTGTAGTATGGGAAAAACCAACCAGAAGATTTCCCCATGTGAAGCCATTTAGGTCTATCGTCATTGGTAACTTTTCTACCAGAAAACCCATGTATTCTTCCGTCTTTCCTGAATACAGGAAATATTATTCTCTGATACATTTTGCCAGACATTGCTAGGCCACATTTAAAATCTTGAAGGGTATCTTTGCTAATCCCTTTTTCTAGATAAAAATCGTGATGAGGAAGAAGGCGAGTTAATACCTTTTGAGAAAATGTTTTTTCTTCTTTCAATAGATGTTTTTGCTTGATTCTTGCTCCTATATTTACACCATTATCCTTTAAATAGTGCTTTACAGCATTTGTATCTTTGGTATTTAAGGTTTTTTGGAGAAGAGCTTCAAAGGGCATAAACTGAGAGTCCTCTACATAATCTTTCCAGACCCCAGTATCTTTATAGATCTGAAGAGCAGTTGAATTATCTCCAGATCTGTATACTGCATTAGTCCTCCAGTATGATCCATGATCCTTGAGGCGATACCCAAGGTTTTCTAACACATCTTTATAATTCATTCTAAAACTTAGTCTTGAAACGGGTTATTAAGATAAGTAATCGCCCTTTTTAATACAAATGGATCATCATCAAATTTTCCAAGAGCATTGTTACAGTCATTGCATATCCACCCTCTAAATTCCGCTGTTTCATGATCATGATCTAGCACGGGGTTTTCACACTCTTTACGACATATTGGGCAAATTATCCATTTAGGTCTTTTATATTTTTTATGGAGTTGCGAAGATTGGCTTTTTAGTATATTATAACATTGTTTGCAACAGTGTTTACGGTATTCTTTTTTATTCCCATTTTTATCTACCGTTGTTAGATGGATTGGAAAAAAATCAATAGGGAGCCTTCTTTTGCACATTTTTTTGCAAACTCTAAACTCCTCTCCCTCTGGTAAACCGAAATCATCCCAGAACTCTGTTTGTTCTCCTCTCAAGCCCTTAAATTCACTGGTATTTCCTCTGAGTCATTTGTATTAACCTCGACCCCTCCTCCATTAAAAACATTTACAATGTCTTGCAAGTCTCCACACTCAGTAATCCGAAAGTTTTCTATGTTTAAATTAATAAAGTTCTGTTTTTTAGTTCCATCTGGCATCTCTACTGGATGAATAGCTCTGAGAGCATCTCTACCAAGATGTCTGCATTTTAAATTAATTAATTTATGAGTGCCAAAGTTAACTCCTTCCTCATGAATTTCATCAGCAACTTTTCTGCGAAGCAAGAACAAATGAGAGCAGAACTGAGTGATTCCATCAGATAAAGAAACAACGCTTTCATCATCAACTATTCCCGCAGCCCCTCTATTGCTTGTAATTCCCAGCCTGTTAGACTGCACAGAAGTGAGCATAGAAACACAAGGTTTGCCGTCAAAACACAAATCTCTTTGAATTGTTTGCTTAAACTTATGCACCATATAGGATACTTGTTGCCAGCCATCAACCTTGCCAATACTACCAAAGTCACTCTTAATATAATCAAAACTAAAAATAAGTGGATTGCCTCTACCAATTTTAGAAAAATAAAATCTTTTAAGCAGAGAACACATTTCATCTGGAGATAATCCAGCGACATTCTCATAGTAAAATTCCATGTCTTTGATTTTACCCCAAGCTGATCTAACTTTAGCTACAACCTGATCTACTGTTAAATTTTTATATCCTGTAGTTCTCCATTTCCCTGTCTGTAAAAGCCACACAGGAATACCCGTCATTGCAGAACACTGTCTGAAGATAAGTTCTTCTTCACTCATTTCTCCATTATCAAAGTGAAGAACAGCGACTTTATGTTCAGCAGAAACTCTTGTAGTATAATCCATACAAAAATTTGTTTTACCTACTCCAGATCTAGCGACAATAACAGAGATATTTCCTGCAAGTAGTAGCGATCCATACATCTCATTGATTCGTGGATGTGGGCCAAGCATACCAAAATCCTCCACAGGATTATCTCCCCGATCCTCAACAAGATCTTCCATCATGTCGAACAAGTTGACGGGACCAGATTCTGTCATCTCGAAATCTTTTATGTTCTTATTATAGAGTTGATCAGACTGTTCAATAAGTTCTCCATACTTGAGATTAGGATCTGCATTCTTTACAAAAGAAGCAACCTTCTTGCAGCTTGTGTATATTTCTCTACGAGCGCTATACTTTTTAAGCTCCTTTACAGAACTTAAAAAAATGTTTTCTGTAATCTTATAGAATGCTAAAGAAAAAACATACTCTGCAACATCTACACTGTCAGGAAAAGTAACTTTTAATTGTTGTATCCTCTGAACTAGAATTGTCTCATCAATGCTTTCAGCGTTATCAAGTGCATTTTTTAATAATTTAAATATTGATACATTTACTTTTGAATCCTCTGAGTAAAAATCACCATCATTAACAAAACTAGAAATCTCTTCCCACTTATGCTGATGCTGAATAATACCGCTTAAGACTTTTTTTTCTAAATCAAAGGAATAAATCATATATTTATATCGTCATCTTTCTTTGCCATTGCCATCTCTATTAATTTACCAAGTGCCATGTCAACTGTAGGGTTCTCTGTTTTACTTGTCATACTAGGACAACCTTCTTTATTAACATAAAGTAATATAAATCCTCTGTTGCCTCCAGTAACAGACCCCGTAGAGTCGTAAACTTTATCTAACAATGATTGTGGGATTCCTCCACTACTTTCTTCTTCTTCCAATTTCATTTTAAAAGTTTAATTAAGTTTGCAGGGTATTTTTTTGAATCCATTATATCAGACTCTAATACTCTAATAATTTTGATTTGATTAATATCGCAAAAATATTCTTTCTTCTCATCTCTCTGCAATTGATGTAAAAATTTCTGGCGAGAGTCAGAGTGGAAAAACCGATTAAACTTGTAGTGTTGATTGCCGTCAACTTCAATCGCTATCTTTTTAGTAGCATTATAAAGATCTAGTGTCATCCTAGTGCCAGCGACAGGAAACTCTTCAAAAACCACATCTGCAAACCAATACGGCTTAACTTGATCTTTTACGTCTTTTTGTATCCCGCTTCTACAGTCAGAATCCCAGTCAATAAGATATTTGCTGACATTTTTTATTTTTTTCTCTCGACCATTTGAACATAAAAATTTCATTGTTTAAGAATATTATCTTTGACAAAATCTACTAATAGAGAGGTAATTTTTTCATCTGACTCTAGAAATTCATAAACTGATTTAATTCCTTGGTAAGAATCCTTTGTTTCAATTTTATTTTCTTTAAGATAATTTTTTATTTTATCATCCAGTTTAATCCAAGCACCTGATTTCTCTAGATAGCCCCACATCAAAAGCATATCAACAACCTCCCTCTCAAGCCAAATAGATCTTCCATTTTTACGACCATGTTTAATTGGGTAGGTAACAATTTGACCTGTCGCCTCATTTGTTGATTTTAAAATTAACACTTTGGCGTTGTGTCCATAAATTTTATTATCGGGGGTAATTTGTTCTGTTGGCTTTTCTAGAATTTTGTCACTCTTATTTTGCTTTTTGAATTCTAGAATCCAATCTGGGTAATGTAAAATAGCATTGCCTCCACTGCTGTTTGTCTGGTTATTTGGGTCTTGCTTCGCATACATACTTGTAGTGATAGTTGATCTCACCTGAGAAATCATGATGCACATGTGTCCAAACTTACTCATGCCTAAACTGACTCTTTTTAAGAAATCAGATGTCATTAAAGCTCCTCCCGCTACTTTTCTAGCGTCAGAAGATCCTTTTTCTAAATCTTCTTTTGTAATCAACCCATCCATGCTGTCGATAACAATACAAAACTTTTCCTTATCTGGATTATTTTTAAGCAAGCCTCTTAAAAAATCAATCATCGTATCCATTATGTGACATTCAAGAACCAAACAAGTCCCTGTATCCCAATCTTCTGCACTCTGCACGAATTTAATTCCCGCTCTATCTTTAACGTCTTGACTTAATCTACCTTCTGCCATCACAAAAAGACCTTTAGAATTTTCTACCGTCTTAAGCATATTGTGCATTACATGCAGGGCTTCATTTGTTTTGCCCCCTTCGTTTGCTCCGATAAACCTATGTAATCCAGACCCAAATCCTCCACTCAGAACATGATCGAGAATCATTGATCCACTTGACACTAGATATGGTTCCGCACCTTCCTCTAGGTTGTAGTGGTAGTCCTTATTAGATTTAAGGAATGCTTCTGTATAATCTTTTGATCCGCTGCTTTTTTTCTTCATTTTAGTCATTTAAAAAATCTCTTAATGTTTTACTCTTTTTTCTAATGATATCTTCTCCTGATTTAACACCAGTGTCAACAAATTTATCTTTCTCAGGAGGTTTGTAGTAAAACTCCTTGTTCTTTTTTTGTAAATACTTTTTCCCATCTTTTGTTAAAAAGTATTTAATTGTATTTTTAAATACAAATGGAGGTTTTACCTTCGATAAAAAATCAACATCATTTTCAAACTGCTCAAAAACCTTTGTTGCTGTATGCATCTCCATTCTCCAATCGGTAGCCTTTGATCCAGCAAGCATTCTTTTAACAAACTCTCTCCGTTCTCTAAAAAACGGTTTAGCCTGTTTTTTCTTTGCTGGAAGAAATTTATGACCGCATTCACAAGTGCTGACTCTAGCACCTAGAAGGCGATTACATGATGGGCAAGACTTTTTACCTCTTGGCATAAAGTCAATATAACCAGATCTCGAATTAAGTCAAGAGGTCCATGTCATATTTTACCATTTTGCGAACAAGATTAATAAAATTTGTTTTTGGCTCCCAACCAAGTTCTCTTCGCGCCCTATCTGAATCCCCCAAAAGTAAATCTACTTCTGCGGGTCGATAAAATTGAGGATCTGTTTCCATCAATAAGTCTTCGCCGTGATAATATTTTGTATCTTCCTCAATCCCCTCCCATCGACATATAGATCTATGAAACCCCGCAAAGTGAAATGCTTCCTCAACAAACTCTTTGATTGTGTGAGTTTCATCTGACGATAAGACATAATCATCGGGTTTTTTCCTCCAAACATGCGTCCAATGTTCCTCTTGATTTAGCATCCTCCAAATTCCATCTACAAAATCTTCTGAATCACTCCAGTCTCTTCTAGAGTTTACATTTCCCAATTTCAAAGGAATTGGTTTTTTATCGCGAGTATACTCATGGGCAATACGAGCCGCATTTTTTGTAATTTTTCTAGTTACAAACTCCTCTCCTCTCCTTGTCCCCTCATGATTAAATAACCATCCTTGAACAGCATATAGATCATAAGAGTCTCTATATACTTTCACCAAATGTCTAGCAGCACACTTTGAAGCTCCATACGGGCTTCTCGGCCTTAATGGATGTTCTTCGGATTGTGGTTCTGTAACCACATCACCAAATTCTTCAGAACTTCCTGCGTTGTAATATCTACAATGTGGCACATGTTTCCTAATAGCTTCCAATTGGTGAAGAACCGCCATGCAGTTTGTCTGCATATGGTTAACTGGCATTTTCCAGCTTGTTCCTACAAAAGAGTTCGCAGCAAAATTAATAAAATAATCAGGCTTATGCTCTGAGATTACTCTGTCGATATTTTCTGCATCCGTTACATCTAAATCAATAAGAAAAAATCTTTTGTTATCTAGAAGATGTTCGATATTATCGTGATTTTTCACACTTAATCTACGAACTCCTCCAATAATTGTGTGGTCTGTCTTACTCAAAAGATAGTCCACCATATGACTTCCATCTTGACCAGTAACTCCTGTAACAATAATTTTTTTCATTCCCAATTTAATACATCATCTATTTGTTGTTGTATATTAGGAACAATCATATCACTTTTCAAACATTTATTTACAAATTTTTTGCCGTCATAACAAAGATTTACATGTTTTTTTAGTTTTAACTTTGTATTTAAGGTTTCTAGAAGAACACCTTTTGATATGTAATTTTCAGTGCCAATCTGTATATACTTTTTGTTTAAATCATTAAAAAGCAAGCTTAAACAAATTTTTGACCATTGCAGCGTTGTGATTCCATTCCATAGATGATTAACATATCCATCGATGGATGTTTTTTCATTTTTTACAAACCAGTCCCATAAAGAAAATTGAGAACCGACTTCTCTTCCGATAATTGACGTTCTTAAAATAGTCGTATTCTCAAATCCCATTAAATAATCTGAAGCAAAAATTTTACTCCTTCCATATGGATCTGTCGCATCTTTTTCGCATTGCTTTGTATATCTATGATGGATGTCACTCGAACCTAAAAACTCACAATCTGTAGTGGGGTGAATAACTCTCCCTTTAAAATTGTTTGCTAAAAAAACAGGAAGAAAAAAATTATTTATTAAATATTCTTGCTCTTTAGGTTTTTTTTGAGGAATACAACCTAAACAATTTACAATAGCATCAGCTTCCGACTTTAAAATTTTGCTTGTATAATGAGAATCTGGCCACCTACAACCCTGTATTATATCAACAATTACTTTATTCTGTTTTAAATATCTACAGAGAGTGCTTCCAAGCATCCCCTTATGACCCAAAACTAATACTCTCATTTTTTATAAAAATTATATTTTTCTAGAAACGAATAACAATCTTGTGTTGGTAACACAACATCTCTACTGGAAAATTCATTATTCTCAAATTTCTCATTGTTACCTACTTTTTTATAATGCATTAGATAATAGTCTTCCTCGGAAAATACTCTTGGAATTTCTTCTTCTGAAATCATTAGCTCATGAATTTTTTCTGAGATTCTTGGGTTACCTAATTTGTATTTCAGGCCGAACTCTTCTTTATATATATCAAAAACATCTTTAATTAAAAAACTATTCGCCCTTGGTATAATATTATATCCAGTTTTTGTTAAGGCAAATTCGATAAGAGATACTGCACTGTCTATTGGAAGCATAAATCTAGTCATCTCTTCTGAGTATAAAGTTAATTCGTAGCCCTTTTCTATCGCATCCCAAATTAAAGGTATTAGGCTCCCTGTTGAGTTTATTACATTCCCATATATAGCTGTTGATAAATTAATTGGGAGCTTCTCTGCATTTACTATAAAACTTTCTCCAGCTACAAACTTCATAGCCCCATATAAAGTAGTTGCAGCCCTAGATTTATCACTCGATACAAAACAAGCAGCTTCTTTTATGTTTTCTTCTGCGATTCTTCTACTATTTAATCCTCCATTGACAATGATTTCATGGGCTTCATTCACATTTTCATCAACTGCTTCAATCTGCTTCAAGCTAGCTGCAAAGATCCCTATATCATGACTTAAAGAAGCTTTTTTCAATAAATCGTAATTTCTAATATCTCCTATTACGCAATTAATTTTTGGAAATCTTTTCTTTAAAAAATAATGTTTAGATTCATCTCTACTAAAAATTGTTAGCTCATTGTCATTATAAAATTTTTTAACAAGATTAGTTCCTAGATAGCCAGCACCACCTGTTATAAATATTCTTTTATTTTTCAATGTTTTAATCTCTTTCAAGTCTAAAAAGTTCCAACTCCCCTAAATCCATGTCATGGTCTTCTATTATGAATCCTATCTTCATTTCTGTTCTAAATTGAGGAATAGTCAGACCAGTTTTTTTTAAGAAAACTTCTTCGTTACCAGAACTTCTGTTTTTTGGTTTCTTTTTGTTTGTAGCAGAAGATGCATGAAAAACATGAGATTTTTTAGATGTTACAAATCTAAAATTATTATTATGTAATGTATATAAAAAATATGGAAATATATCGTCCCTCCCATAACCACTAAAGAAATCCATATCCCACCAGCCTGAATATCCACCCACTTTAAATAAATCACTACATTTTACCATTATTGGATGGCAATAAGCTTGTATCTTGTATTTTTGCTCATAAAATCCATTTTCTGATTTCTTTTTAAATTGATTTCGTGACTCTTCACTAAAAAAATCTTTTAAAGTTTCATCTACAGTTACTGAAACATTATTACTATTAAAATTTTCTACAAGTCTACAAGAAGCAGAGCAAGGGTAATGTTTCTCGATGATTCCAATCAAATCGTCAGCAAAATTACCACAGAAAACCATATCGTCATTTGAATTCATAAAATACTCTGCGTTTTGAGCAAATGGTAAAAGGTAATCAATTGCAAGTTCTCCCCTGTTTTCTGGGACAGCGACAAAAGGTATTTTTAAATCCAACAAATATTTTATAGATTCAATGTCTGCCTCGTTTAAAACAACAGCAATCCCATCTTTAGAAAGATCCATACATTCTAAAAGAGAATCCACGGTTATCTTCAACAGTTCTGGGTTATCCCAAGAACACATCCCTACTAATAATCTTTTTTTATACATCTTTTATAACCCTCGGTATCTCTAAATTATGCTTCTCATGGAAACTTTCATCAAATTCTAGGCAATGTTTATCGTTATTCCATTTATACCCACAATGACCAAAATGTCTATGCTGATATTCTACTTTCCTCTTGCCAATTCTGTCGTTGAGCCATGTGTAGTGAGGTATATATGCTACTTGTTTTGGTATTATTTCTAGCTCCTCTATTGCCTCGTAAGAAATCATGCTGCCATTGTTTTCTCCTTCTTTATAGCAAATATCGTTATCCCAATAGAATCCCTCCAAAGAAAGATTATCTTTAATCTTTGTTTTAAAAATTCTAGGGGGACAGAAAGGTTCTTCTAGATAATGGTCTAAATCAAAAACATGGTTCTTTAAAGATAATTTAAATAAATTTTTATTGCTAGACTCTACATATTCTTCAATTTTATTGATGTGTTGATCTGTATAAAATTCATCTGAATCTACAAGCCATAGATAATCTACATTATATTTCTTTAAATAAAACAAAGCAAAGTTTCTTGCTTCTGCCTCTGTTACATACTGTGGATTATCCACAAGATATTTTAGTTTTTTCTGTTCAACAAGTTCTCTTAAAAGATCTGTGGTATGATCATGTAGTGTATCTATACCTTTATATTCCTTAAACGGAACTGAGACAGCAGATACAATGTGATTATCTCGATTTAAAAACGGTTCGATTGATTTTAGAATATAATCTTCCGTATTATATCCACAATAAATTATTCCATATTTTTTCATAATTTAGGCCAAAGAGGTTGTGGGAAGTTGTGCAACTTGGAAGGAGGATTAAAATCAGTAGGATCTGTAAGAACATTAGTTGCTTCTACTTTCTTCTTCCTACTCAAACTTTTTCTTTCTGACCAAATATCCTTCCAAAAATTTTTATTCAAATTTGCTCTTCTTTCTATATCTAGAAATCCAAGATGGATAACTTTTGGATCATTATTTGTGACTGCAATTTTACCAATGCACGGTATTAAATTTCCTTTTTCATCAATCAACTCACAAGTGTCACTTTTCTCTGGATCAAAACTACCATCATTTTTTAATGCAAAATTTACTGGACCTCGAAATGTCTGTTCTCTTGTATGCATATACCATTTATATCCTATATCCACAAAGTGATCTAAATCTCCATAAAGATTAATGCTTGGTAGCATAACACTACAAGGAAAATCGTGCTTACTTATCTCTTTAGCTATCTCAATGTAACCTTGTTTGTCTCCAGATAACCTTTCATCAAGGTCCACTTGTATAGAGACACTATGCTTGCAATTTTCCAAGCTAGCATTTTTTAATTTACCGTCCCAATATATATCTTGAAAAATATCCAAATTCCTTGATACTACACCGATTCTTTTTGGGTCATAATATTTGCTTGATGTTATTTTTTCCCTGACATCCTCATGATCTTTTCTTAAAGTCCCTATAACTATCTCATCAACATAGTAAAGCCAATTAGAAAAAGCATCATCTAAATCTACGTCAAAGTCTTTTAAATTAAAAGCTGTTGTATAAAGTGAAATCATATTTTTTTAATTAACGTAAAATCATGTTTATCTACCAAATCTCTAGCACCCAAAAATTCATATCTATACCAATCATTTAGTATTTTCTCTGAATTTATGCATTCTTCCAAAATTTCTGTCAAATTATTTTTTATGCACTTTTTAACAGATTTTAAACAATGTGGGTCAAATCCAAGATTAGAAACTTCATTTAAGAATTTGGACCTTATTAGATACCTTTCTCTTACAAATCTTTGATTATTTTCAAAATGAAGCAATAAATGATTAGTTGTAGGGAATATGTAATATTTCATTGCCGAAACAAATATAGCAAATTTATCTCTAGCTTTGTTTCTCACATTAGAAAAAAAACAATCTTCCCAAACGTCTGTTTTTGTAATTTCTATTGCTTTAGAAACTCCATCTATTCCCTCATGAGGGTTGCCAACAAATTTTGTTTCTTCTTTTAATTTAGCTGCAAATCTTTTGCCATGCAAATACACACAGTCAATACCATCCTTCTCTAAAGATGGTATGATTGTTTTAAATAATTCTACAAAATCTTTTGTTATTCTTTCATGACAATCAACTGTAACAAACCAATCCCCGACTCTCATCGGTCCCTGATATAAACAATGATTTCTGCTGTAGTCTAATCTATTGCACCATTTAGAATATATTATTTCACCATCTCCTTTTATACTTTCTAGGTATTCCGCACCTTTATCTTTAGGATAATGGAATGTCCAAACAAAACCATCAAAACAATATTTTATTGGTTCAATTAATTTTTTTAAATGCTCATGATTTCCCTCATGAGTTACCCCTGTAAACCAAAATTTATTTTTCATCCTATATGATCGGAGTGAACTTTATGGGTATTAAAAAAAGAAAAAGGAGTTTTTGAGTTTGTCATTTCCTTCAAAAGATCTCCAGACATTAATTCACAGTGATAGTCGCCAAGCTGATCTAAATATTTTTGAGCAGTTTTCCAAGCAATAAATATTTCATTAGTTCTGCTTATATTAGGTTGGAAAGTGAAAGTCGGACCATATTCCGTATAATTTATTGCTTGTGTAAAGATATTTTCATTTTCTTTATAATAATTACCCTTGGGATCTCTGAAGCCCTCTTCATCTCCATGATTAAACCTCACACAAAGTTGATCAGGATTTTGATCTAAAAATGAAACACAGTCTTTAAAGGCTTCTTTTAAATTTATTGATTGACATCTAAATAAGTAATCATCCTCTAACCACAATGTATATTTTTGTTTTCTTATTTCTTTGTCTGAGAAAGCTTTATATATATCTTTAAAATATTCCGCAGAATGACTTAAAGCATTTTCACTATGATGCTGAACTTCAGATTTTGTTTCAATAACTCTAATCCCCTTGTCCTCGCACAAGTTTTTGATTTCTTTTGCTATATCTTCTTCTCCTTCTCGGCATTTTAAATGAAGTAGCATATTTTTAAAATAACTATTACCTACCTGATCTAACAACGAGTTAACAGTTTTTTCATAAGTATATTCTGCTTTATATCCTTCAAAGTTATTCCCATGACCATGTTTTGGTATGGTTGTGCAAAATATAATTAAATTTAAAGGAATACTCATTATTTTAATAATTGTTTAATTTTAAATGATTCAACTTTTTCTAATCCCCTTTTATGACAAGGGTAGTTTGAATGAAAAGATAATAAAACATCGTCTTTGAAATACCACTTATTCTTTTGACTTTCAAAAAGTTTTAGTAAATTAAGTTTCTGATCATAAACATTAGTTATATCTGAAAAAAAATTAGGTGTCCACTCATCTAAAGTGCTTGGGGTTCTATATTCAATAATACTTAAAGGTTTATTCCGTGCTAAAGCTGGACCCAGATTATTTACGATTTTATGCTCAAAATGAGAATCTGTAGAAGTTGGAATAAAAATGCAATCATACTTAATTTCATTTAAAAATTTTGTTTCAATTTTATATACCCAATAATCTTCAGAGTTATCTTTAATAAAAACAGAATCTGAAAAAGATAAAGACACATTATTAAATGTATTCCAAACTTTTAAATTTTCCCCCCATCTTTCTTCACATGTTGATTTGTCAAAGTCCCCACCTTTACTCATACAAAAAACATCAAAAAATGTATGATTATATTTACTTATAGAACCTAGCATACTATACTCAACATCATCTGGATGTGGAGATAAACATAAAACATTATTAAAGCCTAAAAATCTCATTCTTTTACAATTTCTTCAAAATATCTAATCGCTGTAATTTCTCTAGCTTCTTTCGATTCTGGTTTATTATTTTTTAATAAATCAAAATAAATATCTGCACAGTTAACTCCAGCTAAAGTAGACATATAAGTTCCTCCTCCTAACCTCGGGTTGCATTCTAGTAAGTAAGGTATCCCTAACTGTGTTACAATGAATTGCATACAAGATGGACCCTTTATGCTTAATTCTTTTACAACTTTTTTAACTTGCTCTTTTATTGCTTTGTTTTTTGTAATTTTACCGATAACAGAAATTCCAGCCTTGGTAGATACCCTCTCTCTAATAACATGAGAAACAATGTTGCTTTCCATATCACAGAAAACATCTACGGTATATTCTTTCCCTGAAATATACTCTTGTATCATTTCATTTCTGCTTTCTGTTATTTTTATCCCTCTGCTACCACTCCCTACAATTGGTTTTTGAATAAATGGACCTCTGATACTCAAAGGTAAGTTTATATCTTTTGTTTTTAAATATTCATAAAACCTATGTTTTTGCTGACAGGTTTGAACCGTGAAAGTATCAGAACAAAATATTTTACAACCATTCATTTCAAACTTATCTTTATTCCAAGAAAGTTTAACAAGATCATGTTCTCCTGTAGGTATAATTACATCTATCTTATGCTTAACTACAAGTTTTAGTAAGAATAAAAGATATTCTTCTGACGAGGCCACAGGCACAGTAAAACCCTCATCAGCTAACATATTACCAGCGGATAATTGATTACAATCTACAGCATAAACTTTCGCTTCATGTTTTGATTTTTTAATCGATTTAATTAATCCTATAGCGGCTGGGCCTCCAGATTCTGTAACTAATATATTAATCATCTTAAGAGAAAATAAAATCTTCAATAACTACAGAGTCTATTTCTGTAGTATCTAAAATTTCCAAAGCTGTTTTTGCTTTAGATAATATTGGTTTACCATTTACGTTAAAAGATGTATTAAGCAATACTGGAGTTTTTGAGAAAGCGTCCTGACTTAATAAATCATATATAAACTCGTTCTGTTCTCTTGTAACTGTCTGTAGTCTACAAGTTCCATCAATGTGAGTGATAGATAGTAAATCTTTTTTATATTTATCTCTGACTTTTGGGCAATAGACCATAAAATCACACTCTTGGCTTTGTTCTACGTGAAAGAACTTATGAGCGTCTTCTAATCTGCACATTCCCGCAAATGGTCTATACCACTCTCTTTTTTTGATCTTTGCATTTAGTGTGTCTTTCATCTGAGGAAATATAGGGTCACACAATATAGATCTATTGCCTAATGCTCTAGGCCCAACTTCAGAACCCCCTCTACAAACACCTACTATCTTACCAGATTTTATCTGTTCAGCTAAAGAAGCCAAATCAACAGTCGAAGCTTTTCTTTCTTCTGTAATTTCAGGTAATTCATTAGAGTCCTCAATCCATAAACCAGAATATGTTATGGGTTTTGATTTATAAAATTCATTAGTAATTAACCAGTTGCCATAAACTGCATAACCAAATGATAACCCACAATCGCTTGGGTTTGGAGGAATAAATAAGTTAACACCTAAATCTCTAATTTGTTGATTGATGAGAATATTCAAAGCGCAACCACCCGTTAAACAAAGCCTTTCTGGAAATCCATGTTTGTCAAAAAAATCTAAAACTAATTCTTCTGAGACTTTTTGTATAGTAGCGGCAAAAGATGCTCCCATAGCCCCAGATAAAACAGCTTGATTGCTTGGAATGCCAATCATTTGAAAAAACTTTTGATATTTTTCTGGTTTATGATCTATGAAATATATTTCCATAAACTCTTTCATTGCGGGAATAACTGAATCTATAGGTGTTCCATATCCAGAAAATCCCATTAGTTTTCCTGCTAGAGCCAAATCAACTTTTGTTTTAGCAGAAACATCTAGAACATATTTAGATAGAACTTGATATCCCCATCCTACATTTGTTTCTAGTTTGTCTATGATAGAAAATTTATTTTTATCAAAACTATAAAAATTAAAACAACCATCATTACCTGATCCGTCATAAGATAGAATACTGCAATCATCAAAGTCTGATAATGAATAAGCTCCCATAGCATGACCTAGATGGTGGTCACAAAAAACTAATCTAGAATAGTTTAATACAGAAAAATCTAAATTCATTGTAGGCTCGTCCTTGCTGAGAACAAGCATATCAAATTTGTTTTCTACACCTTTTTCAGATAGTAGATTTATTAGTTCTTGTAAAACTTTATTACAGTTTTCCTGATCTGTAGGAAACTTATAATATCTCTTCTCATAAATCCTTTCTAGTTCAAGAACAATGCAATCATTGTTTTCTGTATCTAAAAAAGTTAAGTTAGAATCGTGACCAAGATGAATTGATAATATTTTAGACATAAAAACCTCTGGGCCTAGGGTGAGTAGACCCAGAGGTCTACTATGACCTCAAGGAAATAAATCCTCGACCTGTCCTATTGTAAGATCGCGACTATCTTATGTCAACTAATCTTCAATAATCTCTTCACTGATTTTGCCTAAAATATAGGCTATAGTCTCATCAGTATAAAAATCAATATCTTCGTTTTCCTCTTGTATTTCTGGTTCTAGGTCCGTCATAGTGTATGCTATATACACAGAAAAAACAACAAAAGGAACTAACCCTCACAAGAAGTGCAATTTAGTATAGATCTAGCTAATTCTTGGCTAGGATTAGCACTTCTTTGGTAGTAAAAACTCTTAACCCCTTGCTGCCAACCAAAAATGAGAAGCTCACTAACTTGCTTTGGAGGACATTTGGGAGATATCATTACGTTGAGGCTTTGTCCTTGATCAATATATTTCTGTCTTTGCGCCGCCTGTAATACAATTTCTTTCTGAGAAATTTCTCCAAAAGTTTTAAATACGTCTTTTTCGTGATCTGACAAGAAATCTAAATGTTGAACTGATCCTCCTTTGACCAGAATTGATTTCCAAGTAGTCGCATTATTTTTACCCCTTGCCTCAAGAAGTTCTTCTAGATGAGGGTTTTTATATGTGAATTTGCCTTTTGCTAAATCTTTAGTAAAATAATTACTATTTAGTGGTTCGATAGAAGGAGAAACTTGGCCAAGAATAAAAGAACTTGATGTTGTAGGAGCAATTGCCATTGTAGTCATATTGCGTCTTCCATACCCACGAAGATGTTCTGGTTCCCCAAACTGCTCTGCTAGTTGGAATGTGGCTCTGTCACAACGCTCTCGAACAATATTGTGAATTTCTGCATTCAAGAATTGTGCCTCCAATCCTTCAAACGCGATATTTTTAGATTGTAAAAGAGAATGCCAGCCAAGAACTCCAAGACCCAAAGCTCTTTGTCTCTTCGCAAAGTTATGACACGGTTTCATAAAAGGAATATTTTCTGTTTTATAAATATATTCCTCCATAACTGCGTCCAGAAACTGAACAAGAGTTTCTACAGCATCTGTCTCTTTAATCTCATCCCATCTCAAAAGATTCAAAGAGGATAAACAACAAACAAAAGATTCATCTGATGAAGAGTGAAGAGCTATTTCACTACAAAGATTAGAAGCATGTATTTTTAATTTTTTATCTTTATATGCTTGGGGAGCGTTGTTGTTAGCGTTGTCTGAAAAAAATATGTATGGATACCCTGTCTCAAACCTTTTCTTTATAACATTCGCCCAAACTTTTCTTTTATCTTTATCTCCGTCTACCATTGACTGCATCCACTTATCATCAATGCAGACAGCAAATGACATTTCTTGTATTGCATTTCCTTCACTTCTAATTCTTAAAAATTCTTCAATATCAGGATGATCTATAGGAAGATATGCAGCAAATGATCCTCTTCTTACATGACCTTGAGATACTATTGAGGCAACTTTATCAAAAAGCTCCATGAAGTAAACTGCTCCAGCAGAACTCCCTCCGACACTAATTTGTTTTCCTCTAGCTCTTAAATCTCCAAAATAACCCGAGGTTCCAGATCCATGCTTCGTCTGCATCCCAACCTCCGCTTGTTTTTGAAGGATTGAATCCATTTTGTCGTCGATATATACTCCATTACAAGAAATGGGTAGACCTCTATCTCTACCAAAGTTAGACCAAACAGGACTAGCTAGGGAATAAAATCCCCTTTTCATATAATCTTCAAACTTGTCTGCAAATCCGCTTTGTCTTAAATACTTTTCAGCAGCTTCTGCGATAGATCTTATTCTTTTTTTAGCTGTTTCTCCTTTTTGCAAATAACCTCTTTCAAGGAACTGTTTAGAATCTTCGTTTAACCAGTAATAATCTTTCATTATGTAATATTCTCTACTAAAACCATTGGGATATGTTGGCCTTGAAATGTGTCTTTTCTATAAAAAGCTGTTTTTACTTTAAGTTTATCTTTAAATTCCTCGTGCCAAACAGTCGGCACTGACTTAAATCCACCGACAGGTTGAACCCAATCATCAACTAGCCCATATTTTATATCAAGATCAAGCATAAGTTGAAAATCATTTCTTATTCCATCTTCCCAGTGATCCCCATCAATATAAATCATATCGAATAATTCACCTTTTAGATCTGGCCTAACGTCTTGAGACTTTTTCCTCAAAAAAGTAAACCTATCTTTAAAATTATCTGAAATTTTTTCTATTGCAGCTTCTTCGCCAGAAAAATCTGTTTGACCAGTCATTTCTGTAGCTACATTTTCAACAGGATCAACGGAAGTTAACTTTAAATTTTCATCCAGAGACATCATTATAAAGGCACTACCTCCTTTATAAAATCCAATTTCTAAAACGTTTTTTGGTTTAATATAATTAAGACACATTTCAAAGATCCAGCCGTCACTTTGTGGAACAGAACAAGAATCTAAATTATATTCTTCGTATTTCTTTTGTATTTCTTCAATTTTAGAACAAGTCATCAGCATCAAATGTTTGCGAGTTTTTTGCGTATTCTACAGGGCGCGTATGAAAAAAATCAGTCGCATTATTCCCAAGCAATTCCTCTTCAAACCAGATTGTATTCACCAATAACTTTTTGTCAACATCAAATGCCTTCTTAAAGCCAATTTGTTCTAACGACTCATTAATCCTATTTTTAATAAATTCTTTTAAAATGGGTGCGCTTATACCTTTCTCACTATATCCATTAATCATCCAATCTACAATTTGAGATTCTGCTTTAAAAGCAGCTTGCGATTCTTCGAGAATTTTTTCTTCAAGATCATCATCAAAAAGCTCTGGGTGCTCTCCTCTAATTGTATTGATGATTTTAATACCAGCTAAAGCGTGAATATTTTCTTCGTTTCTTGTATATTTTACCTGCTGACCAGTATCCTTTAGAACGTTTCTGTATCGATTGAACCAGTTAATTACATAAAACTGGCTAAACAGAGATACGTTCTCCACAAAGAGCGTAAATAAAATAAGAGCATAAACATACTGTTTTTTAGAATCTTTGTAGAACCTATGAGTGTATTTTCTGAGGTATTTTACTCTACCCTCAATAAAATCTAGTTTAAGATTCTGCTCAAAAATATCCTCTAATCCTAATACTTTTAGCAATCGCTCATAGGCATTATTATGAATAACTTCCACGTTTGCCATGACATACCCTAAATCAGTCAAACTTGGATGAGGTAGATTATCTCCCAATTTACTCCAAAATTTCTTTACTGCCACTTCTATTTGCCCAATCGCTGAGAGAGTCCTAATAATCATCTCTCTTTCTGTATCATTTAAATTTACGTTAAAATCCTGCACATCACTGGTAAAACTAAACTCTTTATCTGTCCAAAACCCATTGTGCATGGCTTCAATAAATTCTTCTGCCCAAGGATAATGGTCTGGCTTTCTGGATATCTGTTCTTCAAAAATCATCTTGTAATGTTACACATGTTAGGTCTGGGATAGAAGTGAGTCAATGCCTTTTATTGAAAAAAAGAGCTTGGCTCATTAAATTAATATGAACGTATGGGTAACGTATGGAATATTATTTTAATACGTTAAGGATACGCTCGTATCCGATACGCTCATTTTTTGATGTTATCTCCCTTTTTTGAGGTGTCAAGAAAAAAAAATAATTGATTTTTTTGATTTTTTGCTTATATTAGAATAATTGATTGAAAATCTTACAGATTCAGCCTTAACAGACTTGATTAAGGTCGATAACGACGAAAATGCTTTAGGTGAGCTAATATCAAGGCATTCTGGAATTTATGTGGATATGCTCAAGAAGTTTGGGATGAACTGTCTAACACAAAATCAAGTGTCTGACATCATGAAAGATAAAGATTATACAATTTACAAAGCAGCTTTGGAGTATGATGAGAGCAAAGCTAAATTTTCTACTCATTTAGCGAACAAAACCAAATACATGTGCTTGACACAAAAGACGAAAAACAAAAATAACAAGGTTACAGCTAATTTTGATGAAGTGCAATTTTGTCAAAAAGACAAATCATCCACGCCAGATGAGTCATGTAAAATTAATGATTGTTTTAGTAGAATTTTAAATTTAATTAGCAAACACAAAGACTCTAGGTTAAAAACATTATTTCACGAAAGATATTTTTGTGGAATAAGAGGCAAATTAAAACCTTGGAAAGAAGTCGCTAAAAAAATTAATTTATCAGCGCAAGGTTGTATAAATATACATGACAAAGCAATAAAAGAATTTAGTTATAAAATTGAAAATGAAAAAATTAAATTTTGAGGGGCCAATAAATTCCCTGAGCCTAGGTAATGTTTGCGTAAACTTCCTCAGAGAATTAAAAGAAAAAGATCTAGATATTGGGCTCTTCCCAGTTGGGGATAAAGGTGAATTTCATGCTTACGATCAAGTGAGTGAAGAATTTAAAAATTGGGTCCACAATATCTCATCGACGCGATTAAAAAAATTGCATCGAGAAACTCCCACCTTAAAAGTTTGGCATATAAATGGATCTGAAAAAGTTTTACCTAATCAATATCTTTATACATTTTATGAAACAGATTCTCCAACAGAAGAGGAAGTAAATATTATAAAATTACAAAAACACGTTTTCTTTTCTTCTTCTGAGTCTGCTGAATGTTTTAAAGATAAAGGATGTGAAAATGTCTCATTTATTCCTCTTGGGTTTGATCCAGATTTTAAGGAAATAAAAAAAGAACATTTAGAAGATACTATTCATTTTGGTTTGATTGGTAAGTTTGAGAGAAGAAAAAACACTCAAGCTATTATTCAGTTATGGACACAAAAGTTTGGAAATAATCCTAAATATCAATTAACTTGTTTGATTCACAATCCATTCTTAAATGAAGATCAAATGAAACAAGCTGTTGGTAACTCTTTAAGTGGTCAGCATTGGACTAATGTAAATTTTTTACCTCATCTTAAAACAAATTCTGAAGTAAATGATTTTATTAACTCTATTGATATAGATTTATCTGGGTTATCTAATGGAGAGGGTTGGAACCTTCCTTCTTTCAACGCTACAGCGTTGGGCAAGTGGTCTATTGTAAGTAATTGTTCTGCTCATAAAGACTGGGCCACAGAAGAAAATAGTATTTTGGTTGATCCTGTCGGGAAACAACCTTGTTATGATAACTTTTTTTTCAAAGAAGGTCTTCCGTTCAACCAAGGAGAATATTACAAATTAAATGGAGATGATATTTTGGAATCTTTTGATAAAGCTGTAGAGAAAGCGGGACAACTTAACACAGAAGGGACAAAATTGAGGGACAAATTTACATATTCTAAAACAGTTGATGCTATTTTAGACTATATATACAGTGATTTATAAATGGTATGGAAAATGATAAAGAGAATAGTATGAATTACAAATTAAATACACACTTATTGGATAACTTCTTTGATGCATACGGAACAAGTAAACACGCTGATGTTAAAGACTGCGGCGATGTATACAGTGCTGAATTTGAACTTGCTGGCTTCGCCAAAGATGACATTGATATTACAGCAACAAACGATAACTTGATTATCAAAGCTAAAAATAACAAGCGTCAAAAGGAATTTAAATTAAATTTATATGGCGCTGTTTCTGTAGAGAATATTAGCTGCGAAACTGAAAATGGTTTACTTACCGTCACAATGCCGAAAAAATGCGTTAGTGAACAACGCAAAATCAAAATAAATTAATGCCAATATATACTTACAAACACCCCACTGAGGAGAGGTATAAGGAAGTTATTCAAGGAATGAATGATGATCATACTTACTCTGAAGATGGGGTGAAGTGGGGAAGGGTTTGGGATATCCCTAATGCTGCAATATCTTCAAATGCAGACCCATTTAGTCAAAATTCCTTTGTAGAAAAAACGGCTAATATGAAAGGAACTTTTGGAGATATGATGGATTATTCCGCTGAGTTAAGTGAAAAGAGAGCTTCAGAAAGTGGAGGAGAAGATCCTTTAAAGAAAAAACTTTTTAAAGACTACGAGAAAAGAGTCGGCAAAAAACACGTTGCTGATAAAAAAGTGACAGAAAATAAATCTTTTAAGATTGATTTAGATTAAGGGTTGCCTCCAGATATCGCAATACCTCCCCATTGGCTAGCTCCTACAAAAACTACTAATGTAGTTCCTGAGATAGCTAAAGACCCAGTCGCTGGAGCAGTAGGAGTTCCCGCTGTCATTGAGTTACCTAACCAAATTGGAACAGAAAAACCTGTTTCAAATCTTGTCGTTTCTGTAAATCTTGTCGCCCCTTGAAAAAGAGAAGATCCTAAAACTTCTAGATTGCCACTAAAAATTCCAGATCCATCAGTTAATGAGTTATCACTAGCATAAACATTCCCTCCTTCAAAGAAAACTCCAGAATCAAACTGGACATGCATACTATGAGGATCTGAAATAGAAAGACTAGTTGTCGCCTTGGAGTCTTTTAAACCGATACAACCAGTCGCTGTATTCGTGAATGTTATATTTCTTCCTGCTGCTGTATTTTGATGAGTTCCAGTTTGAAAATCTGTATTATATCCATTTATAATTAAATTATTTACTCCGCTAACTTCTGAAGAATTAGCTATAATACCAACGTTAAATCCATCATTGGGTCCATTTGCGAGATCTGTATCGGTTCCTTGAAACAATAAATTTCCAAAATCAACATTGAAATTGTTGGTCCCAGTATTAGCTAATCCAAATACAGATTTTCCATTAGTTAAAAGCTGTCCAGTAAAAGCAAAATCACCAGTTAACCCCCTAGATATGTTAAGTTTAATTCCAGTATCAAGTTGTCCAATTCTAATATCCCCAGAATCACTAAAAAAAGTGGGCATTTGGACCTGTTCTGGTTGAATTTTGTTAAAAGCCATATTACAATAGATTATCTTTTATAAGTTACACGAATTCAATGAAATTTACTCTTTATAAGCCAAACTCTAAAAATACAGGTGCTGCATTTAGTTTTGATCTAGCAAAAGACAAGAAGGGCAATGCAGTTATGTATGTCTCAATGATCCAACAACATAGTTGGAATGATAAAACAAAAAGTGGCTCTTTTAAGGAAAACGCCAAAAATCCAGAAAAATCTGGCACAATTAAACTTTCGGCAAACGAAGCTGGGGAAGTTCTTTCTTCATTTAAAACGAGAATCCCTTTCGTAGCCTTTCATAGAAGGAATGAAGATACAACTATAATTAAATTTACTCCTTGGGACAAAAAAAGAAAAATTATGGCAAAAGATGGAGAACAGTGGCACGAAACTCCTGCTTTTGGGGTGAGTGTCACAAGAAATTCATCTATGACATTTAAACTTCCTCTAGAAGCTGGAGAAACAGAGGTTTTATCAGAACTTCTTAAAAAATATATTTTAGAATCTTTTATTGTAGCAGACGCATACAAACCTCAAGCTCCAAAAGAAGAGCCTCAAGAAGCTACTCCAGATATTGAAGATTCAGATGTCCCATTCTAAAAAACTAAAAATATTAGTTCACTCTAATCATAGTAGACTTGTTACTGGCTTCGGTAAGAATGCAAGAAATATTCTTCTGGAATTACATAAAGATCAAGACATTGAAGTTATAGAGGCTGCGAATGGAGTTAAATATGGGGCCGACTTAATGACTCCTTGGGAAAGTTATGGAACGCACCCCACTAACCCAAGTATTTTACAAGCTATTAAAGGAGATGGGCCAAAAGAAAGAATGGCTCAGTATGGATTTTATACTATTGATGAAATTATAGAAAAATGTAATCCTGATGTATATCTTGGGATTGAGGATATCTGGGCTTTCTCAGAATATCAAAATAAACCGTGGTGGGGGAAGTTAAACAAAGTTCTTTGGACCACCTTGGACAGCTTACCTATTTTAGATCAAGCCTTACAAATGGAACCTCTTTGTGATAAGATGCTAGTATGGGCATCTTTTGCAGAAGAAGAGATGAAAAGACTTGGTCACAAAAATGTGTCTACATTACACGGGGCAGTTGATTATAGTTATTTTAAGCCACTCGAAAATAGAAATGAAATAAGGAAAAAATTTGACCTAGATGATTGTTATATAATTGGTTTTGTTTTTAAGAATCAATTAAGAAAATCAGTGCCAAACTTATTGCAAGGGTTTAAAACTTTTAAAGAAAAAAACCCTGAAGCAAACGCCAAACTTCTACTTCATACTGATTGGGGAGAAGTTGGTCAGGGATGGGACATTCCTAGATATATAAGGGAAATGGGAATTGATCCAGAAGATGTATTATCTACATATGTCTGTCATGCTTGCGACTTTTACACTGTATCACACTATCAAGGAGAAGATAAAGATTGTCCTAGATGCAATGCTAAAAAAACTTTTAAAACTAAAAGTAGCTTTAAAGGAATTGGAGAAAGGGAATTAAATGAACTATATAATTGCATGGATATATATTGTCATCCCTTTACTAGCGGGGGTCAAGAATTACCAATTCAAGAAGCGAAGGCTGCTGGATTAATTACTTTAGTAACAGAATATTCATGCGGCAAAGATTCTTGTTATAAAGATCAAGGAGGAATCCCTCTTAAATGGAATGAATATAGAGAACCTCAAACACAATTTATCAAAGCCTCAACTTGCCCAAACGATATAGCAGATAAGTTAAAACAAGTTTATAAAATGAGTGATGTTGATAAGTCCGAATTATCGACAAGAGGCATGGAATATGTAAAAGAAGAATTTTCTGTAAAAGTAATATCACAAAAATTAAAAAAATTACTCTTTAATTTAAAAAAACCAACTTCTTCTGAAGAAGAAAACAAAAAACAGAACCCTTTAAGTATAGAGGATGTTATCGATGATGAAGGCATTGAAAATAGAATAGCGGTTGTAATGCCAGAATCTGCTGGTGATGTATTAATTATCAATTCTTTAATGGACAACCTAAAAAGTCTTTACCCAGAAAAGAATATTTATGTTTTTACTAAACCTGAATTCTTCCAAATGATAGAGGATAATCCCAACGTACATAAAATGCTGGCATATCAACCATCTTTAGAAAATCTTCTTATGCTAGAAGGAAGAGGAAATCATCAAGGTTATTTTGAAATGGCATTTTTGCCCAACATAGGAACTCAAAGACACTTAAATTACTTACATAACGGCAAGGATAAAACACAATTTAAATTAAGATGAGTCATTTAGCTGAAGAATATGCAAAATCATGTGGGGTTAAAATTGGGAAACCGACTTTAAAGCCTCACTATTTTCCGATTTTGCAAGAAAAATATATAACAATCCACAATGATAAAAAAGTTCAATCAAAGGAATACAACATGTGGAATGATGTTATTGATCTAATTAAACCTGAATTAGAAGATATTAAAATTATTCAAGTAGGAGCTTTTGGAGAAGATAAAATTGAAGGTGTCGATTTCCACATTCCTACAAGCACACTAAAACAATGCGCTTATATAATTCAGAAAGGTATGGGACACGTTGGGATTGATAGCGTTCCAGTTCATATAGCTTCAGCACTAGATAAGCCTGTTGTGAGCATCTATGCTCACACTTATGCCAGCACATGCTCTCCACTTTGGAATGAAAAATCTAAATCAATAATTATTGAATCTGATAGAGGAGGAAACAAACCCTCTTTTTCTTTAGAAGAAAGCCCAAAAACAATTAATTTCATTAAACCAGAAAAAATAGCACAAGCTATTCTTGATATCTTAAATATCGATAAAACAATAAATCATCAAACTCTTTTTATAGGAAATAACTACACCTCTAATTTTGTCGAAATAATTCCAACAGAGAAAACTGGAGTTACTTCTGGTCATATAGATGTAAGAATGGATTATGCTCATAATGAGGATGTCTTGGCAGATATTCTTCAAAGGAATAAAGCTGAAGTTACAACCTCAAAGCCTATCCACGAAAGTTTTTTAACATCTGGGAGAATCAATAAAATTATATATAAAACAGAAAAACTTGATCAAGAATTTTGTGAGGCCGTAAGAAAATCAGGCGTTTCTAATATTTTTATATGCACATCTCCTGAAACCATATCTGAAGAACGACTAAATAATTTTGATCTTTTAATCAATAAATTAGATATTAAAGAAATAATTAAAAATAATAAAAAAAGAATTGAGATCAAAGACTTTGATAAAATCAAAATTAAAAGTGGGAAAAAAGTAGTTTGCGGGCAAGAAATTTACGAAAGTTTTTTTGACTTAAATAGCCGAAAAAATTTAGATGATTTTTATCTTGATTTAGATTTCTTTAGAGTTTACATTGAACCAGATGAGTAAGAAAAAAATCTACGGACCAGATATTTATAAGCGAGATGAGAATGGATTGCTTGAAAATATAGACTACGAATTTAATGAAGATGGCTCTGTTAACTGGCGGGCAATGATTAAAGAGGAGTTTCTTTACCCAAACAAAGATTGGTTTGCCTCAAGAAAAAAAGATGTTCCAAGTTCTGTAGAAGGTCTTTCTGATAAGCAGCTTCTTATCATGCTGGGAGGCATTAAGGAACTCGCCAAGATGCGCGGATACTACAAGGTAGCCTTTAAAACAGAGAATATCGCAGAAGGATATGTCACTGCTAAATGCACTATACAGTGGATTAATAACTATGAATCTGCGGCTTGTGGGGTTTCTTACTCTGATGTAGCTAATGCCACTCTAGCAAATACAGACGCTTTTTGTGCTAAATTTCTAGAAACAATTGCTTGCAATCGAGCTTTTGTCCGTTGTGTGCGTAATTATCTCAATATTCACATTGTGGGAGCAGATGAGATTGATAAGTCAAAAGGAGCTAATAATTCAAATACAGTTGAATACGATGCCTCTAGCGACTCTGCCATGTTGCCGTTAACGCCCGCAGGAACGCTTCAGAAGGCTTTGTCTGAAGAGTGGGGAGTAAAGTCCTTTGAGGACTTTAAACCTCTTCTCAGGGCATTCTGGAAGGAAGAAAAATACAGGAATGAAGAAGCTGCAAATTGGGAATCTTATGGAGATATCCCAGCAAAAGATTGCAGAAAATTGATCGCACTTTGCAAAAAATCATAAACCAAGCGTATTCCGCTGAGAAGCAGTAAATATATTGGAAATATTTGATTTTCTAACAGATGTATCCAATCCTCTATCAGTTAACATTTCTTGATCTGGTGGAATTAACTTAATTGTTGATTCATTGATTGTTGTTGTTATACCTTGAGGACCAACTGATATCGATAATGAGTTTATAGTAGGGTTGAATTTAGGTATGTGTAATCCATATAAAGTTCTTGAAGAACTTTTTGGGATATCTACGGAATTACTATAATTTCCTCTTTGTTTTTTTAACGCTTTCATTTCAGAAACATTTCCAGAAGCAGAAAACATAGTCAAATTATTTAACATACTGTATGATGGGGCTTGCACATCGAAAAACTTTATATCAAAACGATCAAACAAATCTGATACTTTCTGATCGTCAGCCGAGCTATCTGCAATAGCATCATCTTCTGCTTCTTCTCCTTCTTCTCCTAATGGATTTACTCTTGTTTTTGCCCGAGTATAAGAAAGCCTCATTGTTTTTTTAGTCTTTTTTGTGGCATTATTCCAATTTGTTAAAGACTGTTTAGCATAACTAACAAGGGCTGAAGTGAGGTTCTTTCCGTTGAATGGAATTCTCATTGCCCTACCTGTTCTTGTTGGACCTCCTAACACAAGACCGTGTGTAGCATTGAATACAACTAGCTCTGTAAGATTTTGCAAATATCTGAAATCTACAGCTTCATCATCTTTTTTTCTTTCTCTAGATTTTTCTGCCCTGATTCCAACAAAATGAAAAGGATTAACTTGTCTAGCAGAACTAGTAGCCGCAGCTAGATCTCTAATTCTTAAAAAAGGAACTTTCATCATTTTGAAAAAGTCTTGCACATCTGATAGTTCATCTATTTCTGATAATAATTCTCTTTCATGGAATGGACCAACAACAGTCATTGTATTAGTATTCTCGAAATTCATTCTTTCTGCCTTATATTGGCTGTAACCGTTGGATATAAAAAGACCTCCAGAAAATTCAAAAAAAGCTTTTAAAAATCCATATAACTCTGACGTAGAAGGCATTACCATATCTGTAGTTGTTTCAAATTTGCTGTTTAATTTAATATATTCAAATTTATCCCTTATCCTGTCTAACTTTATATCTCTAAATTCTAACTCTGATATTCTATTAGCTTCTGACATTGGTTTGTTGGGGAAAATAAATAAAGCATTGTCGGCTTCAGGAGCGGCTTCCTTGGCATCTGGATCGGCACGGGGTGACGGACCATACTTTATAAGTTTATCCTTACCTGTTTGTTTATCAATATTACCGAAAGGTTTATCAGTGTAAAGGCCCGCGAGATCTATTTTACCTGCTCTGTCATTCCCTAATCTTTTTTGTAATAATGATCTATTCCCATTAAACTTTGTCATCGCGTATACCAAGAATAAAGTATACTTATTAAATAAATCTACATCTGCTGCGTTTTGGTTGAATAAAAAATAAAAAACACCTAGTGTTTGACTACTTAATGGGAAATCCGCTATGTTACCATCTCCTCCTACATCTTCAATAATAACTCTTTTAAACACTGATTTTCTAGGTCTAGCATCATCTTTAGGAGCTTTTCTTTCAGGCTTTTCGGCAGACCCTATGTAAGCATTCACAAGTCTACCCGTATTCTTGCTTTTTGTAAATGAAGCTGCTGTGATATTTTCATCTGTTGTCCCTGTATAACTCTTAATGTTAATACCAGCAGCCATTTCTGTGTTAACAAATCTAATGGAGCCATTTGTTGGATCAACAAACCAAAAGTAACCATAAAATGCTGCGATAGTACCCAAAATACTATCAAGTGTTCCAGTATTTTCAAATAAGATATCTTCATCGTCTGGCATCCCTGAAACAAATATGCCAACCATAGCCAGAGCTTCTTTAAACTCTTTAGTTGTATAACCAAATTTTAAATCATACTGCGATAAATCTGGATTAGCCTTATAAGTTTCACTAACTCTTTCATCATTCAAAGATAATTTCTTTTTAAGTTTCCTGTTCTGATATACAAGTGTTATTTTTGAACCATCAAACTGTGCCGCTGATTCATAATTATAAATTCTTCCCAGCATTATAACTGATCCAGAAGAATCTATTTTTGGACCTTGAGACTTAAATGCTCTCAAAGGAGAATTTATAACTTCGGTAAAGTAAGGAACTACACCTTCAAAATTTAATTTTTCAGGACCGCAATTTATTCCCCTAACCAATACCATAAATGATTTTAAACGAAGAGATGTTTTATCAATATATTTTCTACTTATAACTTTTTTAACTGGATCTGCTCCAATACTATGTTGAGTGCAAATAAAATTAGTCATCATTTCAGAAATTTTATCATTTGAGAAAGAATTTATTTCTCCTAAATCTCCTACTACAGTTCCAAGACCCTCCGAGCCATCTAGGTTTTTAGCATTTAATACTGTTTCTACAGATGCTGTGTGACCTCCACCAGCATTTGAAAAGTTTAAATTTATTTTTTCTATAGATTCACTCATAATAAAAGAGAAGACCCTGATAATGGTTCTTCAAATGATTCGGTTAATCCTCCACTTATAGTGGCATCAAAGCCCGTCTTAATAATATTTACACCTGTGTAAAGTTCTAGATAATTACTTTGTGACTGAAGAATACCATTAACATAATAATTATTTCTTTTTTCTATATATCCATCGGTAAATATAAAATCTGAATATCGCCCTGTTTGAGAAAATGTTCTTTTTGTTTTTTTATGAGCCGTATATTTAAATTGATCTTGATTTTCTAGCTTAACAACTCCTGCAACATTCGCAGCAGTTGAGAAAAGTGGAATAAAGTCTAAATCTGTTGTCCCCATAGAAACACCTACCCCCACTCCAGAATATACTTTTTGTCCATTTAAAAAATAATCACAATCATTAAAGGTTACTGACCCGATACCTGCATTTATGTTTGTTTTTAAAGATTGTCCAAAATCTCCAGTCGCTGCAAATAGACCTCCAGTAACAATATTATATGTTAATTTTGAATCTCCGTTTTCTGGAGTTGTTTGATGAAAATATAATTTAGCTTTATCAAAATCATCTGACTCGTCTCCCTTTGTAAAAAAATCTCCTGTTTTTATATTATAAAAAGTCTCATTTGTAATCGTGGAAGTTAAAGGAACTTCTTGAAATAAACTCTGCCCATTCAAATATAAAGATACTTCTTGCTGGCCCGTGCTTACGGATCTGTCATAGAAAAAATCTCCTAAACTTCCAACAGCATCTCTATTTAATAAATCAAAAGTTTTCGTCCCTAAAATTTCCGAAGAACAATCAGAAACCAAAGCTCCACCAGTGCTTGAAACAACATCATAAATCATTTTCTCTCCCCCTTATAATAAACGTAATCTTTTTTAAATAAATCTGATGGTCCAGAGAGGCTTACGCCAGAAGCTTTTAAAGCGGGCCTGTCTTCTACTGTTTCAAAAAGAGGGATCTGAGTAACTCCACTTATATCTGGTAAATCTCCAGCTTGAAATCTAAATCCATACAGTTTCACCCCGACAGTAGCAGAACCAGAAATACCTTTTCTTTCAATATAGTTTTGAACTTGTGATTCAACGTGACGAAGACCTAATGTTGAAAAAGCGCTATCTCCACTAGGCACATATTGATAACCAGAATCAGGATGAAGAAGACCTACTTGTTCTTTGTTAAAAGTTGTAACTCCTCCTTCTTCAAATGTATTATATTCAAAATAGACATCACCTTCAAATTTTGAAGCAGTAGAACTTGCTGTAAGCCCTCCTGTTAACATATATCTACCAGTAGAAATATTTAAACTTCCAGTGTTTTCATAGTCATATCCCGTTATACCTGTTTTAAATGTAGTAACTTGTCTATATCCAGTAATTATTTTTTTGGTCGTTGCTCCTGTTTGACTTTCAAAAAATGAACCAATTAACCCACTTCCAATGCTAAACTCTAAACTTGGAGCGACATAACCAGATAATAAGCAAAAAGAATTCAGACTAATATCAGATGTTCTAAATTCGCCAGAAGGCCCAGCCGTTCCCCCTCTAAAATATTGATTAGAGCCTCCTAAATAAAATTCTGTATTATTACCAATGTAGCTAGAATCCACATTAAATGTCTCAGTCTCTAGGTTATGATTTAAGTAATCAAATCTTGAAAGAGATAAGGTGTTTGACCCAACAGAAAACCCAACAATATTTCTTCTCGAAAGTTCTATCGAATTAGCGGTATAAATAAAATCTCCTCCTCTATCAAACGATTGATAAAATAGTTTGCCCCTATCATTAACACCAAAATTAAAGCCCCTTGAACCAGTTACGACTAATCCATCAACACTTGTTGAGATTTTTTCAAGAGAACCAAAAATAACAGAGTCAGAAACTTCATTATTAAATTGAAAATCAACTACACTAGATAAAGAAGAATATTTAACTGCTGGTGTATCTACCCTTAACGTTGATTTACTTAAATCTGCCATATCATTACCCAGAAAAATTCCTGTAGTAAAGAGTTTCGCACCAGCAACGGTAGATTGTCCAGAATGAGTAACGATCCCACTATATATCCCCGTGTTTACAGATGGATCACAATTTTCTATAACCCCATAGTTTAATCCTCCCGCAGATTCATTACCAATGTGTCTTCCACTCATACCAGAAAAATCATAATAAGTCAAAATCTTTTGGTTACTTCCAAAAGATTCAATAATACTATAATTTAATCCCGACTGACTCATATTAATAATACCTACTCATATTATAAGAAATAGTTTGATCATTTAAACTACTACTTTCGTTAAAAGAAAATACTCCACTGGCATAACCACTAGATATTTCTATTAATTTTTGTAAATCTCCAGTTGAAGCTTCACAACTAGCTGCAACAGCATACTCTCCTGCTCTCCTATTTACTAATTTTTGTTTAGCAAATCCCCCTAAACTTGGGACGATTCCACTCAACTCAATAGGTTTTTTATCTGTTATACTAATTTGCAATCCAGATAATTGACCAGAGGATAAATCTATCCTATTATCAAATTCTAAAGAATACGAGATAGAACTTTCTTGAGGGCTTTTCGTTATTTGTCTTGAGTTGGGATTTGGGTTTAGAAAGTCTCCGCTTATATTATAACCTGTTGCATCTCCTGTAAAATCTTGCAGAGCTTCTATCGCTAAATTCAAAAACCCAGAGTTTGCTATGACACCACTATACTGAGCATCTACTTGTTTAAATCTTTCTCCAGTGGCAGGATCTCCAGTGCCTATTATATCAAATGGTCCTTTGTATTTGAATTCTCCATTGATAGACACTCTGACTACTGATTCATCTTTACTAGCAGAAACTGTCGCTGATCTAGTATGAAGAATATTCCCACTCCTATCTAAATTTTCTGGATCAGAAAAAGTATATGTAAAATTTACAACATTAGATCCAGTATCTAAATCATAACTAACAGTAGAAGGTCCATTATTTATAAAAGTATAAGAACCAGTTTCATAATTAGAAAGAGAAGAAGCTACAGCATTTACGGCTACTTGAGTTGCTTGACTTGAATCAAAAATACCAGTATCTAATAACCCTGTCCCGAATTGAGGAGAATCAAAACTTCCTTGAACTGATCCGTTGACAGTTACATTTAACCCGTCTTGTTTGTCAAAAGATATTTTTGTTGAACAATTTAAAATTCCAGATTTTGAAACTCCTGTTGTAGTCAAATCTTCGCTAGTGCTATACTTATAAACTTCATCTATGGCGTATTCATTACTAGATTTATCGATGTTTTCAGTTCTTGAAAACAAGAACGCATTATTGTTAGCACCTGTTTGGAATAAACTTAAATCTCTACACCCAGTAGTTCTTCCTGTTACGAAATGTCTAGCATTCACCAAAGGATCACTGCTATCAACTTTAATTCCTTTTGCAGAAACGGAATGACTTACTTCTGTTATTCTTCCGTTTTGCTCTGAAAAATCCCATTCATCTTTTGGATTTTCTATCCCAAAAAACTGAGAAAAAGTTTCCTCCGAATAACTTTCAAAAGAAACGGAATATGGCAAAACTGTTGTTAGATCAGAAGAATCGAAAGAAATTGATATAGGCTTCGCTGATGCGAATTGCTTATTGCTATCGTTATTGCTAATAGTAATAGTTTGAAATTCTGAAAGCATTCCGCTAATCATTTGCATTTTTTGCAAATGAAGGCCACTCAAGTTAGATCCAGTTAAATTGCCTACTATTTCTATAGAATTTTTAGTGTGGTCTACTGCTCCTTGGATATATACAGGCTCTACCCCATACCCAACTAATGGAGTCGGGTAAGGAAAACTATAAGATCCATATGTTACGGTTTCTGCCATTATATAAATAAGTATTGTATACTTCGTGATGCGGTTCCTTGTCCTAGATTTAAGTTGATGACATCATTAATAATATGAATTACATTTTCGTCAACCATCTCATTCATTTCAGATGTTTTTGACTCTAAAACATTTCTAACGTCATAAATTCCCATACTTTGACTTGTGACTGCTTCCGCTGTAACTGAAGCTTGACCCACTGTTTTCTTATCATTAACTACAATTTGATCTTCTAAATTCACTAAATCTAAAAACTTATGAAGCCTATTAATTTTATGAGTCTTATTTAATGTTTTTTTAAATTTTAACAAACCATCATTATCATCTTTATAAGCGAGATCTGTTGTAAATGTTATGCTTTCATTAATAGATCCTTCTGATTTTTGGAATGTTGTAGATCTAGCCTTTTCAACTATATCAGTAACTGGATGAAATAGTCTTTTTACTTTATCTTGATTAAATGTTTGATTTGAAATCCAAGAGGTTTTGGTATTTAAAAATTTTTCTCTGTTATTCCTACCTTTATTGCTATATGTAATAGATAAAGAATATTCTATAAATCTACCTTGTTTTGTTTCAGCGCCAGAATATGATATTCTTTCGTCTTGTGATCGAGAAGGGTCTGTGCTAAAAGATATTGTTAATGAACCTGAATCCCCATCCTTTGTAATGCCCTTTTCAATTGATACTGGTGTACCAAATTCAGTTTCATTCTCAGAAGCGATTTCATCAATAATTGTCGCCATAGCAGAAGTAATAACATTTTCAGAATTTCGACTGAGAGAAGTTAAGTTAACTGTGTGTGTTTTATTTATAAATCCATTTTCTCCTATCTCAAGAGCTTGTGTTTGATTTTTACTAACTCCTTTTACGCCATCTATAAAAGAAGAATCAACTTTCTCTGATAAGGAAACTGATAGATCTATTAAATTATAAGTTTCTGTTATTAAACCCCTGAATCCCTTATCAATTTTTGCTTTTTCCGAGATTCCATCTTCTTGATATCCTAAAGATGGTCTATTGGCGAAATAATAATTAGTTAAAAATGTTTTCGCATCATTTAAAAATTGACTGCCAGCCTCTTGTTTATATTGTAAAGATATATTTCTATTAGAAGAATAATCCCCGCCAGATCTTTGAAAGTCATAAGTCTCTTTAAAGTTTTCTACTAAATTAGGATTTGGTATTAGTTTAGAAAATGTTTTAGAAGAATAATCATCAAGCCTTCTTGATTCTTGTATCACTATAGAAACTATTTCAGAACCTACTAAAGTTCCAGCACTAAAATCAAACGATTGTATTCTTCCTTTTAGATAATCGTCTGCTCCAATTCTGGCTACTATATTTTGCCTTTCATAAGCTGCTGTTATAGCATCTCTTCCTTGGATCAAAGTAGTATCATTTTGTTCAAAATTAATATCAGAGACATCTATTTCATATGTCCCTTCTACTTCATACCCAAATATTTCTTCTGTATCTAAATAAGAATAACTTACCTCAACAGCGGAAGATAATACATTATTGACTATAAGTGCTGCCATAATAAATTATTGTAAATCATCTACCTTGCCTTGTAATAGATCGACCTTGTTTTCTAGAGTAAGTAAATCTTTTCTTCTATTTTCCATGAATTTAGCGGCTTCTTCGACCAAAGCCGCTGCATTATTTGATGCTGTTAAATTCGATTCTGCAAAATCCTTTACCTTCTCAAATGATCCGACAGAGTTTTTTAGTTCGCCTTGTAATGTTTTCAATGCTTCAGCGAAACCCTTTGTAGCCTCATTATTGTGAAGAGAATTAAAGGCTGTTTGAGATGCTGCCATTTCTGCCCTTAATGCCTCTTGTTGTTTAATTAATGATTTAGTTGATTGATCTAATTCTGCACCGAAATTAGTTTTTCCTATATTTACGAGGCTATCTGCAAATTTTGCTCGCTTGTCACCATCTTTTCCCTTTTCATTAACATTCTTATATTGGCCTCGAATAACAGCATTTCTTGCATCATCTATTTTTAATCTAAAGGCTTCAAGAGCCATTCCTGTTTTTCCTGTCGCTGCTGCAATTACTTCATTTACATTACCCAACCCTTTTGAATCGAACCCTTCAAATAGTTGGCCCAGAGTTTGAGTTTCATTATCTGTTCTGTCTTTTTTGTTGATTAGATTAATGGCTCTCATAGCATCTTGAAAAGTCGCAGTAACATCAACTCCACCTTGTTTTATAAGATGATCACTCAATTTAGATAATCCTTCAGACATTCTTTTACGACCCTCTGATATTTTATCATCATTTTGAGCCATTAGTGCGCTAACATCTTCCATTTTGTTGAGAAATGATGTGCCAGCCTGTATAGCTGCTTTTTTAAACTTCTCTCCAGCTTCTGCCGCATTTTTTATTAGCTCTTTGGTGTCTTGTAATCCTAAAGGTTTTTGTCTTTCTGCCGCTAATTTTGCGTCTGCCTTCATTTGATCTTGTCTTAACAAATTAATATTTGCTAATGCTGCATTCTGCTCTGAGGTTAACATTGTTGCAGATGCAAATGGGCTATCTTTACCTGCCGCCACTGTCAAACCAGATTGGATAGAAGCTCTTTCAGCCATACCCTTGACAGTTCTTCCCTTTAATCCTTTATTTACTCTTCCTTCAATATCTACAGCCTTTGACCTAGCAACAGCAAGTCTTTCGCTTGCTCTCGCAAGAGCATTATTTGCCTTTTCTAATTTTTTTTCATAATCCTCTTGCTCTCCAATGGTTTCAAATCTCATTCCAGCAAGGTCTCTTGAAGCTGCCGCTAATCTATCTTGTGCTTGAGATAATTTCTCAAGATCTTGTTCTTCTTTTGAATATTCATCCTTTAAGGCTTTCATAGCCTGAACATATTCTTTTTGGATAACGCTAGTGTCTTGACCTGCGGCTTGCATTTTGGTCATGTTTTCTGTCGCCCTGTCCATAAATCCCTGACTATTATTAAAGCCAAGTCTTCTATTTCTTGATCCTGATGAAGAAACCTCTGCATATCTTTGCATAATTTTTGGATCAAGAGGCTCTGGTCCTTGAAACGCTGAAACTAGTCCTTTGCCCAAACTGCTTCCAGCAACCGCACCTACGCCTCCTCCTAATAAACCTCCAATTGCCATACCAACTGGCCCTCCAAAAGCTCCCGCCATAGCTCCTAATTTAGCCCCTGCCAATCCACCAGCTAATGCTCCTCCTGCACCACCAAGTTCTTGATCTCTTTCTTGTGTAGTAATAGTTCCTGCTTTTTCCTGTTGGAAAGCATCGAAAGCACTAAATCCAGCTAAACCAATAGCCAATGGGGCTCCACCAAGTTTGCCTAGTTTACCCACCTTTCCCATAGATCTAGTTCTGGCATTTGCGCTGCGTTGAAGATCATTCGCTTTTCTTGTTGCAGTCTTACGATTAAACCCATCAGACATTAAAGACTTTTTTATAGCATGGCGACTTCGACCGCCCATAGGATCTTTGCTCATAGGCAAGCGACTCTGTATTCCCTGCCTCACCTTTGAGACTGCTCTAGTTCTACCAACAGAAGCTCCCACACGGCCCATCCCCGCTTGTACTCCTTTACCGACACTTGAAAATGCTCTCCCGCCGATTCCTCCTGTGACCATATTAAGAGCAGACATTGCCATTAAAGCTGTCATCGCATGATTTGCGGCATTAGCAACGCCCTCTAGCCCACTATTGGCAGATGATTGCGCTCTTGAGGCATTATCAAGAAGCTGAATCTCTTGCATTTTAGTCGAGATACTTTTTTCGCTTGCCAGTATTTGATCAATTTTAACTTCAGCGTCCATCTCAGTCGCATTAGCTGATTGATCTGTTGCAGAAGTAAGTGAGTTTAAAGCCATCTGCATTGAACCTAAAGCAATAATGAAACCAGAAGCGCCGCTCATTAAACCGCCGCCACCCCCTTTTGCGTAATTTGGAATAAATCCTCCCGCAAACATGCCAATACCCTTGCGCTCTCTCTTTATAGCGTCTTGCACCCCGTTAGGCTCATCTCTTATATTTGTCAGAACCTTTCTTCCCTTATCATCAGAGTGTATCCTCATTAAAGACTGAGGAACGCCACCTCCGTTAGCATAGTTTGGAACAAATCCTGCCGCAGCAGACATCGGAGCGCCCTTTCTTGGCAAGCTCCTCATGGTTTGTTGAATGAATTTATCTTTTTGCCCCTGACTGTTTTTAAAATCACCCCACTTGTAGTTCTTTCCAGTAATCCCAAATATTTCTTCTACAGCTTTATTGCCAGCAATATTAACATCTAAAGTATTGTTTCCTGTTCCAGATTTTATTCCACCAGTTACAGCCTCGATAATAGATTCAAAAATAGCTCCCCTTAATGCTCCAAAAGCACCTGCTCCACCCTCCTTTAAAACTCTTTGTTTTACTTGTTTCGTTGTAAACTTTCTAGGCTGCATTTTTAATTTGCCCCCACTCTTTGAAACAATGCTCTCCATAGAGTTATTAACGCCTCTAGTTAAAGAAGCATCTAGGATTTGATCCATCCTTAACATTCTCCTAAACCCAGAGTCTTGTTTTAGATTGGGGTCTATTCCAGCAACACTTCCATCAAAACCCGAAAACCTTGATTCAAGTCTTTTTTTAGATTGGAAATTTGTCTTAAGAGCGCCTTCTAATAGAGCTTGAGCTTGAGGCACAAGCATCAGAGCTTTTTTACTATCTAAAGAGTCTGCATTATATCTAGGGAAGTTAGCTCCATCTGCCCTCTTAATAGCTCCTTTTCTATAGCCAGAGAGAGCCGCTTGCTCTGCTGATATTTGACCTGATTTTATTCTAGGAGATATTTGGGCTGCGCTTAAAGCAGGTCCAGCAAATCCTCCTATACCGAATTTATTATAATTAGGAACAAATCCTCCAGCATAAGATGGTATTATAGCGGAGTCTTTGCCACCCGCAAAATTGCGGACCTCTGTCTCCTTATTATTCATGATAACTCTTCTCCCTTGAATCGTGCCATCACTTAACCTAGCTCTAACATCAGGAGGCGCTCCTAGCGCCCTTGCCTCTGCCTCTTCTGCTCTAAATCCCATACTGAATCTACCTCTTTTCCCAGTAAATCCACCTGTATTACTAAATCCTGTAACGCCTCTAGCAGCAGCCATATTAGCCAACCCTCTCATTAATTGAGCTTGTTGAGAGAGTAGAGCATTTTCTCTTTGAATTGCAGATATAACAGCTTGCTCTTTTTGAGCTTGGCTCATTGTAGTGCTTTCCATCTGCTTCCTCAAACTAGAATCTCTTTGAAGAAGCCCTACTATACCTCCTTCAATTTGTTTTATTTTCTCTGTTTGACTGCCCATTGAAAATAAAGCCCTCAAACCTTCTGATGCAAATTTAGCAACTAATTTAAAAATTTTAACAAAAGCCGCTGTAAATATAACAACCGCTGGTCCACTTAAAAAAGAACCTATTGTTTTAAATAAACCTTTTACAAAAACATTCCCTTTCTCTGGATCTAAAGCTGTATTTAGAAAATCTGTAACTTTTGTTGCTATACCTACCAAGCCCTCAAGCAATGGACCAAATGTAACAGATCCAATCCTTTCAGCTAGAGAGGTGAGTCCTTGAACAAGTGAATTTATTTGAGCAGATATAGTTTCATTTAATAATTTATTTTTTTCAAAAGCTTCATTTGTGGCACTGGCAGCGGTCAAAGCAGCTTTTTGGAATATAGAAGTATTAGAACCCAAATCTTTTAATGAGGCACTAACTACGTTAATTTGGAAAACACCCCCTGCTAATTCCTTAATTTTAGAAACAACAGTGGGATCAGCGATACCTTCTATTGCATTAGATAAAGCCTGTAATTTTTGGACTCCAGACTGATTTGCATCAATCGCAACTCCTAATTCTTTCAGTTCTGAAATCGTTGTTCCTCTTTGTAGCCTTGTAAAAATAGATTTAAATGCGTTACCAATAACAGCACCTCCCCTTGAGGTTCTTTGTTCTACTGCTGTGATTAAACCAAGTAACTCATTAAAACTCACACCAGCATCCTCTGCTGTGGAACCTGCTCGCTGGAAAGCTGCGGCCAAATCATCCGTTGATACAGCAAAAGCTGTATCCACAGCTACCATTTTATTAACAATCTGAGTATGAGAAAGTCCAGCAGATGTAAATCCATTTATAGCAGCAGTAAGAGCCTTTACAGACTTTTCTGCGTCCATGCCAGAAATCCTTGTAAGGATAAGGGCTGATTTAAGCCTAGAAGCAGTTTCTTCGGCACTTAAACCTTGCCTAGCTAATTCTGCTGCTCCGTCTGCGACTGTAGCGAAAGACTGTCCTGTTTCTTTTGCTACTTGAAAGATAGAATTTCTAAACCTATTAAAATTACCTTCTGTTGCTTGAAAAATAGAATTAATTTCTGTTAATCTTTTTTGAACATCAATAGTTGTAGAAACAAGCTTTTTAAATGATTGCGTAACACCATTAATAACAACTGTGGTGGCACCAAAGGCAAAAACACGCGCAGTCGAAGCATCCAAAGATTTTTGGAACTCTGAAGCCTGTCCCGTAATCCTGCCTAAAGCCTGTTGAATCTGCTTTGTTGAAGCATTTAGGCTCTGTGGATTGAGACTTACATTTAAGGATGCATTTAAACTAGTCGCCATATAGTGTAAATTACACCTATCAGGTCAAAAAGTCCTCTGCTTTAAGACTCCCTCCTCTAGCTTTCATTTTCAGTTTTAAATCGTCTATACCGTGAGTAACTTTAGCTTCTCCTTCTTCCTTTTCTTCATATTCTAATATTTTAAGAGGATCATTAGATATTTCTTCTGGAATTCTAACATTCTTCATTTTATTAAATAATGCATTAGATAATATTAATAGATTTTTTTGAAAAATTGTAATGGTATTAAAATTTACATTAAATAATTTTAATGGGTCTCTATACTGTGCTGCGTAAATGTCAAAAAACCCTCCAAAAAAAGAAGCTCCTAAAACATTTTCTTTACTGCTTAATTCGGCATATCTTTTAAAAAGAGCTTCTGTTATATCAGTATCAGATACTTCTTCTAAATTTTCTGAGAATTGCTTATCTAAATAAACACATTGGCAAACCATTTTTTTTACTTTTTTTATTTCAGATAAGCTTTCTGCGCTGTAAGAGATTATTCTTTTTCTTTTAAAACTTAAATCTTGCACTTCTTTTCTTTGATTTTCAATTTGACTATTGAAAACCTTTCTTTGAGTAGGATCTTGAATTTTAGCTAAAGCTGTAGTAGATTTTTTTATCATCCATTCCAAAGATTTTATTTTTTCTTCTTCAGAATCAGACCAAGATCCTGCTTTTTTAGCTTCTTTAATCAACTGATCTTCCGTGTGGATTCCAGATTTTATAGAATTAGCAACATCCGTTTTTTGTTCTTCATCAAGTTGAAGAATTTCCGTAAACAAAAAATGTTTAAAATAGTAATTTTTATCAGAGACCTTTAACACGCTAAAGCCTCTTGATATATCTAAAAGATCTCCAGAATAATTTTTTTCATTATTCCTCATTTTCTTCAGGTTCGTCCTCTTCAAACAAATCGTCTAAAGATTTTTGAATACTTTCCTGATCTTTCCCAAGTTGATTATACCAAATGCTTGAGACTTTAATCAACGTATCAAAAGCTGCTTCATATAGTTTTCTTAATTTTAAAAAATCTATTTCACTTAATCCTGTATCTTCTACAGAAACTTCATCTTCTTCATCTTCTTGTAAAAGCAAAAGTAAATTTCTTTTACTCTTATAAGATTCTCCTTGGAAAATGGGGAATAATTGAGTTCTATCTTTATCTTTAACTTTATCTTCGTAATAAGAAAAATTTAAAACCAACCATTCTATTAATTTTTGTTCAGCTTTCGCATCTGCTGTTTGACCGAATTGATCTCTTAATGAAATCTCGTATTCAAAAATAGTCTTTTTAGTTTCTGCAAAAGTTTTTTCTGCTTTTTTTAATTTGGCACTTTGTTCTTCATTTAGAGATTCTGATCCTCCAAAAAATTCAATAGTTCTCGCAGCGTCAATATTTTCTAAAACAATTTCACTAACTGTTTCCGAGGTTGATTTTGAAGTGATCCCACCTAAATCACCCATCTTTTTAGCGAGCATGGCTTTTGTCAAAAACCCAGCATTAATTAGTTCATTAAATTTTTGTCCATAAAAGAAATCCGCTTCTTCCCTTTGAACGATTGTTGGTTTAATAAAAACAATCCTATTTTTAATGGTTTTAGTTACTCTTTTTGTAGTCTCGACAGGACCATCCTTTGTCTTTTTAATGTGAGGGACTTCAGATTTAACCTCTCTTTTAACATCAAATGAATATAACTCTTTCATTGATAATATTATATGAAATATTAAGGCAAAATCAAAATTTAAAAAATGAAAATGAGTCAATATCGAATATTTTTAGTTTAAATCCCGTGTTAATACTCGCTGCGCTATCAGAAGCAGCTATTAATGTGTTTATATCCGAAGTAAAGTGAACGTAAGATGGCCCATCAGTAGTAGTAAAGTAACTAGTTAAAAGAACAGCCTCTCCTCCAATTATTAAAAATATTGGATTCCCAGAATCTTGAACTGCAAGAAGTTCGGCTAAATTATCATAAGGATCTGGCACATTCGTGGGATTAGAATCAAAAACAGCTTCTTTTATTGTAAGGCTATTCGCAGCAGTCAATACGTTTAAAGTTAATTTTTTTTCAAAATCAAAACCTGCTACTATGGGCCTGTAATATTCTTCAATTATATTTACGCTTGTTGTTTTTAAATAATCATTAATATTTGAAGGCAAAACCTTTGAAAAAGAAATATTATCTGGAAGTTCTTCGTTTAAAACTCCCACAGAGATATCTTGACTAGCATGATCTGCTGTAGCAGAAATTGTTCGTGAAACCCAAGTTCCATCAGGATCAACAAAATAAACAACATCAGAAGCTTGCAGTTTAAAATGCTTCGCCATTATAATATGTCTTTTTGTAATTGCTGTTGCTCCTCTTTTTCTAAAATCTAATGGACTACCATGCCCACGATTGTTCCAAACAACAACTGAGGTGAAATCAATATCTTTACCCCAAAAATCAGTTGAACGAGCAGCATTAAATCCTCCCCCGTTTAATGTTCCATTCGGGTCTGTAAAAGATGTTAACATACTAGCATTAGCAGCTACACTCATTGTGTTGGTGATATTATCGTTAATTTGTGAGGTAGAATGTTTTGCTAAAGAGTTTTTTGATTGGCCTGTTACAGAAAGTGACAGTTCTGAAGTGCCATTTTTATGAAAAGATAAAGAATTTATACTTTTATCAGTGGCTCCATTGGATTTTCCTGTTACATCTAACCCATTCGCGATTAAAGTCTCATCTTTGTAATAAGAAAATGTGCTGTTCGCATAATCATAATGGGCTTCTAAATCAAAAGGAACTCCACTTTGATAACCTCCAAAAAAGTTTCCGCTTTGATCAAACAAATAACCGTCTGCCCCAGAAAATGTTATTAAATTAGAAGAGTAAAATTTTCCACTCTCAAATAAAGATAATTCAAAACCACTATCAGGACTATTTATAACCAAAGATATGTCATATATAGCATTTTGATAATCGGAAAAACTTTCATTTATAATCATTGTATTATGGGGAAGTAGTAAGAAAAGTTTACTGTAGTATTATCGTCTAAATTAGCGGATTCATCAACATTTTCTAAACAACAACCACTAGTAATAAAATCCATTAAAGAGTTCCCAAGATCATCTTTTAAATCAATTTTAATTACTCCGCTATCACAAACAAGGCTAGAAAGATTTAATCCTGTTACAGAATTTTTAATCATACTTACTTCTAAAGACCCTCCTGCTGGTAGATCTGGATATCTAAAACTAGGATTCCTTTGTCCTATTCTGGTGACATTTTTTCTAGGCAAATCTACGGAAATAGAAAAATCTTGTAAATATAAACTTTGAGTATTTATTCCTTCCTGACCATTTGTTACAGTCGTAATCTCTATTTTTTGAGGTCTAGCAAAACCCTTTATAAAATCATCATTTGTTTGCTCCTCTATACTTATAGCTCCAGCATCACTAAAAGTTGCTCCAACACCCTCGTATGTTGCTCCCCCTTTTATAAGTTCTCCTACACTAGCATTTATCGAATAACTCGTTAAAGAAGCATCGTTAATTATTGTAGACCCAACAGTGTCTTTAATTTGAAAATCAAATTTTCCAGTAGTAAGAAACCCTCCATGTCTTTGTTGAAATTGATAAAATGGATCAACCCCAGTCGCCCCTGTAGTTAAAAGCATTTCCATGTCTAGCGTAGTTGTTTGATTGGCTGTTAAAACTCTTTCAGCTATATTAATAGTTCCCAATCTTTGAATATCTTGAACTTCTTTTGGGGTCGAGAAAGATAAAGAATTTACTGCGGGTATGCGTGAACCATCAATAAATAATTGAGTGTCACTGGAATGTATTCTATCTACAGCCATACACCCTACTTTACACAAAAAAGCCCCGCATTTCTGCGAGGCTTTTCTGGTTAACATTTATACCATATTAATATGGACCGAGCGCATTGAGCTTATCATATAAGTTTGTTGTCGCATTATAATTGTCTGATGGAGCATTACCTGCTGCATTTGCACAATTACCAGTGTAAAATAATCCTTGGCCTGTAACGGTAGGACCACCGATTTGAGCAGAGAATGTCAAGTCAACAGTCTCGTTATCGTCTAGTCCGACAGAGAACGCCTGAGAATCAAGAGATGCATTTTCTAGTCTGTATGCATGTTGAGCTACTCCAGCGTCATCTTTAACAGTGATAGTTACATCTGTTGTATCGTCTCCAGCAGTTCCTGTAAGAACCATATCAAGAGCACCTGTAGAGAAATTTTTAAGAAGCGCACTTACACTCATGGTGACATTGATTGGGAAATCCAAAGGTCTTGCAACTGCTCTCTCAGCACCAAGTGCAGAGATATTAGTTCTAGACATCGGAACCTCAATTGAACAACTTTGAATGTGCATGTCAGACATGTCTGTTCCTCCCCACGACCATTTCTTTCTATCAAAACCGATAGTAACATCTTCTGGACGAAGAACTAAAACACCCATATCTCCAGTGCTAGGAGCATCAAGTCTATATTGACCAGTGTCTGCCCTTGCTCCATCAGCATTTAATGCTGGGTTATATAATCCAGAACTACTTGTTTGAATCTGAATATTTTGAGCTTCACCCTCAATATCCACTCTTGGAATTTCTCCAACAGCGAAATTAACACTATAACTATTGATGATGCAGTTTCCAAGGGAGACGACATCAGAAGAAAGTCTTTCTGCGGGGCTAAAAGCTGATGCTTTAAAAGCATCCTCCCCCTCTTTAACAGTAAGAACATAAAGGTTTTTTTCTCTTTTTTGAGCGTCTTCTGTCATCACACCTGAAATAAATTGTGATTTGACTTTAGGCTCAGTGAGTGTGTCAAGCCCTACTGTATTGAAACCCAAAGTAGCTTCGTTTTCTCCATTCCCCAAGTAATATCCAAGTGAGAAAGTGGGGTTAAGTTCTGACATAGTTACTGTCCCGATTCGTGCTAACTGACCAAACTCTCTGACATCTTGTCTTGCACCTGCAAGATCAACATCAAAAGAGAAGGTATCGACACGATGAAGCTGTGTTGGGATAAATCCCTTAACCCCCGCTAGGGCGGCGCTACCACCAAACTCTGTTTGGACAGGCAGAAGTCCTGTAGGAGAAGCATAAACAGCCTTGCTTTGTGAAATTACTCTTGTTCTAGAAGCCATATTAATTTAAATTAAAAGTTGAAATGTTTACACTTTCTTACACGGATTTATAGTCTTGGGAAACGATAAGTGCATAATTCAAAGTCCAAAAACCCAATTGAAATATTTTTATTAAGGTTTTCTCTAATCTTCTCTGATACTACTTTTGAAGCAGAAACGTCTTGAATATGCGACTTATCAGGGTCTGTTTGAGCCGCTACTAGAGAATCGTAGTTATATGGAAAATCTTTAATAGAGAAAGAAAAACCGTAAGGAAAACTTTCATACGGAATATGCGTAATATCTTCTCTTACAGAATCTCGGAAAAGAGACATGACTGAATCTAAAGTATAATTATCAAACGAAAGGATCATAACCCTCATGCTTGTTCTAGTGTCTTCTTCTCCCCCGAAAGAAAACTCTGTATTATTAGATGAAGCTTGTGAAATAAAACAAGCAGGTAAAAAATATGTTGTTTCGTCATATTCATCCGTTTTCCCATATTGATAAGGTAATTCTGTAGCACTGTCTTTAAAATCTGAGTGAATGATTACCTGTGCGTCTGTATCATTAGTTATGTAAGTGTTAACTTCTTTTACAGTAGAATTAGCTGTTAATGAAGTGCTGCCAATAGCAGCACCTGATGTTTTTGGAAAAATTAATCTACCATTTTCATAATCAGTGAAGACCCCTCCATTTTGATCGTAGTTTCCTGTAATAAAATGATTGCCCAAAAAGAAACCAGAGTTTGGTTGATCTACTGAGGATTCCCCTACCAGAGATCGATATTTTCCTTGGAAGGCTATATGTGAAGACGGGATATCTGAGAAACTTCCAGATGTGAAAGCATTATCTAAATTAATCGCATACGCTTTGGAGTTATCTGATAATAGCTTGTTTTCAAACCATAGATAAAAACTCGACAAAACATTCTGGTCAAATTGTGCTTTCATAAATCTAATCTTAACATCTTCTTTTTGAAGTTATCTATTAACTGTTTAATATAAGCACTTCTTCTTAAAGTTACACCAGAAGATCTGTTTTTGACTTGTATACCTGTCCCAGAACTAGATTGACCAAATCCTGTAGAACTAAATAGGTATTGACCCAAGTTAGTTAATCCCCCTTCTTCAAGGCTTTTTGCCCAACTCTTTCCAGTCATCCAAGGTATGGGGGTAAGGCTATATATTTCCTCAATACTAGGTATATAAAAAGTAGCCATATATCTACCCTTTGAATTAATTCTTCTAACAGTAAATTTTATTTTCTGTTTAAATATTTCTGATATTATAGACGTAGGATCATCAGAAGAAGAAAAACCAATAAATGAAAATAGGTTTCCATAACCTCCCAAAGTGCCACTAGTATTTGAGGCATTCGGACCAGCGTTTAATTCTAAAGTTATTGGGTGAATAGAAAATTCTTTTTCTAACTCTTTCCTTCTTTCTTCTATTTTAGGTTCTATAACATTTCTTACTGCCATGGCCATACTTTTAGAGTTTGGCCTATCTACGGTTAGCTCTCTCAATAGTTCTTTTGCATTAATAGTAACTACTGGGGCTGAAGCTGATATAAAACCTTTCCTAGCCATTACCATTAATTCTCACGTTTTAAAAATATAGAATAAAACTGAGCGTCAAATGGTCCGATTACTTTTGCGTCTCCGTCAACAATGTATAGCTCATCATCAACTTCTATTTTAGAACAAATCTTGATCTTTTCATAAGCATCAGATTTTACCTTAATTCTTATTTGACCCTCTGAAGCTAAAAGATTCATTTGACCATTTCCATCAATAATATCTTCCTTTTGTTCATTCTTATAATAAATCCGAGCGTCAAAAGAATGTCTTGTTAAAGTTATCTCTGAAGAAATTTTTGCAGTATTTTTAGTGCGCCCATATAATGGGTTATAATTAAGCTCTGCTGGGACGCTACTAGCTTCTTCTACATAAACATATATAGTTCTAGAAAAAGTATCATGAACATTACTTAACGCTGAATTAATAGCTGTTTTTTCTGCATCTGTAAGTAGAGAAGCCATATTATCACACTAATTTTCCTGATAAATTAAAAGTGCCGTCAGTTCCTGCAACCTGAATTGGAGAAGATTTTTGATAGTTATATTGATAAACAAGATCATTTAATCTTTTGGAGGTTTCTGCTGACAAATCTCTATACGTTTTAGCAACAGAATTTTTGTTCTGTCTTTGGATAGTTGTATCACCCTCTTTAATTGTAACCCAATCAACAGAATCAGAATAAGTAAAAGATCTCAAAGATTCTCTAGCTGATTTTTGATAATACCAAAGTTCATAAAGAGTGGTATATATATTTTTTTCAACAGGCAATAACCCAGAATTAGAACCTACCATCGTAATTGCCCCCGTAGAGTTTACTTCAAACTCTTCGTGTGTTATACCATTTAATTCTCCTATATTAGTTTCTAACCACCCAGAGACAAAGCCTACATTATAAGAACCCGTATCATTCGGGAAATCATATGTTACAATATCTGTCGCTATAGATCCAAGATCATTCATAAATTACAAATCCTTAAATAACTTTACAGCAGATTCGTAATCTGGGGAACTAGGATCTATAATTGGTTTCGCTTGCCCTTGAACAGTGACATTATGTTTTTGTACATAAAAATCAAAAGACTTCATTAAAGACTTCCTTAAAAGATTATTATTTCTTTCTCTTGGGACACCTATTTTAGCAGCTAAATCCGTTAAATCAGCGACAGAACTCGCGTCAACTCTTTGCTTAAAAAGATCCCTATGCATAGTCCCATAAGGATTCATTTGAGGCATTCCTAACAATTCTTCAAGTTCTTTTACTTTTTCGATCTCTTTCTCCTTTTCGCTTCTCTCTTTCCCATCCGTAATATCAAAATCCTCAAGGTGTTTCTTTTCGACACCTTTTGATACATTCATTTCAGTAGCAATTTTTTTTTCTGTAGACTTTTTCTCACTCATAATACATGATAATTGAATTTTTGGTAAAAATCAATAAAAAAGAGCCGCCCCTTTCGGAGCGACTCTCTTTATGATTGTGTGCTATCTTCTTAAGAGCTAGTTCCAATTGCAAGTCCGATAAGGGCTTTGTCATCAATACAGATGCGTCCCTCTTCAACTTTGCCGTAGTAACCGATCTTGTTCTGACGAACAGAGAACTGATCGTCAACAAGAACTTGGAACTCAGAAGGAGAACCTTCACCGATAACCGTAGGACGAATAAGAGAGTCCTTGGAACGGTCAACACCGATAAGAATCTGATCATTGGCCTGAGTGAATGAACCACCCTGTCCACCAGTGACATTACCTTCTGCCGCAGCGATAGTAGCAAACAGCTTATTAAAGCGCTGATTTTTACCCATCTCATTAACTTCCATGATGTTAATACCATAGAAAGATGGAAGACCAGCACCAGCGTAAAGCTCTGCGCGGAGGTTCTCAGGAGCTACCTGACCGTCAGTTCCAGCAGCAACAGTTCCGTCCGAATCAACAGTGTTGATTGGGTTGTAAGCCATTGCACGAAGGTCTTCGACGATTTCTGGTGAAACCAGAAGGTCAGTAATTCCAGATTTAACTCCACCAACAGGTGTTCCCCCGTTGAATGAACTATTAACACGCTTGCTTGCAGTGATCAAGTTATTGAGATCGTGAAGGATCATGCGATCCGACTGTGTTCCCTGAATAACCTGACTTCCTTGGGTTCCAGCACTTCCTGTAGCTTTACAGAGAGCAGTGGCAAGGACATTGAAAGCAGTTTTGGTTTGCTTAAGTAAAACTTCTTGAGCCATCCTAGTGAAAGTCTTGCTAACAACATCAAGGCGAGCCTTACGGACATACTTGCGATCAAACGCAAGAGCGCTGTCCAAGGTGTAAGTCTGGAACTTGAGTTCATTGTGAGCAGGAAAGACTTGACTATAAGGTAGCCCTCCAGCAACTTGCTGAGAATACACCTGAATGTAGTCCTCATCAGTGATATCGTGGAAAAGATCCAAAGGCAAAGAAGGGTTGTCATCTTCTCCATAAGAAATTGTGCTATACAGATTTCCAATTGTTGGAGCGTTATTGATAACTTCCGATACTACAGGTCCAAGCAGTTCTGCAACCGCCGCCTGTGCCTCATAAGCTTCTTCACGATTATTAGATCCCATTGCTCTTACAAGAGCCAACTGATCTTCAGTTCTTTTGATTGTGATTTTCATGATCGTAAATATTAGCAGTCAAGTTTTAAAATTGCGTAAGCACCTGCGAATGCATCGGTGGTGCCACCTTGAGATTCCCGTAATCCAGTCGCGATAAACTGACCAATACTATGAGTTACATGGAAGTGGTGTTTAGCGTGATTAGAATCGTGAAATCCAGTAATCGTTCCGTTAGCAGCGGGCGCTGCGATAGAGCCAATAGCAGGTAAACCTAATGCTTGTCCATTTGCAGGACCAGCAAGACCTTTGGAGTTAATAGTAAAGAGTCCTTTCGTAGCGATTGGAACAGCTTCACCAGAAACAACGCACTGGAGTTCTTCTTTCTTTTCGGGGTAATACAAAAGATTTTCCCCATTTTCATCTACATTACGCACATCGCGTAAGAGAATCCCTAAAGCTTGCTCACCAACACCCGTGCTGTGCATTTTGGTAACCTTGTAAGGAACCGTTGGGTATAAAGATAAGCCGTTGCCTAAAGTATTTTGAAACGAGTTAGAATCTCCCCGTGTCGTATACTCTACAGGCTCTTCAGAAAGATTAGCTGATTTAATCTTTACTACAGAACCCGCTTCGCCCGTTTCTTTGTCGTATGAATAGAAATTGATAACATCATTCTCATCATATTGACGAAACGGCAATAAACGTGTAATTTCGTTAGCCATAATTGATTTATTTTAGTTTTTTTTAATTTGATACTTCTACAGAGAAGTTCTTCTTTAGCCTTTCGACAAAAGAAACCTGTTCACTAGCTTCAGCGTTGTTATTAGGGATGGATGCCTCTGCCTCATCTCCCTCAATCTCAAGCTCTTCCTCTGACTCTTCTCCCGCAGCTTCTACCTCTTCAGGGTCATCCCCTTCTTCGCGGCTAGCTACTGCTTCTTCGATACGAGCCTTAATCTCAGCTTCTTTAGCTTCGATATTTTTCTTCAGCTTGTGTGCAAAAATCACCTCAAGCTTCTCCTTATAATTATTGAAATCTTCTTCAGAAGAACCAAGTTCTTTAACTTCAGCAGTGACTAAAGAAATCTCTTTTTCATTAAGATCGTAATCACTATCAACAAAGTTCATGCGGTCGTTGAAAAGATCTACGGCAGCTTTTGCCTCCACTTCTCCTTTGAGCGCATCAAGTTCTTCTTTTGTCTGCTTGAAAGAGTCTTGTAACTCTGCAAGCTCTGCTTCAGCTTTCGCTTTAGCTTCCTGCTCAACTTCCATCTTGGATGTCCAAGACTCGTTGTGTTCTACGAGAGTATCACGGATAGTCTCGCTAACAGTTTTAGCCTCTGAGCCTTCCTTCACTGCTGAAGCAACACTCTTGGACAACTGAGTAATAAGTTGGTCGAATTGTTCTTTATCCATATTAAAAATGTTTTTTAATTTGTTTGACTTTACATTAATATTAGCGTTTCGGGAAATTTTTTCTAATTTTTTATTGCTGTCTTCTTCTTTTGTTGTATAGACACCCCTTACAGCAGCAGCAGGGTTTCTTGTTAATGCTGCTCCTAATGGGTAAGTTTGACCAACAATTAATCTATTAACAGGCTTGCCTTCTGGATCTTCTCCTTTGCCGCCTAAACCCTTGACATATTGCTTTAGGTCTTCTTTTTCGGCACCTGTCGCAATAGTAGAATCTTCTAAAAATTTAGATCCAACTGCTACTTCAAATTCTTTAAATGCTAACTCCCAACTAGTAGAAATACTCTGATAGGTTTCTTCATTTTTTTCTGAAGCATCTTCAATAGCTTCCGCTAACTTTGGATAAACTGATTTATAAATTAAGCCAGCAGCATTCATATAGAATGGCTCTTTCTTGTCGGCGTAGGATTCAATGTCGTTATTTTTAAAATCAAATTCTCTATCAGAGAAGGACGCATTAATCATATGACCGACGATTTTATCTTTTTTGTGTTCGATGTTAATGGGCTTATTGATAAATCTTTTTATAGCAGCTATTGCAGTTTTTGCGTCGATGCCATCGCCATTTTTGTTGAACTCATTAACTTTTGCTAAGTTAAAAACAACTGGTAAAACGTCGATATTTTGATCTGGGTCAAAACCTTCTGGCAACAGAGATTCTGCGGCCTCTTGGATATTCGCCTGAGAGAGTCCGAATAGTTCAAACTCTTCATCTTTTATCTCCCTTACCTTGCCTTCAAATAAACAAATATTAAAATCATCCAATGACATACCTTTTCTTACACAGAAATTTGAGTTGAATGATATAAAATTGCAGAAGATAAGTCATCTAATTGATGCTGGTTGCCTAATTCAAGAATGCTTGCATTGACATTTAGTGAACTTAATTTATCTAAATCCGCTACTATTTCAGCTAAAGTAGATTCCCATTCAGTAGCATCTTTTGCTATAACAATAGATTCACAAACTTGAGAGACCATTTCTTTTTTTTCTTTAGACATTCTCTTTAAACCAAATTTAGAAGCAAATTCTTTGAAAGCTAATAGTTCAAATTCATTTAATCTTTTAGTTGCCTCGACAATATTTTTCTTTGAATAATTTGAGTTTGATACTCCCACTGGTCTACCACCAGAAGGAGATACAGGTTTCTCTTCTTTCTTCTCTGGCTCAGATGATGTTTCTCCATCATCATACAAATTAATTGTATTAACCAATGGCATATAATGCCCTTTTTCTCTATCATCGACAAATTTTCTTTGAGCAGCTTCCATATCTTTCCCTTCTGGAAAGACACCAGTGTGAACAACTTGCATCCCTTGTTCTGGGGTAAGGACACCAAGCTCCATAAGTCTTGTCGCTAACTTGGAAAGATTATTGTCATCCATAGTATCAGTCTTAACAAATTTAGCCTCTGGAAAACTACGCAAGCCAGCCGCCTTACAAATCCTTCTAATCTCTGGATTTATAAAATCTTGAATAAATGCCCTTCTAGACTCTTCAAGTCTCTGAAAAAAAACTTTCATCTTCATTGTAGCATCAGAATACTTGGAATCTCCGATAAGCACATTCTGTAACCCATCCTCAATATCTTTATTAATTACGGCATACTTTTCTGGACCAACTACTTTTTTAATGTCTGGGATAATAAAATCTGCTTTAGTTGTATAATCAGATACAAGAACTCGACCAACGCTTTGGTTTTTAAAAATTGTTTGCATAGCAGCAAGATTTTTGTGGTTCACCCCCCCTTTATCTGGCTCATTCCCCATTGTAACAAGCAATACGACATTTTCAATTGATCTACTAATTGCCTGATCAATATTTTTTAATTCTATTTTTCTGTTAATATCATCAAGAACAGAATAACCTACAGGAATAGCAAGAGGTTCATAATCTTGTTTTTTTGCGAAAACTACATGAAGAAGTTGTGGGTCGAGTTTGATTTGGACCCTTGTCATTGCATAAGCTTTTTTACCAGACTTAAGAGCCTCTTGAACATCCTCGGGCAAAGAGTTAAAGGTTTCCATTTCGTGTTCTGTCTCTGGTTTTTGTAACCTAGAAATTTCAAAAGGACTTAATACTTTAAAATATTCATAACCACTAAATGAAACAGAACCTTTTGTAGCGATATCTGTAGGGTTAATTAACAAATATCTAATAGGAATTTCTTTTCTTGAACTCGCTCCATACGCCTCAAGCATTTTTTGAGAGTTTTTAAGAGGTATTTTACCGTCTATTCTGTAGAAGAAAACATTACCTGATCTATAATACTCTCTAAAATATTGTTGTTTTAAATCATGCATCCTGATTCTTTTAAACCAAGCTTCAATGAATTTTTTTGATTTTTCTGTACCTCCCTCAAGATATAATTCTGAATCTGCGAATTCTGATAAAAGATCTATAGTCCCTCTAAAAGAAGAGATATTGAAATAAGCTTTTTGACAAAGCTCAACAGCTTCTCTCGCATCAGCAGCATCTTTCTCGTAGTTAAATGGCAAAAGACCATCTTTAATGTTGCTAAATTTTTTGCCTAGACCAGAGGTAGCTACTGCATTAGTTCTTGCTTGAGTTCTAGACGATGGTGAATTTAACCTAGATGCAAAAATAGGTTCTCCAATTAATTCTGGACTAAAGGCTTCTTCTTGGGGTTTTAATAAATCCTCCATCGGAGATTTATCGTTTTTAAATTTTTCCCAATATTCTGATCGTTTGGTATATTTACGAGGCATATGAAAGTTTACACTAAAGTTATAAAAGTTACTTTGAAACTTTTCAAATCGCAAATGGAATAAATGTTCCCTCTGGTTTTTGTTCTACAGACGCATTCTCAGCATCAAAAAATACTTTCGCAAACCAGTTACCTAAAACCAAGGAAGAATAAGAGTCTTTTCTAGCTCTATTTGGACCTTTTTGTCTTCTGAGGTTTTGTGGTAAATTAAATGACTGAGAACCTTGTGGGTTTGCTATAACCTCAATGTTAGCACATTCTGACTTTGTAAGTTCAATAACATACTTTTGGTGGTCTATGAAATCAATCATCATGGCCCCTTTAGAAGCTTTTGGTGATTTTATATCCCAGTTTAATTTATCTATAGGCAAGTTCTTTTTTCTTTGTTCATCAAAATGAGCATCAACCGCTCTGGACGCAAATAAAATTCTTTTATGATCTATTGCTGCTTGTAGCATTTCATTAGCATTTCTAATCCAATTAGAAGTAGGTTTCCTTAAAATACAATATTTACGTTCTCTTAAGTTGTATTGATTTTTAAAATTTATTATATCTGAATGCCAATTTTCTGGTTTTTCTAGATCAACGTCAATAACACCAATGTTTATATTTGCATTTTTAAACAAAGCACTCTCATTACAAGAATTTATAAACTGAACTCCTCCATTGTAGTCACCACAGATACCAACAATATTAAAGTGCTGTATTAGATATAACATATACTCCATATGTTGTTTTAAAGAAACTCCCGCTATAGCATAACCATGAATTAAACAAACTTTTTGTGCGTCTCTGTCTATCTTAAAAACATGCATCGCAAAATGGTCAGCACTTGTATTGCCAGCCCAGTTTGGGTCAAAAGATAACAAGTATTCATCACTGGGGTTCCCAACTACTTCAACAGCAGGAAATTCTCCATCTGGGATAGTGCAAGCAGCCATCTTTGATAATCTGTAATATCCATCACTTTCATCTATAAATTGTGCGCCAAACTCTCTTTTAAACTGCATCTCACTCATAGTAGCTTTTGCTTGTTTAAGCAGATTTTGATCGTAGAGTCTTGATGGGGCGCAGTCGTAACTTAACTGCATGATTAGTCTATAAGCATCATCTTTAAGATCGTCTTCCTCATAGTCTTCTTTTTTTACTCCGTCTCCTTGTATTAACTCTTCATATTTTTTATAGAGTTTATACATATATTCAAATTTAAATGATGGAGATGAAAGAATAATAAGTTTATTATTAGGCCATATATATCTATCCTTTTCTCTCATCTCGCCTTTGTCGATTAGACGGGATTCTAAATTGTATAGTTCCTCCCTCTCGATAGGATTCTCTACCACCCCCAGAAATGGTATAATAACTTCATTAAATATTTTTTCAGGTATCGTTAAGAACTCATCCAAAACAATCCTATTAAATCGAAATCCACGAAGCCTCTCACCATTAGCTAACGGAAGGGCTATCGCCCTAGCCTTACCTAAAGTCATTGTCCATTGGTCAGTTCCTTTAGTTATTTTAAATCCACATTCTTTGATTAGACTTGCTTCGGGTTTGCTAATTATATCCTCCATCTTTTGGAAGATTTGTTTAGATTGCCTAAATGTCCCTGCAATAACTCCTATGTTTGAATTAGGGTTGAGTAGACACTCTAGTAAGACGTAGATCGCAGTAGAGAACGTCTTCGACATACCACGCGAGAAAACGAACATAGAATAGTCAGAAACCATCATCCCCTTAATAGCCATTGCCTGAAAGGGGAATAACTTAACACCTAAAAATAACTCAGAAGTAAATGCTATATTGTTCCGTAAGAACTTATACAGCAAATACTTCGCTTCTTCTTCTTTGATACTGCCGTCCATTTCCTTTAGGAACTTATTTAGTTCCTGAGAGGAATGCTCAAGCCGATATCCTTGTTTTCCCTTTGTCCAAGACATTTACTCGTTCATCTATAAAATATTGTAAGTCAACATTCCACATAGCTTCACCATGATAAAGAATAAGTGGAATTAGCTTTTTAGCTCCTGCTCTGTTGTGTGCAAAAATGATTTGTATGTTTTTAGGGTAGTCTGTAATTAAGTTTCTTATATTGTGCCATAAATAACCAAGATTAGACTTAAACTTGGAAACCTTGTTATCTTCTTCTAGTTTGTTTATTGTTGTTTCTACCACAACGAACATGTAAGAATTAAACTCTACGCATCTATCCATCTCGCGCCTAAACCTGTCAATGTCCTTGCCGAAGGTTTGTCTGAAGTCATCTTGCGACTTACGATCAACAAATGTCTTTGTATAAAGATCTCCTCTGGCCGTATAGTCTCCGAAGTCCAATTTGTTTGTTACAGAGTCTTGAAAAATAAGTGGGGTTTTTTCTCTAGTATCAGTAAAGATTGGTATAGTCTGATAATCATTCTCCCAGAAATTTTTAGGTAGATTTGCATTGAAGTAATTTTCTACCCCGACTTCTTCCAAAAAGGCAGAATACGAACCCCAAAACTTTTTATAGTAAAATATGCTCGCCATCTGCGACAAGTCGTAAAAAAGGTTTGGAGGAGATATAGAAATTTCTTTTAATGTAAATTTATCTACTACCTTTTCTTTAATATACTTTTTGACATCCTCCTCTGGAGCCGAGTCCATCCATAACTTAAAATTATCATAACAGTTAAAGCTATCCCTAAAATATTGATCATAAGATCGAAAAGCCAATTTTTCACCCGTGTAGAGGTCTCTTCGGTCGTAATGTTTGACATAGTAATCTCCTATAGTTAGAGAATGAGCTTTTAAGTGAGCATGGAAGCTTCTTTTTTTGTTAAACTCTTTACCACATTCTTTACAGACAAAATCGCTCATAAGATCTCTTTTTTAGATATTCCTAGAATCCTAGCTTTGTAGTCATCCATAGACTCAAGTCGATCAGCTTCTTCTTCGATTAGCTTGTTCTGCATCTCTGCCATCATTATCATGCGATCACGCTCCTCTTTGTCTTGAAAAGCTTCGACTAGTGCAGCGATGCTTCCGTTCTGCTCCCCCCTTGCCTTTAAACGCGCCTGACGGCTCCCGTTAAGGTCTTTCGTCAAAGATTCGATTCTCTTCTCACATTGGTTTAGCTCGTCGCTGGTGGCCTTTATAATCTCCGTAAGGCGCAATGTTATATCTCGTTCATTTTCAGTGTCATTGAGCATATTATTCAATCTGTCGATTCTCTGTTGAATATGCTTCTGCCGAACATAGTTCGTGCAAACAGTAATATACAAGTTTAGCTCATCATTTGTTAAATCGGGCTTGTCCCACACCGTTCTAACAAACTCACTCTCAAATAAATCTCTATCTGCTATTGTTGAATATTGATTGATGAAATGAACGAAACGAGGACTCTTCAGGTAGAAGAGAAGCTTCTCACACATTTTCTTTTGTTTTGTTTGTATTGATATCTCATCAAAGCTCTGTCCCGCCCAGTCATTAACCTTTTTAATGGATCTAGATAGTGATTTAGGTGGAGACCACTTATCATTAGTGACCATATCGTTATCATCTACGATTTCTGGCCTGTAGCTACGCAAAAATTCCATCACCATCCTATGCTGCTGGCTCAATGGTTGAATTTCTCTATCTCGGAAAACTAATCTAGTCGCTTCCAAAGCATTCATACCCCTTTCGATGTTGTCACTCATCAAAAATTCTCTTTGTTGCGTCTCTAACTCAATTTCTTCAACTCTTTGGGGTGTAGTAGTATTAAATTCTAAATTATTATTAATTAAAAATGCTCTAACAGCCCTACCTTCTTTAGAACGACCATCTAAAGTGTCGTCATTAAACACAATTTGCGTAATATGTCTTAAATCGGGGTTTTTAGTAAACTCTTCTTGTATTTGGGTTTTCTGTTCTTCTGTTAACTGTAGATTATTCATAAAATATCGTTATCCTTCATGATTTTAAGGGCAATGTGATAAAATTTCTTTTTTAAATTTGCCATTTGTTTATATCTTGGTTTTCTTCTTTTAGAAGAATCCGCTTTAAACCCAAACTTCTTTGCTACTTCATTTTCATCGATATGATCAATATAAAGCATGTAATATATGTTTTTATGTTTTTCATTTAATTGTTCCATAACCAACACATGCAACTTGTCTGAAGATTCTTTATAATCTACAAAATCTTGAATATTCGTCGTTCCTGTAGCTATACCCTCTTCTAACGCTAAAGGTAATTTTATATTGTAAGCTCTTTCTTTTTTTTTCCTCCATTTAGCGAAATCAGGGCAGCTTTCATCTTGCTCTTGGCTTTTTGTTAATTCACAAGAATTTGCCCCCATATTATGAGGACAACGCAGACACGGCTTTGCGAAACTTGAATAATTATTACGAATCAGATTTTTTATCTGATTAGATATAATCATCGAAGCCCAAGGCTTAAATGAACGAGACTGATCCCATAGATGCCACTTATTATATATATGTAAGCGAATTATTTGACAGACATCATCGTAGTCCATCCACGCTAAAGCACTTAATTGCCATTTAGGTCTATATTTTTTAAGAAGCTCTTCTAAATCATCGCGTTGACTTTCAAAATCATTATTCATCAACATCCCTCATACGGGAAGACGAGCATTCTTTAACAGTTTGATCTAAAAGGGCTTGACCTTCTGGATCATTTGAAGGAGGTCTTTGCATAGGAGGTAAGTTAGATGATTGAGAACCAGCAGAAGACCAAATGTCTTTTAAACTAGTCTTATCACTATTACCCTCAACAACAATACTTCTTTTTAATTTATTTAAATCGACATCTAGCTCTGGCTCTAGCTCTGGCTCTTGTTTTTTAGAAGCTTTTGACAAACCATCGAGACTTTCACCGCAACTAGAACAAAATTTAGGCTTTGTCACCTCATACAAGATCTTATGTCCACACGATACACAAAAAAGTTTATTCATGGCTAATTTTATTAATTTAATTGGTTTTTTTCAATTTTATCTACTAAATAGCTGATAATCTTATCTCTCATAACATCATCCTTCGTAAAATGTAGATGATGTATCCCATGACTTCTACTTTCTTCATCATCGAAGACCTTACAAAATTTTTCAAAGCCAGTAGACCTAATATCACTCTGCATTGTATCTCCACATATAAATAATGTAGAGTTTGCACTTATTCTAGTAATGACAGTTGTAAGTTCTTTTATTGTCATGTTTTGGGCTTCATCAACGATAACGACCTTGTTTCTCCATGTGGCCCCACGAATAAAGTTAATCGGGGCCGCATCTATCGCATTCCGTTGTTGTATTTGTTGTTTTTCATGTGGACTTAAAAGTTCATCCAGCTTATCTTCTAAAGGACCAATATATGGATTAAATTTATCATCCATACTCCCTTTCAGAAAACCCAACCCCTTCTCCGCACTCTCAGCTAAACTCCTCAAATATAGGATCTTAAGCAGATTGTCTTGATTGTGTTTATATATAGCAGTATACACTGACATAAATGTCTTTGCCGTCCCTGCTGGCCCACTTATAAATACTACCCGCGTTTCGGGGTTCCTCATGATCTTATGAAATTGACTTTGTTTTTCTGTAAGTTCTATATGCCCCAACAAAAAAGAGTTTTTATATTTATATGACATGTATGTTCTTTTTTACACGAATAACTGAATCGAAGGCTTCTTGTTTATAGAATTCACCACCCCCCCGCGCTGTGAGCGTCAAGTCATTTCTCAAAAATTCTCAGAAAACCCACCCCTATCTACCCCACCAAAAAAACAAAATAAAAGCATCTTTTCTCTTGCGTTCTCTCTGGATCTGTGCTACAATACACCCATGACAAAAACAAATTCAATCCCCACTAAGTCAGTCCAAAATCTAGAAATCAGTGATGATATGCATGACACGGTTGAAATGGGATATATGGAAGCAGATAAGTGTTTCTACTACT
>JGI24003J15210_10000024_pt1 | contig 61339 bp, 85 predicted proteins | sample LinPmetageLP28_FD_15210 | JGI IMG/M metagenome (IMG submission 15210)
CCGCTAGATTTATTATCTACAACTACTACATGGTGCCCGTCATTTACTAATCTATCAACTATATGTGAGCCTATAAACCCATTGCCTCCTGTTACTAATATATTTTTACTTTCTTTTTGCATTTTTTATAATATCTGGGTTTTGCTTTATTGTTTGAGCTGTTATTAGATCTTTTATTTTAGTTGTAGACCATTCATGAGATCTTGTAGTGTAAATAACTTTACCAGGTAAATCATCACCAGTAAATCGTTTACCAATGTAATCTTCACCCAATATTCTAATATCTGGTTTAAAAAATTTAATTAATTCTATTAATTCTTCTTCAGTTTGATACATATACACGTCATCAACATACTGAATTGCCATTAAAGTCTTATATCTTTCATAATAAGGTATAACAGGTTTATACTTTGTATACCTCGTTGCAGATGGATCCTTTTGTAGGAATATTAAAAACCTATCGCAATGTCTTTTAGCTTCTTCAAAAGTATATATATACCCAGGGTGTAATAGATCAAAGTTACCTGCTGTAAAGCCTACTATTTCTTTTTTAGCCATTGTTTTTCACGTTGTATTAATGATGCGTTTAATTTTAGGTAATGTTCTTCATCACCGAAATCAAAATTAAAATCTTTCTTAGCTTTCTCGTTTGAGAGAACACAATTACTTCTATTAGCTGTAATTTTTAGTGTTTCGTATGGTACAAACTTCCAGTTTTCGTTAACTAAGTTGTATTCCTTTAAAATTTTCACGACTTCTCTCGTAGTAAGAGCTTTGCTATGAACTGCATTGTATATACCTGCTTTAAAATTATCTTTAATAGTCTCTACAAACTCGCATAAACGCTTTAAATCAGTCTTGCTATTAGCGTAGTCAATTATATTATCATACTTTAAAAGCTTTGTTAGTAAATTCTTTTCCGTTAATTTATACTCGATAGGCATTCTTATTCTAACAATATTTGTATAACTCGGATCTAAAATTAGCTCAGATAAATGTTTAGTATTACTATAAAAGCTTGAATTTCTATCATAAAATCCAAAGTTAGGGGTATCTTCTTCAGTATAAATTTTATCGTACCCGGTATATATACAACCTGAGCTTATGTGAATAAGATTAATATCTAAGGACTTACAGACGTTCTCTACAATCTTAGGCACAATTACATTTAACCTAAAGCAGCTTTCTTTTTCTTCTTCACATTGATCAACGTTAGGTTTACCGGTGAAACCTACTGTACTAATAACTGTTTGAAAATCTGAGTTTAATAGAAAATTATATAATGTTTCTTCATCGTGATAATTTAGTTCACATTTTGATATTATATCTGCACTTTTATCAAAGTGTTTACTCAGATGAGTGCCTACATATCCCTTGCCGAGAATTAAAGTGTCCATACATATATTTTATGAACTTTTTTCCGATAATCAACGCATTTCTTTCATATTAGCAACGAAGTATTGCTGCATATAATGGGAAAGAGCATCAGCTTCTAGATCACTCTTAGCATAAAAAATAGGTTGTATCGCGTTATTATCCATATCATACCCCATTATAATAAAACTTTTCATAAATTCGGCACATGTTGACGTCATTGCTTTTATAGCGACATCTTTATCGACCCTACCTTTACTATCCTCGCGTAAGACATCACTCAAGGCGTCTTTAATTAAAGCTTGGACTTTTAGGAGATCATTCTCACTGTTGACGGTTATTTTAGCATTTTGGGCAGATAACGGTGGTACAACGGCCTCAGGCTTCTTTCTAGGTCTGCCTCGTTTTTTTGGCTGTTCGTCAGACATATAACTATTTGGTTACACCGAACGGGTTATCAGCGGGGTTATTACTTATACCTTTATCTAATAAAGTACTGACTAGTACTTCTACACTCTCAGTCTTAACAAAGAATCCTCTATTAAAGTTATTACCACCATCGTCAAATTCAAACATAATTTCATTTATGTTGTCTTTATTATGATAGCATGTAAGATATATAGAATCACTTCCTGGGTTAATTAATACAGTCCATCTACGAGGATCAATGCTGCTATATGCATTGAACATTTTAAAGACAACTAACCCGTTATCCTTTAAGCGCTTTATCGTATAACCTGCTGTCTTAAGCTTATTGCTAACTTTCTTTTCCTTAAGCTTTGTCGGATCAGTTTTTTGATGATAATAACTATTCTTATTTGTACCGGGCATATTAATTAATTAAGGCAGAAATAACATAAATCAATGACGTATTATCCTTTTTAAACTCGCAGGTAATAACACCCATCTCTTGATTAACTCTAAAATTAACCTCACGACATCCTCCAAAACTTAACAATCTAAAAGAATCAAAATTTAACGCTAGGGATTTAGTTAATGATTTACCTTCATATGTATCACTTATTACACATACAAAATTATCCGTATTATGTCTATTTTTATCGCCAAGCTCACCTGATATTTTCTTATCGTCTTCAAATAGATATAATTTAGATGTCTCAGTTGTAAACGAACTACCTTTAAAGAGCATAGTTAGATTTCTCTCCAATACTTTAAAAGTTGTATCAAATTCTAGATTATTAATTTTATCTACATTAATGTTTGGAAGCTTAATAATACCATCGTCTAAGATATGATATTTAAACCTATAACCATCTTTACTATATGATATATTATTTTCATTAAGTTTAAGTTCAATTTCATTAGACGGTACTATTTCTAATACTCTGATAAGCTTTTTAATATCCGGTATATTTAAAATAACTTCATTTGTTATATCAGTCTCGCACTCTAGGTCAGACTTACATACAACAGTTGAATCTGCTGCAGCAATAGTACACGTAATATTATTATTGTTAATCTTAATAACGCACATATCATTTAAGTTTGATATGGGCCCTAGGAAATTACTAACAAAGTCTTTTTTATTCTTTAGTTTTAAATAAGCCATATATACGCTTTATTATATCAGGTTTCCTCTTTTGGTTCAACTGATTTTTTTTTTGAGTTCTTTTTAATAGGTAAAGAAGTAACTTTACTATTTTTATTTTGCTCTGTTAGCGCATCAATTTTAATATGTAGGTTATCTACCCTCCTTAAAACTTTCTCGATTAGAGCAAAGAGCTCATCTTTTTCATTAACATCGAAATTAAACATCAGCTGACTATTATCAACTTGAGGCTGCTCGACTACTTGCTGTACTGGTACTTGATCTTCCGGCTGCTGTACAGCTGGTTGAGGTACAGGAGCAGTCTGCACCGGCTGGGGTACAGACTGCTGAGGCTGAGAAATAACTTGTTCAATTTGTCGTTTAATTTTCTCGCTCTGACCTCTACCCAAAGTAGCGGATTCACCAACTATGTTACCGTCGATCTTTTTAGTCTCACCGTACATAGACCCCATAAAGTTCACTAAAAGATTTTGCTCTTCTTGAGACGAAAGTTTCTTCTCAAAAGATTCAGGCATAGGCCCTCTATCATCTGGCGGCATGCCGTCAGGCATAGGAATCATTTCTGGTTGTCCGTCAGCCATAATTTAAACGTCCAGGCCTGCTAGCAAATCTTGAATATCTTCATCATCGCTCTGCGTAGCAACAGTTTTAGTTTCTACTACAGGCTCAGGAGCGGCAGTAGTTACTGCTGCTGGTGCTGCAACTACTGCAGGTTCAGAGCGCTGAGCGTCAGAGTCTTGACAGTAGATATGCTCATCGACCATCTGCTTAAGATCATCATACCCTTTAATAGTAAATACTGAATCTAATTCAATAGCCTTATTATAAACACCTTCATGATCATCATCAGTCATGCCTTTAACCTCGGCGGGGAAAGAGAACTTTGAGGATACATAAGTCGGGAAGTCACCTTGCTTCTCTACTATAACTTTAAAGTTAACACCGTTAGGAGATAGGTCAAAGATACGAGGACCGAGATCACTAGCATCTTCACCGTCAATAGCACTAGCAATAACCTTATGCAATTGCTTACCATATCGTAAAGTCATTACCTTACCGTTATTATCAGGGTTTACAGGATCGTTTACAACGTAAACATTTACCAACCATTTTTCAGATCTAATAATCTTACTAGCCATTTGCTTTTCTTCATCATTACCACGATATAGCTTATATCGAGTTTCGGCAATCGGGTCACGGTCACCGAACGTTTGGGGAGAAATAGCACTCACATACTGACCAGTAGAAAAGCTACTCCAGCCATGCTGAAAATAATGGAAGAAGGTCTTAGAAGGATCCTTCGCGAACGGCAACAAACGAACCGTATATGTATTACCCGGCTCGGTTCTGAGAATGTCTGCAGGACCGCTAGACTTCTCTTCAGTAGACGCAAGAGCGCCTTTAATCGATTCAAACATTGAACTTGTTATATTACTCATACTATTATTATACGTACTGTCTATTGATTATCAACGAATTTTTTAAATAAATTAACATTTTTTTTCATCTGCACCGATGAATACATTTTTGTTCGTATATAATCTACTTTCATTAATGACGGTGCAAATAGCTTTTTAATACCAGGGTCTATTATATTGAGTACACTTTCAAACTCTTTAAATGCAAATAATACGTATACGCTTATTTTTCTATCTTTAAGATGTTCAAGAAATACGTATGCCTGGCTAGCCTGTTCTTTACAGATAATATATTGTCTTGTCTTTATATTGTTTGCTTTGCAGTAGTTTGTTATGAAAACAATACTCTCCTTTATCTTTCTACCGCTAACTGCGCTGTCTGGGTTTTCAACTAAGAAAACGTCGTTATATTTTGTATATGTAGATACTGCTTTATGAGTACAAAAGAAATCTATACCGAAATAGTCTTCACCATATACAAAGAACGGTGCTTCAAAAAAACTTTTGATATTTAAATGTTTATGCTTTTTAAAAAAAGCAGCGAGTTTAATAACTGCTAAATACTCTCGTTTCTTTTCAAACCCAGTAAAATCCTTACGTATCTTAAAAGGTTTACTAATAATAGACCGAGAAACTATCAGGTAAGTGTTATATACTTGTTTTTCAAAATCATCCACCTTACTATAATAAAGGCGTTTTTAGCTTATTCAAGTATTTTGTAATATATTTACTCTTAGTAATTGATGGTTCTGCCTGTATAAACTTACTAATAGCTACAAATTCACTATCTTCATTTATATGTCGCATATATATTTCTCGAAGCTTTTTATTCTCTAAAATTTTTAAAAATACAGTCGGGTAGTTCATTTTTTTACCGTTTAGTAATGAAACAAACGTACAAAACGACAGAAACGAATGTTGAAACTCGTCATTTTCTATATTTTGATGTGGAATTCCTTCTATCATGATAATGGCTTTAAGAGTTTTGTTAAGTTTAGGATTTTATCGTTGAGTAAGCAGCCCGCTACTGTTTCCTTACCCCCACCAGTCGACAGTTGTTTAGCTAGTTTACCGAGATCTACGTCACATTCTTTACTTTTTCGTAGAATAACTATCTCATTTTCGAGATTTATTAATAAGGCTATATCTACTACTGAATCATATTTTTTAAAAATATAATTAGCTAAAAGATTAGGATTTTCATGAAAAAATACACCGGCAACCCCGTAATCCTTATCACCTAGTGTAATTTTATTATGAAAAATATCCCCGTTGAAGGTATATTCTTCCAGTAGATTATATTCATCTAGGTACTTCTTTATTAGATTTATAGCTTCTCTACCAGGCATATAGAAACTATTTAGTTCCCTTTTTTAATTACTCAACAGGTCTAATGCATTAGCCGAGTCGCCTAAGTCGCCGTCACCGTCGTTTAACCCGTCTTCTTCTAGAACAGTTAAAGTCTTATAATCCATTCTAAATTGATTCTTACCAAAATTAGGTCCAAATCTATTCTTCATCATATGCAGATTAATAATATTAAGTTCTTTATCTTCATCGCTCTGCGTAATACCGATAATAGCATCGGCTGTAGCGGCTAGACCTATACTCTCACCGATACTATCCAGTCTAGGAGAGTCTACATCGTAACCAGTTCTATTAAGCTGCGTTGCGCTAATTATCGGGCAGTTAAACTTGTATGATAAAGCTCTAACTTCCTCAGACGCTGATTTAATACGTTCGTATAGATTAGAGTTCATCGAACCCTTAATAAGGTTAATATAATCAAGTACAATTGCATCTACTTTAATACCTTTAAGTTCTAATGTCTTTATATAACTAGCAATTTGCTGTGATGTAATTGTATTAGGTGGAAATTCTTTAATTATAAGCTTACCAACGTCATTCATACCTTTTATGGCATGCTGCATAGTCACGCTCTCATCTTTAAGATTAGCGATAGGTATCTTAGTAAGATCAGCAGCTAAGCGGCATGAATACATTACTTCGCTCATCTCTAAAGATATAACTACAACGTTCTTACCTTGTCTACACATGCTCGTAGCAATATTACCTAAAAATATACTCTTACCAACGTTAGTTTGACCAGCGAATACATAAAACGCTCTACCATTCTCTAAGAAACCACCGTTTAAATTTTCATCTACCCATTTCCAGCCGGAAGATATAGTAGGGTTATCTACATTTAGCTCAGCAGCGAGACTATCAATATCTTCAAACAAGTCAATGCCGATATCATCAGTAAGGTCGATCCTACAACTCTTTTCAAAACGTTCTAGGATATAACTTGTATCTACTTTACCTTGAGTTATATCTTCAGCAACATCCATCATAGTATGATAAATTGCTCTTTCTTTAAGATACCTCTCGGTATTATCTAACAATTCTTCTTTATTAAGATTCTTGTCTATCTCTTTAAAAGTAGCAGCGACGCCTTTAAACGCATTTTTAATATCGTCGTTAACAAGATAAGTTTTAAGCTCTGTAATAGTAGGAGGAACACCCCTTTTATTATAGAAGTCTTTAATAACAGTAAAAATAGTTTTAATATCCTTGCTACCTATAATTTTAGGGTCAATGTGACCTATAATATCGGCAAGATATTTTTCATCAGTTAAGCTCTTGTATACAAGAACCTTTTCAAAGTAATCTAAATCTATTTTTTCCATTATCTGCGCTCTATATCACCCTCTACACATTCACTACCATACTGTACTTCGCATACTACGCATGGCTTATTAGTAATATTAGCTGCTAAATGCCAATTTTCAACTGGGATGTTAATATAATCATTTTTATGATAAAGATCACCGTTGATAGATAATTCGCCTTCTAGTATAAACCAGTGTTCGCTTCTTTTAAAATGTCGCTGATCACTTAACGATTTACCGGGTTCAATATATAAAGTTTTAATTTTATAATCTTTACCTTCTGATAAAACATTATAACTACCCCATTTCGTCTCTGTTATTTTTCCCATCTTTGCAATATCCAACTACTACTATTTTTTTTATCAGCCCCGCCGACACCATATTGAAAAATAATTTCCTTACCATCAAATAAATTAGGTGCTTCTTCCGGAACATTACCTTGTTTTCTATCTCCGCCATTAGCAAATATGATTCTATCAAAGGGAAATAACATTGTAACGTTTTTTATAGCCTCAATTGCAGTACCATCGTCATCATTAAAGAGAATGCAGTTATCAACATATTTTAAAGCTGATACTATTTCGAATCTTTCTGATAAAGATAGAAAGTTTTTACCTTTTTTTCGCTCTAACCAAGAATCTGAATTAACACCTACTATAAGTTTATCGCCTAGCTTTCGAGCTGCTTTGAGATATGCTAAATGCCCTGAATGTAATGGGTCAAATCCGCCTGTTACTAATACTACTGTTTCCATTTTTTTATAAAGTAGTCTTGTCCCCTATAAAACTCTTCGTTAGGATTGGTCAATCCAGGGCTTTGATGAATTATAGGTATATCTACTACACCTATTTTAACACTGTTCCTATTACACTCGAGAGAGAAGTCTAAATCGTAGTAATGAAACTTAGATGGATAGGTTTCGTCAAACTTTACCTTAGCAGGTAAGCTATTAATATTAATCCCAATAAGAACGCCGTCGATAAGTAAACTCCTACTAGGTAGAGGACCAAAAGAAGAATATGCATATTGCTCTCTTGACCCGTGAGCCACGCATCCTCTTTGGTCTTGCTTTTCAGACATAAGGTGCCATAAAGCCGGATTGCCAATTTTGCAGGATACAGCGCCAGCGACACCAAACACAGTAAAACTTTCCGCACTATGAACGAGGCGGTTATACAGGTCGCCGCAATTAATATGTACGTCGTCGTGAATAAGAAGAGCAATGTCAATATTATTAGATCGAGCATGTTCGATAAACTCGTTGTAACACTTTTGCAAGCTTTCTGTATTATTCTCTTTAATGATAAGGTCTTTATATGCATAATAGGGTTTATATTCTTTTATTGATTTATATATGTTTGTGTCTTCTTTTTTACCTTTTGTAGCTGAGTATATTTTAATGTTCATTTATATATGGTTCAATTTTTAAAGTATTGGAGGTATTCTTTACGAAGTTATCTCTTTCACTATTATTATAGAATATATAAACTGAATATCCACCATAACCTCCGCCACAATATTTTTTTGCAATTGCAGTTTTAACATCGGGCAGTTCTTCCATACCTTCCTTTACCTGTACTTCATAATTTAAATTTATACCATCGCATAATAGTTTAAGATCGTTATTCTGAACACCGGTTGCTGCAATGCGACTTGCTCTTGCTAATAAATTATAATCTCGCTCATAGCTACAATATGCTGGAGTGTCGTGCTGACTGCCGGTATAGAGTAGAGCCATTTTACCTTTAAGTAAATCGCCGTTTCTTTTAAAAGATAATCGCGGAAGTTTACCGCTTTCCCATACACATAATCCTGTCTCTTTAATAACTACCGGATCTTGCCAGCCGACCCCTAAATCCAATTCACTCTGTATCCCATCTTTACCGTTCAATAATGCCCATGCGCCGCTGCCACCTAAACCGGATTGCTTTTCATAAGGCCATTTAGTTAAAGATACTTTAGGTGATATAGCACAATTAACAATAAATCCATCGTCCCTAGAATGTTTAGGTACATCCAACCAACCTCCAGCTAAATCTACTCTCATGGGAGCATCGCTCGGGGTAAGAATTTTATTAATGATAGAAGATGTAGATATAGGCTCAAATTTCGGTGGAGTTTTTGGCAAACTCTTATACTCTATACCTAATTGTCTACATAAGCTCTGCTTTTTAAATCTAAAAGTTTCATCTTCTGTAGCAACTAAGATATCTGGTGAGATCTGCTCTATTACATCTCTAAAATTTAACCCTACATCATCGGTACTGCTACCTACTACAACTTTACTAATAAAAGGTAGGTTGGATAATATTTCAATTTTATGCTCTATTGGAATACTTGGTCGTCTGTTTTTGTATAGGTATAAAACTTCGTCGGAGGGTATACAAACTATTAATTCATCTCCTAATGCTTTAGCTTCTTTAAAGAATTGAATATGACCAGCGTGTAAAATATCATAGCAACCAGATACAAATACTTTACTCATATTCTTTTCTATCGTCCATTTCTGGTTTATTATCTCTATTCCAAATCATACCCATAATATTCCATAAAGCAGCACTTAGATGATCTTCACTATCATCTCCAGTAAAATCTTGCATTAAATGTCTCATTGTACTGTCATATAAAACAGAATGCTTCATACCTTTCTTCCAATTATTTTCGCCATAAGCATCTGCACCTTGCAGATATCTAACCATAACGTCATTTAAAGCTTTATGAGGCACTAAACTCATACGTAATTTACCGTCAGCATTATCTCGCTGCGCACCAGTTTCAAATTGACGAGGGTTACCGGTTTTTTTAAGTTGTTTACTATACTTCATCTTTTATATTATATAATTTTTGATTAAAAAAATCAAGCCATAACTTTAGGGACTGATGCTTTAAAGCTCTTATTAAAGCCTCTTCTCCATCATATATGTTAGGAATACTACGTTTTAAAATTATATCGCCTTCGTCAACTGCCGGTATAACTCTATGCAAAACAGCTCCTATAATTGAATGATTAAGTTCAAAAGCGCGCTTCTGCGGATCCTTACCTTTTAATTCCGGATACTTTGTTATATATCCCGGGTGCCCGTTAAAAATTTTATATTCTTCGCATATTGCCTTAGGTATAATATTCAACCAACCGTGTAGTGTAATAAAACATTCACTAGGGTCGCCGAAAAGCTCTCTCAAGAACTTTACATTCTTTACATCCTTTTTAAGAATTCTAAAACCGTAATTATCTATATCTACCCGGCCGTCAATTATTGATTCATCTTTCTGATCATAATATACCGTATCTGGTACATATCCCTTCTCGATAAGATTCGCTATTTCAGAACCAGTTTGTGAAAATAATGCTATATGTCTCATAATGTTAAAAATGGTGAATCGTAAACGAAGCCGTCCACCGGCGTTAATCCTTCATATGAAAAATTATAAAGGACACCTTCCTTTACTTCTCTATAATGTTTACCTTTTACGGATGAAATATTTGAACCTTTATAGAATAGAGTACTTCCTTGGCGCGCTATATAAATGTTCATTGTTTTTATATTAACCATCCAGAGCGCAAAGGTACCTTTAAGTTGTTCAATAGTATACAATATATTCTGTATCTCGGTTTCCGTATCCTCGCACGGTCCGTGCTTATATTCAAATTCATCTAACATAGCAGGTATAATGCTACTATCTACAGGGTTATCATGGGCCGGTAAGTGTTCTTGGACGAGCTCGTCAAAGTTTGTAAGTACCCCGTTGTGAGCTACTATCCAGTCCCCATACCAAAATGGATGCGCTAGTTCTTCTTCCCATATTCTACCGGCTTCGGTAGGTGCTTGATTATGCCCTAGGTATATAAACCCTTTCTCGCTAGGTAGGGTAGTTTTATTAAAATCAACACCACCCTCCTTCTTTACGACTTTATAGTTAGCATTATTATAGCAGTAAAATATACCAGACGAGAAATTTCCTCGCTTTCTATTAGCTTGCTCTAATATTTCAAACGTACTTAAGTCATTGCTACAATATATACCGCACATATATCTATATTATAGTAGAATTTCCTCAGAAATCAATAAATATTATTATGAACTTCGTATCTTGGAACACAAAACAAATTATAAACGAAAGCGCTGATAGCTATTTCACGGACGAATTGGTCGAAGAGAGCATTTCAAAGACTTTAAAACCTGTTATGAACAAAATGAAGAAGCTGAATATAGGGCTGCCTTATAGAGACGCTCGTTTGTTCTTTTTTCAATTTTTAAAAGAGAAACATCCAAACTTAGTACCGCAGGGGTTCGAAACAAAGAAGCCGTCAGCAAAAGATGTTAATGCAATCGTAGGTCAAATCGCTATTGAGCAGCCAGAATTGCTCGATAAGTTCAGTCAAGAGTTTGAGGCTTATTCTCAAGAACAGACAGATGCAGGCTTAGATAAAGTTTCACAATTTTTAAATGTCGCAGCTACATTAAGAACAGGTAAGGGAGTAAGACCGTCCAAAGTAGCTGCTAATACACAAGGATATGTTAAGAAAGATTATAGTAAGCTAACAGCTCAAGAAATTGCTGATGCTACAACTGATGCTATCAAAAAGAAAGAAGCTGATTTTGATGCTGGGGATGATGTTTCAGATGAGAAGCTACTCATTAAGACTGCTGTTTCTAGTGTTCTAGCAAAGCTAGCTGATGAGGGTGTTAATCCTGAAGCTCTTGAAAACGTCGCTGATGCGATTAGTAAGATTAGTACATTGGAGCGATTCAAACAATTTTTAAATTATATCTCCAAAATGGAAGAATATAATGTTATACATCAATACTTGGAAGATACATTAGATGTTATCGAAACAAACCTCGAAGATTTTCAAGCTGAAAAAGAAGATGCTGAAATGGAAGCTCGGGAAGGTAATATTCATGATGAAGTTAGGCAAGATCCTCGCGAAGTTGATCCAAGAATGGACGAAGTAGAAGCTGAGCGCGAAGCTCAAAATAGAGAAAGACAGCAAGAAATAGAGGCTGAAATACGCGCTTCAAGAGAAGAAGAAAGTACTGAAAGTACTCTAGATAATACATCTCTTGAAGAATTATCTGTTCTTTCTCCAGAAGAGTATGAAATGGTTCAAAACTTTGAAAATTTTGATGCTGATGATTGGGGATACAATAAACTTCAAAAATTCTACTTTAGAAAAAGAGAAGGTGGTGAAGATGAAGAAAAATCTAAAGAAGATTATGACGGTGATGGAAAGTTAGAATCCTCAACTGCAGAGTACATGGGTTCTCGTGATAAAGCTATTAAGAACGCAACGGACGAAAGTGAAGAGTCAGCTTCAGCTCAATCCCCACAGGAAATTGCACGTAATATGTTAATACAGCGACAAAATGAAATGCAGAATTGGTATAAGCAAGAAAGACTTAGCCGATACGGATACTAGTTTACCGGTATACAGTTATTATCTCTATAAACCGCATCAAGCTTATCTTGTTGCTTGTATACGAGAGGATCTTGCAAGCCTGCATCAACAAATCCTTTTAACCGTAAAGCACTACTAGCACTATTTGCATCGCATGGATATTCACCAGAATAACATGTATATGTATCAGCAAAATTGACTCCAAGCTCAACGCCATTTAAAATAATCTCCTTTTTACTCATTTTAAGTAGAGGGGCTCTTACTCTAACATCTATTTCACGATTTAATAGACAAATCTGATTCATTTTATCGACAAACTGTACTGAACCATCCCAATACCCTGCTAAGCTATCTGCTTCTGCAGCTCCGTACCACACTTCTTCAGCTTTTAGTTTCTCCGCATACGATAAAAGTATACTTAAAAACATTAAATTGCGGAAAGGTACGTATGATTTAGGTTGAGCTTCGCCCATTATATCCTTTACATCTGGCGTATCGATATTATCATTAGTAAGTGAAGATGTATCAGCTATATCTTTAATATACTTTACATCTAAAACCTTATTAGTGAACGTTACACCGGGGTAATCTTTCTTAGCATTATTTAATTGTGTCTGAGCAGCTTCTAACTCCTTGTCATGGCGTTGCCCGTAATCAAATGTTACTGTATGTACAGTTTCATATTCTTTTGCTGCTTTATAAAGTAGAACGGATGAATCCATTCCTCCCGATAACGTTATTACTATTCTATTCTTCATTTTCAAAATCTTCTAAGCTAGTTACCTCGTCTGGAATAACCTCTTCTTCATCAGACTTATTACTATATGCCCACTCTCGTTTAATCTTCTCTTCAACGACCGGTATAATAGTATTATCCCATAGTTCCGTATCATCTTTCCACTTACTATAATAGCCCAGTTTCTTACCATCTGGTAATTGATAGGTTGAACCGGTTTGTATAACTGCTCCTAAACCAACCGCTAAGTCTAATAGACCATAATATTTGTTTAAACCTCTATCAAACGATAGATACATTTCACCCTGCAAGTATTGCTTAACAAATCTATTCTTAACAGTTAAAGCCCTGAGAATAACTCCTGAATAGCTCTTCTGACCTACAGCCAATTGACCATCTGTATTCTTATCCTCTTTAACTGGCTTACGAGCTAATTGAATAGTAACTGAAGGTAGGTAAACAGTAGCAGTACCACCAGGCATTGCTTTAACCAAAGAAGGAAACATCGCTGCAGGGTCTTCATAGATATGATTAGTAGCTAGAATAGTAGTTTTAGTTAATCCTGATAACTGAGTTAAGGTACGTAATAAAGATTTCATAGCTTTAGCTCTACTACCCATATCAGCACTTACATTACCTTTAGTCTGACGATTAATCTGCAATTGACTTTCCATATTACCTAAAGAATCAATAGCAATAATAAACTTACCTTCTTGACCCTTTTCTTTTACTTTAGTTAAGAAGTCAAATATAGTATTACGACATTCTTCAATACTAAAAACAGGTACATATTTTACTTTACTAACATCAAGACCTAATGCTTCTGCACCGTCTTTATCAATAGCATTTTCACTATCAAATATAACCGGGGTCAATCCTTCTTTCTGAGCATTGGCTAAAATCTTTTGCAATATAAAACTCTTACCAGTCATACTAGGACCAGCCAATAACGTCATTCTATTTTTTGGAATACCTCCGAATAACGAACCTGATACAATACCGTTAAGTACCATCGAACCAGTGTCTAGCCAACCATCTACATTACTAATAGCACTTTCATTTAAGAAAGACGCATATGGATTAGATTTATCAATTACCGATAAAATATCATCAATTTCTTTACTCATATACCTCTATTATAGTATATGTTTCTAATTTATCAATAAATTCCTTAAATTTATCAGTATATTTTATTCATATACCGCGCGGCCCTTATCTGCTTTCCAATCTTGCTCTGGCCTGTCGATTTTTTCATTTCTGTCTATGACTGCGTCTATGATAGGGGTTTTAATACCTTTATTTTTTCCAAAGCTTGCTAAGGCATTAGTATCTTTGGGAAAGCACGTACCTCCGAAGCCGCGCTTACCATCGTGCCCTGGCACCATCGTATGACCGGAACCAATACGTTTATCTTGCGTTGCTATTTGTCGAATATTTTCGTAGTTAAGCCCAGCACTTGAACATATAGATTCAAGCTCGTTAAAGAATCCAACCTTAACACTAAGAAAAACATTCTTTAAGTATTTTATCATTTCTGCTTCACCAGGAGCACAACTAATTACATTTGAATTTATAATAGATCCATGCTTATGTGCAGATTTGAATATACGTTCTATTTTATTTAAAAGCATATCATCGTGCGATCCGAGAATCCATTGGTCACAATTTTTAAAATCTTGCTTCCAATTTTTTTCTGTTAGAAACTCTGGCATAAAGTTGACGTTAAGTTTTTCAGAAGTTCCAGGCGGAACTGTTGATCGTAATACAATATGTTTGTCTTTATCAATTGATTTTATTTCTTCACATACAGAAATAACAATATCAAGATTTGCGCTACCATCACTATTCATAGGCGTGGGTACTGCTACAAATATAATCTCTGATTCCTTAACAAATGTACAAATATCAAGTGTCTTGGGTTCTCTTTTCTCTTTATCTATGTCCCATACTAATACATCTATAGATGGGCGTAGTAATGTCATTGCGTGGCCGACGAAGCCATTTCCAACAACTCCTATTTTATTTTTTACCATCATACCAAATTTTTTCAGTGTCTAGAAGTAATTTTTTAATTTTTACTGATATATAATTACTCTTCCATTTATAATCTTCTAAGAACTTTTTCCAAGACATTACAGTCTTTCGAACTCTCTCTAATTCTTCTTGATTATAACCTTTTTGCGATTTACCATATTTTATAATATCTACTAAACCATTTAAAAAATCTTGAGGCGTGCCTTCTATAAATTCCGCTACGGGCTCTGGTATAAATTCTGGCTCTTCTGGAATATCAAAATGTCTTTTTTCTCGTTTTAACGATTCAATTTCCTTTTGTTGTTGTTCTATCCTTGTTTTATATCTTTCCGCTGCTTTTTCCTTTTCTTCAACGATTTTTAATTTTAGCTCTTCAATAGTTTTGTTAAGTTGTTCTATTTCAGAGTCTTTCTGGGTAACAATATTATGTATAATTTTTTCAGCCTCACTTCTAATCTGGGCTACAACTTCAGTTCGTATTTCCTGTTCGCGTTTCTCATTAACCTTATTAAAATACGAGCTTTTGTCTGATTCCGGTCGCCAAGAACCTGTTTGCCAATTGTCTTCCATAGTAAAATATTTATCATTAACCGTAAAAAAAGCCCGTTATAACGGGCTCTTGTTAAATAATAGTTGTTTGACTACTTTGTTTCTGCTTCGTCAAAAAGCTTTACAACTTCTGGATCTTGACCGGCTACTGGACCTTCATTCGGTACCAACGTTGGATTAATAATCCGCTCGTACTGCTCTACAATACGTGGATCGATCTCGAAATCACTACCTACAGCAATTCCTGCTTTTTCATACGTAAAGTAACTATTGCGGCTATCATTAGCATCCGGCTTAGTAAATTCAGCAAAAAAGAGCGGGTATAGCTGTACGGCCATCTGACCGTTCTCTTGCTGTTGAACAAGAATCATAACAGGATTTTCAACCTTTACGGATGAATCTGTTTCGCTTGATGTTGTACCAAAGATATTTCGACCTGCGGAATCAATAAATGTAATGTAATTTTTTTCAGACATACATATATTTTATATTATAAATACTATTAATCAACTTAAAAGATCGAATAAGTTAGTTTGTGTTAGAGACCCAGGCTTTTGAACTGCCCATTTAACATTCTCATAAAATCTTTCAATAGCATTAAAAACAATCTTTTCAAACATTATTTCATAATCTAAATTAAAAGCTTTCTTAAACTCTTCAGGGTAATAGTACTTATATGCAATATTATTAAGATTATATGGGTTAGGTTTCTGCACATAAAAGTATCGTACTTTATCACCGCTACTTATCTCTTCATATTCCTTATCAATGTTAAACCTTTTAAGTAGAAGATTATGGTAATAAGAAGCTTTAACGTGATTTGGCATGCCTTTAGCAGTTTTAAATCCGTCGCAGTCTGTTGCATATTTTTCATATCCCCTTATACCAGATACAAAAGCGATATCTTCAATAGGTAGGTCTTTAAATATTTTATAAGTTTCGTTCAAGATAGTATTGGTCTGGGTTATATCTTGCGTACTCAGCATTGTCTCAATAATCTTCTTAACGTACGGCTTAATAGCAGCGGGCATCGTACTTCTTACAACTTCAACACCAGTATACTTGTACTTATCCATCGGTATACCCTCGTCGTCTAAAATATGCATAACGTAACGTTTTTTCTGCAAGAATACACCTACATCAGCAATTACTTCTCGTTTAAAGACGAATCTACAATCATGACTATTCAATGACTTTGCTCCCCAAACTTTAATCTCATCATTTAGAAAGTCTTCAATATTTTGAACTTCAGCATGAAACTCTTTACTGACCTGACCATCGTCGTTAATGAAGGATAGACCCGCGTCAACAAGGGGCTTTACGGATATATAGCTGCTATCAGTATCGTTATATACCACTATACTATCAAGTATCTTCTCATCTTCGATGCCTGTCTTTTGCTTAATATATTCTTTAAGCAGCACGTTAGATTTCTTAATAACAGCTTGACCAGTCAAGGTAATGGACGACGCAATATCATCATCGCCGAACGGTGCGTTTTTATTACCGAAATAGCCATAAATTGAATTAATAAAAATCTTAATGCATAATTGCTTCGCATCTAATTGATCCATCTTAACTTTAGTAGCGGGATCTTTTTGCTTACTATACTGCTTCCGTAATCTGTTTAGCTCTTTCTTTACCTCAACACGCTTGTTATAATACTCGTCAAGAATTTCCGGCATGACCCCTTTCTTCTTCTGTGTGAATAGCACATTTGCCCGGCTAACGGCGATCTCTTCATCCTTAACAAACTTAGCAAAGTTAGCAAGGGTTAAAGTAAATACCTTACCGTTAGCATGCCGTATAGTAACATCCTTATCATTTTTATCTTCGATCTTACCTATCTTTGTTTCTGGTGACATATTAAGAGATATCATCACATTCGGATATAGCGAGTTAGCATCGAAGGATATAATATTCTCTTGAAAACCATTTAATGGCTCGCCTACATAAGCTCCGGGATTCTTGCCGGTATCTTCATTTCTAATAAATGTATGAATAACCTGGCCACGTCGCCGGCCTCGTATAGCAGTCGCGCCGTTAATAACAGAAAGCGCTCCCATCGCAGCTTCAAAAGTAGTCAACCCTGTATATGCTAACATACGCAATAAATCTAAAAACTTTAACTTCACCTCTAAATGTTTAAGTAACCTAACGTCCTGGATATTATAATCAACAAACGTTTGCCAATCATCATCAGATAAAGTTGCAAGATTCATATTGCCGAACTCCACCTTCTTCTGACCTAGTTCTATTTCGCCGATAGCATCTAGCTTATAACTCTCCCGTAACCCCTGAGTGAACTTCTTATATACATCGAGATAGTCGATTAGAGATATACCTTCAATATACCACTTAACCTGCTCTCTACCAAACTGACCTCTAATAGTTCTACTATGAACGTTACCAGTAGGCGATAAACGAGCTACCCACTCGTCGCCGAGTATTCGCTGACATCTATTTATAATATACGGTATATCAAAGAACTCGGAATTCCAACCTGATAATATATCCGGGTAGTCTTTCTCAAGATATATTATAAATTCTTTAAATACTTCCTTCTCGTCTTCGCATTCTACATAAGTTACATCATCTTGAGTATTTTTATAACCTTTAATACCCCACGTGACAAACTTATCACTCAATGAATCGTAAACCGTTATAACAGTTACCGGGTGATTAGCTGTTATAATATTAGGGAAGTCGTCAGGTGAATAAGTTTCGATATCAATAAACATCGTCTTTATCGGGTGGTCGTCAAACCCAACCTCTTCATTTTGCTTCCAGTACGTATCAACTAAAAATTGCTGCGGTTGAGGTATATTCTCAAACACTCGCTTAATATTTGAATCTTTTATAAACTTGTACCGGTTATACTGAGTATTAAATTTCTTCTTTATAAGCTTAGTACCGAAGATCGATTCATAGTTACCGTTACCCTCGAGATATAGATAAGGTTCAACAGTAGTTTCGATACGAGTACGGTTACCATCCTCATCCCAGGTAAATAACGTTACAGTACCTTCACGTCCATTATATATAGCATTACGATAGCTCACAGTACAATTATAATGTCTTTCCTATGGATATCTACTCTCATATATTTCATCAGCATATGCATAGCCTCTAGTAAATGCTTGAGGCAACCCGATTATACCTTCAAAACTTTCACCGGTACTAGCGCATAATATATAATGATTAGGGTCGCGGCCTTGCTTAGCATCTGTTTCTAATTTAGTAGGCCGGATGGTCATATAAATTGTTTTATAGTCCTTACATTCCCAGCAATCATTACCTACATGCGCAAATACTTGCCTAGAGGGATCTTTAGATATAGTCATTTTAGCCATACCCTATTATATGGCTGTTCCTAATTATATCTACTAAGATTTACCCGTTTTGGATCATCTACACCATATTGATATAACTCCGAATAACAATCGATATTTCTATCATCTTCTAACCATCTATTATCGACATACTGCAATGCTTTTCTACACAGAGATTTATACCTTTTTCTGTCACTCAATGTATGTTCAATCTGGGCAATCATCTCATCACCGGTATTAAATTTAATAGGTGCATGCTCATATGTGCACATATCTTGGCATGCGATAGGTAACCCTAGCGCGCATGCTTCAATATGCTTTAGGTCAGATTTTGATTTGTTAAATATATTGTCCTGTAACGGAGCTACAATCATATTAACATTTAGATCGTATAATTTTTGACTATATTCAAACAACCTTACCCATGGGTGAAATTCTATTTTTCCAGCTTCTACTAAAGGTCTAAGTGGTAATGGAAACGCCCCTAAAAAGACCCATTGATACTTATCAACCGTTTTAGCAATTACTTCTACCACGTGATGGAAATCGTCCTTCTGCTTGACTCTATTTTCTACATCAAAGTGTGCCCCGGAGCCTGCATAAAGTATTCTTGGCTTCTTCTTATGCTTGTCGTAGCTCTCCATAGTACGGTTTAAGTTAGCCCTATTACCTATCCAGAATTTAGGCATAAAATTAGGGATGACTGTAACGTTCTTATTACCTGTCTTTTCTTTATAATAATCTCTCATGAATGGACATGTTACGGTTATCTCATCACACATAGCCATCATTTCCTGGGCTGACGCTCTTATCTTCGGATCTGTAAAAGCAGATTTATATTTGTTATAATCGGGGATATCCTCGGAGAAACAAATATCGTCTATCTCATAAATTAATCTAAAATTATTTTTATCCGCCATTCCTCTAAGGAATTTCATAAACTCAAGTTGTTGAGGAGTGGCTTGCCTCTGTACACGTATCCCCTTTACCATTCCGTAATATCTAGGATCCACATTCATAACGGTTGTACCATGAACCACTGCTTTATTATGGGCATTAAGTACTTGTTCCGGCCAGATCATTCTCCAATGACCGCATCCAGAATAATCAGCATAATAATTTATGAACCTAGGTAAGCCTTCTTCCTGTAAATTTTGTTTAGGTGGTTGAACTGGTCTCGCCTTTGCGATCGGTGAAGTAAACGGTCTATTGCCCATCGGTGGTGTTAAAAATCTATTGTTATTGCCCGGTATGATCATATATGTTTAGTTAATAAGGTTAATCAATAAATTCAACACGCTTAGTTATACCGTTATGTTTTTCTAGAAAAATAATATCACCAGTTGCAGATTTAATACTCTCCTTACGATGGCTAATAACAAATATACACTCGTCAAGCTGATCAACCCGCTCGTTTAAAATTTCTAAAACCAGGTCAACACCTTTTTCATCCAAGCTACTATCAAATAATTCATCATAAAAACTAATATTATAGTGGACGTCGCCTTGAGCTTTTCTCATATCCATGAACGAGAAGAGGCATGCTAAATCAATAGCTTTCCTCTCAGCTCCGGAGAAGTTATTATAGAGACAGATTTTACCTTTCTCATTAACAATTTCTTCTTCAAAGTATTCATTAAAAACACAAATACTATTACTATCTAGCTTTTTCAGATAATGCGTGAGTTTAGAGTTAAAATTGCGTAAAATCTTCTTAACAATAAAGCTCTTTACACCTTCCTCGCTTACAACAAACTTAACAACGTCTAATAAGTCTAAACTCTTTTTAATTGTACTAATTTCACTAGATATATTATCTACCTTTTCGCTTAATTCATCTACAATAACCTTAAAGGTATTTGCTTCATCATCAATTGTACTAAATTCTGCATCTATTTCACTAATACATTTTTTAATATAATTGATAGATTCTTGTATATGACTTGTACTGTATTTTTGGTTTTGTATAGCTGTTATTTTCTCGTTAACTATAGATATAGCAGAATTTATTTTAGTTGTCTCTTTATTATATCCTTCAATCTTTTCTAACCCGGCTTCAACACCTTGTTTCTCGCCAACAAGAAATTTCTTTATATTTTTCTTTTCTTCTTCCACTTTTTCATGATCATGTTCTTCCATAGGTCGCAGACAAACAGGGCATGTATCTTCTTTAGTACCTAATTTTTTAAGAATTTCCACATTAGTTTTAATAATTTGCTTTTGAGAACTAACACTATGATTAACATTATCTCTACCTTCATTGAGAGCTGTTAATTTATCTTCTAGCTCTGTAATCTTATCTCTATAAGGCTGATCATCCAATGAATTTATTTTATTAAGCTTATCTTCAGCGTCTTTTAAATCTTGCTTATGCTGATTAATAGTACTTTGCATAGTACTCCTCTTTCTAGCCTTATTATCTTCAAAACTATTTGATTGCGCTTTTTGAGATGTAAGATAGTTGTTCGTCTCTTCCAATCTAGTGATATTAATATCAAAATCTCTTTTTATTTCCGCTTGGTCAGATCGAAGATCATTTAACATTTTAGAGAAAACTTCCAAGTTAAAAATTTTTTCGATAAATTTCCGTTTATCGTTTTTATTCTTAGCCATAAACGGTATATGGTTATTGAGTGTCATTATAACGCAGTTTTGAAATACCTCGGGCGAAGAGGATAATACGGTTTGAATATACATATCAGTATTTCCTATAGTTGACTGCGTCTTATCTGTACCGTTTTTGAACACTAAACACTTGGAGGGTGATAAGGTTCTTATTATATGAAATTCATTCTTACCATAATATGGGTCATCGACGGTAAAGAGTAACTCAACTTTTGTCTTACCTTCGGTTAAATTATTAGGTATAAAGTTTTTCTTAATATCACGCAAGGTACTTCCAAATATAGAGAAATAAAGGGCATCAGCAACAGTACTCTTGCCGACGCCATTTCTTCTATCTTCTTTATCCCTATTGATACCAGTAACAATATGAAGACCTTTCTTAAAGTCTATCGTTACAACTTCTTCACCAATAGATAAGAAGTTTTGTATTTTTAATTCTGTAAATGTTACGTATTTCATTTGCTTCTATCTTGAGACCTCTTATATAACTCTGTTGTATACTTGCTTACCTCATTTTTATTTTCTATATCTAATAGATTTATAAATTCATCGATAGCTTCCATAATATCAATACCTGATAGGTCGTATTCACCTTCTTCAGTAAACTGTACTTTATTATAATTAACGTCATAATCGATTCTAAGATCAAATGGTTTACATGTTAATAGTTTTGCAACTAATAGGTCTAAATGCTCAGTATTAATATTTTTATCGACAATAAGTTTAACTATATTATTGGATACGGTTTCGGTAAAAAACGTCGTAGGATCTTCTTCATATATTAGTTTTGAAAGAAATACTTTTATATGCTTAGGGGTAACTGTATTTTCAATAAACTCGTAATTTAATGAGTCGTCAAATATATAAAACCCTTTCGATTGCATAGTGTCTCCAAAATCCATCTCGTATGGATTACCAACATATATGATATCGTTGCTGCCGAAAGTTCTGTTAGCTCTCAAATGAAAGTGGCCTGAAAAGATTAGCGGGGCTTTATTAGACAGCTCTTCAGGGCTATCTCCATGGTCGCAAATCTTAAATGAATTCATTTTAAAATTTACTAACTCAAAATGACCAAAAATTAGATCACTTTTAGGTATATCACTTATTGCAGTACCCCATGGACAAAACGTTACCTTATGATTATTAATCGATGCAGTATGCATCTTATCATATACTGTTATGTTTTTATACCCCTTAAATATACTTAAACTGTTTATTTCACTCGTGTCTTTATACCATGCATCATGATTACCGGTAATCATAATAATTTTAAATTTTGTAAATTTATCTAAAAAATCTTTTGCAAAATTTAGAGTTTTAACAGATATCTCATCCCTATAATGAAAGAAGTCTCCGCAGAATATAATATCAGTAATACCTCTATCATTGAGTTCAGCAATATACCAGTCAGCCCATTTGTTAGCTACACCCAACCAGAAGTCACTATTCTGATGGACACCAAGATGTAAATCTGAAAATATAGCTGTCTTGACCATCCCTAATACTCTAAATCATCTGGGTTAGGTTTAACATAAACCATCCCGTCAGTTGCATCGTCCATCTCTTCCTGATAAACTTTCTCTTTATAATCAGTAAGGGTTTGGTGATGTTTTTTCTCCTTTTTTATTCTGTTAATAAAAGCATGAAATGCTATAGTAGTAAAATAAGAGAAGGGATTATATTTCGTATCAACATCAAATTTATGATTCTTAAGTGCAGTATACATCTTTACTAAGGCATCGCCAATCATCTCATCTTTATATGTGTAATTTATAAAATTAGATTTATTACCTAGCCCATACGCAATCTTTTTAAGGGAATTAGCCAAGTCAAAAATACAAACATCTGTTTTATAGTATGTTCTTATCTGGTCTTTAAATACTTCCGGGTTAACATAATACTGGTCTATCTTAGGTTTCGGCCCTCTTTTTTTAGGCTTCGGTTTTTCGGTCACAGGTTTGTCAGTCATAGTATGCCTTAATTATAGTACATAAACAGTTACTTTTCAACTATCTCTGTTATATTAAATGGTATTTTTTCTTGTATATATATTTCTTTACGTTTTTCAATATGGCGCTGGCCGTATCTTAAATCATCTGCGAGATCAATAATCATTAATTTTTCCTTATCATCATGAAGTCTCAAGCCACGTCCAATTGATTGAATAGTTCTTATAGAGCTTTTACCGCCGGCAGCAAACATAATCATATGTATATTTTTAATATTAATACCTGTACTAAAAATAGAACTCATTGCTATACATATAATATTGCTCTTAGTTTCCATTATTTTTTTTATTTTATCTCTCTCTTCAACTTCAACTTCGCCCTTTACAAAATACACCTGCTTATCTGCATATTGACTTAGCTTATCATATAAGGCATCTCCGTGTATAAGGTGGTTTACTAATACGAGTGAATTATTATTAAACTTCCCGCATATATTGTATATAACATCGTTACGGAAATTATTAGCATATAAAAAATCTAACTCTATTTTATAATTATTTTGACCTGATGCATATAGAGGCTTATCTTTATACTCTATTTTTAGGATAGACGTTTTCGCGATAGTTAAGTGTTGCTCTGTTCTTAAGCTATAGCTATCCTTCTCGTATATTATAGTACCTATTTTACCTAAAATATTCCACTCGTCTGGTTTGTTATCAGGCAGGGTACCAGTTAAGCCAAATTTATGAACAGTTTTAATAGATTGAACCATCTTATTAATTTTATTATTTTTCTTTAGCTTATGGCACTCGTCAATAATAACCATATCAACATCCTGTAACCAGTTATTGTCTTTGAATTGACTTTGTAATATTCCTAAATTAGCAATAATTACGTTAGCGGTTAAATCTGGCTTAATCTTACCGGTCCATCTCGTATACTTAAACAGGGCGTTATAGTCCTCAAAATCTTGAAAAGTTTGATTCACCAATCCCAAATCTGGTACTATTAATAAACATTTAAATTTACCTTTTCGCTGTAAAAAAGTACTCATTAATATCGAGCATATAGTTAAAGTCTTACCAGCACCTGTGCCCATCTTTAATATACCTCTGCCAAACTTAATAGCATTTTCACATGCTGCAATTTGATAATCTCTTAATTTATGCGTAAGGTTATCGTAAACTCTCGCGTCTTTAAGACCGGGCTTAACTATAGCTGTTATATTGGGGTCTATACGAATTTCTTCTGAAGGGTAACGTTCTTTTATATGTCTTAGTATATCGTAAAACATACCCGGGTCGAATAACCCAGTAGGGGTTATACAATATAACCTACTCGCAAAAAAACGCGCACGACCTCTCATACGAAAGCGAGCTGTTTCATCCTTCACACTAAAATGTTCGCGAATATCAGAGAAAGAATCTCCGCTCATGCGTATTTTATTACGCTCATATATAAATTCTATCATAGAGTTTCCATCTTCATAATTTCAACAATATTCTTAATGTCGAAACTGAGCGAGCTAAATGTCTTCTCAACTTTTTCTAAAAATTCAACAGCTAATTCCTGCTCATCGATTCTAGTTTGTAACTCTACCATCCTTTCATGTTGATAGGCAGTCTTTTCAGCTAGTGGTAGTGTAATTTTTACTGGCGACTGTTGAATGATCTGCTTTGCTATTTCTTTCTTTAGATTAAATCTCTCGGCTTTCAGATCTATAAGGCGCTTCTTATGATTAATGAGCTTAGTTACCCAATGATGCTTTCTACCAGGAGTTTTCATCGATACTTCTTTAATGTTAAATTCGTCGACCTTTAACTCTTCTTGTATTTCTTTTGCATATTGATCTATAATATTCACCACTCTATTATAAATACATTTATGGAAAAGACAAGTCTTTATAAGAAGTATTTTTTAGAATCTATTAACGTACGTAAAAATAGTAAAGGATTAATGGGGTCAAAAACACGTATTCATAAGGATAAGAAGAAGGAAGAATCCAAAAAGAAGGGTAGAGGTAGTGTAAAGGTAGAAGATGAAAATACAGTAGGCGGTGGTGCTTTAGGTACAGCTGCAGGCGCTGGTAATACTCAAGGAGACTTTTATGCAACAGGAGATGCTCGTATACCAAGCGCTTTAGGGGGTAAGATTCAAACAAGAAGCTTTCCAAACCTTACTATGGACCTATCTAAGAATACCGCTTTCACACAAAAGAAGAAACGTAGAAAAAATAAGAAAAAGAAGTAAGTACTTCAAATGGATACGGGTATATGGAAAGTTTACGGTGAAATACCGTCAGACGCTTTTGGATTTATATACGAGATTACTAATATTACTAATAGTAAAAAATATATTGGTAAGAAACAGATGATACGTAAAATTAGACGTCAACCTTTAAAGGGTAAGAAGCGTAAGCGTATAGATTTTGTTGAAAGCGACTGGAAAACCTACACAGGCTCATCAGATGCTCTTAATATCGATATAGCCGCCTTAGGGCTAGACCAATTTGTATTTAAAATATTAAAATTTTGCAATAGTAAATTTGAATTATCATATTTTGAAGCTAAAATGCAGTTTGAAAAGGATGTTTTATTAAGTGAAAATTATTATAATGGTATTATAAACTGTAGAATTGGTAGAGCGCCTAAGTTGTTTTTGGAACAGTACTATAATCAGGTCAATGGCTAACCTTGATCTTGGAGTTTATAACTTATCCTTAGTTAATTGCAATAGAATATTTGTAAAGTATGCTAGTGATAGTATAGTAAATGAGCTCCACAAATATGACTTATTAGAAAAAAGCTTATCAAATACGACCGTTCGTAAAATATTTTACCACTACACCATTCTTAATTTTTGCGATGCCATCCTAAAAAATAAAACAGATAAGAAAAGTGTACTGTTTTTTAACAATACTCAATTAGAAGACTGCTCTTTATTACAATTCTTTAATGAAGATGATATTATAAAGTATATTTCAGCAGTTATTAATAGAATGAAGCTTATCCTGCCCGTTAAAACATATATTAGTAGATATAGTGTACCGTATTTTAGACATTTACTAGAAAAACAGCAAGGTCGTGGTCATATGCTGTTAAACGATATTCAACAAAATACATCGAAAGACTTCACAAAGTATTCTTTCAGCAAAGCAAAGCAATTTGCTAAGAGGTATGAGCTGATATGGCTCAATCAAGAGTATTTTAACTATTTGTCAACTAAATTTCTATTGATTAAATAAATATTATTATGGATAACTATACAAAGCTAGCAAATTCTATTCTTAGAGAATCATCACCAACGTTTTCTTTAGAGATCGAAACAGAAGAAGAAGAGATTCGCTCATTAGATGGGTTTTTTAGTGATGAAGAAGCTTATGTTGAAGATGATGAAGGTTTAAAAAAATTAGGTCTCACTGATGACGATATTAATGCAGTTAATGTCGCGAAGAAGCTCGCTACTAAAGCAGGAGGTGCAGGAGCTGCCATGTTAACGCAAAATAGAATGAACGCAGCTTATGGAGATTTAATGAGAAAAGTTGCTAAAAAAGTAAGCACTGTAGCGAAGGCTATAAAATAATTTTAAAATGAAATTTCTTAAAAAAATATATGATCTTGATTTAATTAACGAAGCTGATGAAGCTCCGCCACCCCCTGGTATGGAAGCTGAAGAGCCTGCTGCAGCTGAAGCGCCTGAAGAAGTAACTACCCCGTTATCGCCTGAAGCTGAGGTAATGTATATTAGATTACTTAAAAAAGCTATGGTAATGAAATTAGATCCTGAAGATTTAGATGCTGTTGTAGGTTTAGCAGATATAAATGAATCAAATGCTAAGGCCGTTTTTGCAGATATTTTAAGAGTAATAAAAAGCTATTCATCAGAAATAGATATTGACGTATGAGCTGGAAATCATTAACAGACATCTACTTGCAGGAAGCTGCTGGTAAGAATTTACCTAAATTACCAAGACAGCAGGTAATTGGTGAGGGGTCATCTGCAGATCATAGTATTAATGATAGGAATAATATCGGTTATAAGGACCCTAAAACAAAAGAATGGGTTTTTATGAGAGCTTCCGATACATATGTTGATAATATTACAAAAGCTTCTTTAGATGTTACAGAATCTGGGTCATATTTAAAAGCTATCCATAAACACGGCGTTAAAGCAGGTGTTATCGATGCTGGAGAGTCTATTAATAGTAAAAAAGTAAGAGCACTGTATAATTACCTTGCAAAAGACTTGCCTAAAAATAGACTAAGAGAAATTATTAAAAGCTTACCCGATAAAGGCCTCCAAGGTAAGTTTATTAGCAGTTTAAATGCAGAAGGATCGTTTAATTTTTATGAAATTATTAATTCTGAATTAGGCACATCTTTTGGACCTAATGATGCTGTCGTAACGATGAGACCTGCCGGTGAAGAAAGAAAAACACGTGGTGCTGCTGGACCTGGAGAGGCTTTATTGGCGTTTCTCTTCAATGGTAAGAAGCCTGAAGTCGGTGATTTAGATCTTAATGGTGTTGGTATTGAATTAAAATATAATAAAGGACGCGTTGGGAAGGACGTTAATACAAAGCAAGTACAGTTATTTGGTTCACTGTTTTTTAACCTAGGCGCCGGCGGAAGTACAGCCGGTACTTTAACAGAAAAGGGTAAAGCGTTTATAGAGCAGAATTATGAAGGTAAGTCGTTATCTGATTTCCTCGGCGACATGAGCGGCGTAGGAATAGATTCAGCTGATGTATCAGCGCTTAATAATATCAAAGTAACTGATTGGTTCAATCAAAACAATAGAGCAGCTAGAGGCTCACTTGGCGATTCTACTTATAACACATTAATACATCTCGTCGGCGCTATTCAAATGAAGGATTACTTTAATAAGATAAAAGATTTTCAATATCTCGGCGTTTTTAATGAAAAAGGGGATATTGCCGGTTTTAAGCGAGATGTAATAACTAATTCTTCAGCTCAAGATATTGTTAGCATGCTAAAAGCCAAAGGAATATACTTTACACCGAGACTAGACAAAGAAGGGTTCTCTGTAACTTTAAGATGAAATCATTTAAACAACATCATGGCGTAATATTAGAATTCTTCGATGCAATCGATGGAGCTGTAAAGCATATCGATCATTTAGAAGAAAATATACTCAATAAAGGTAAACAGGGTGTTATAGAAGCTATTAGTCAAATAGAATCATCTATTTCTTACTTTGTAGATGAATCTGATTATAAAATCTCTACTAAATTTGATGGCGCACCTGCGATCGTTGCAGGATTAGACACAAATAATAAGTTTTTCGTAGCAAGTAAGTCAGCTTTCGCTAAGAACCCTAAGATTAACTATACTGATCAAGATATTATTGATAATCATGGTACAGGAGGGTTAACAGACAAGTTAAAATTAGCTTTACGCTATTTACCATCATTAAACCTTAAAGGTATCTATCAAATGGATTATATGTTTGATCCTCAAATGAAAGAGTATGAAACTCCTGAAAATATTGATGGTGTTAAGAACGAAAATCGATTTTTAACGTTTACACCTAATACAATTAAGTATGCTGTTACAGACAATAGCCCATATGGTAATCAGATTGCTAAATCTAAAATTGGAGTGGCTATTCATATCGAATATATGATACAGAACGGTATTTTAAAGGTTAAAAAGTATACTTCATCTCCAGACGAGTTTACACCATCAAATACTGTATTTGTTTTTAATGTACTAGCCGATAAACCAAAAAATAGTAAGTCAACTTTTAGTAAATTACTGTTAAAAGATGTACAGGTTAAGAAGAAACAGTTAATTAAGCTAGCTGACAAGGTAGATTTTAGCGCTCTAGACGATTTTACTGCAACTCTTAAAGCATATATTAATTCGGAGATAAGATCCGGAAGATTCCTAGAAGATACTGCGATATCTACTGAAGAATACGTAAATTATATCTCAAATCGCTTTGCTAAAGATATGGAAAAGCTAAAGAGTGAAAAGGGCAAAGCTAAAAAAGCAGAACAAATGAAGTCGACTCTGTCTTCTCTCAAGAAACTTAAGCCATCCATTAAGAATGCTTTTGAAATTACTAAAATTATAGCTAATTTAAAGAATAATCTTATTAAAATCTTTAATGAAATAACACAGAACGATCTATTAGGTACATATCTAGAGGAAAGTCCTAATAACTGGCAAACAACAGCGCCAGAAGGCTTTGCTCTATCGAAAGTTACGGCAGACGGTGCTCAAATTACTAAAATGGTTGATAGAGAAGAGTTTAGCCGTGCTAATTTCGGTACAGGTAAGCCAACTTCCCCCGAAACTAAAGAAGATCAGGAGTCATATATAAAAAATCCCCCTACCCGTGGAGATTTCTATGGTAAAGGTCGGTTTTCAATGACTGTCGGCGAGAAGTTTAAAAGTTTATATGATAATATCGTAAATGAAAGTGAAGATCGCGAAACTGTAGCGTTATACCCTGGAGGTTATAAGCCGCCTACAAAAGGTCACTACCATTCATTCGATTATATCTTACAAGATGCAGATAAAGGTGTTATTTTTATAGGTAAAAAAGAAAGAGACGGTATTACTGCAGAACAATCTAAGCAAATATGGGAAATCTACGCAAAAACGCTAGGTAAACCAGTTGAAGTTATAATTTCTAATGTAACTCCTGTAAAATCTGTATATGATTATGCTGATAATAATAAAGATCTTAATATTATAGTAGGTGCCGGTGATAAAGACGATGACGTTGCGAGATATTCATACTTTGAAAAGAATATAGAAACATATCCACTGGTTAGAGTGGTTAAAATACCTATTCAATCGGAAGGTATATCGGGTACTAGGACCAGAGAGTTAATTTCTCAAGATATCGATAAAGCTATCGAATATTTCGTACCTAGTTCAGTATCACCTGATGATAAGTCTAAGATTCGCGATCTTCTACGCTAGCATTTAATGCTTCGTATTCCATATAGTGGAAGACAGACGATAGATAGTCAGCTGCTTTTGTTATCTTACTAGCTGTCCAACCTTCAAGGTTATCTACATTTTCTATATGGTTAAATAATTTAACTGCGTAGTCGGCTGCTTTGAGTAATTCAGCTCTGGCCATATCAAGTTCACCGTCGTAATCAACGTCATTCTCTTCTTGATTACACTCACAATCATCTTCGCATCCGCAATCATCTTCTTGCTCATCAGTTTCGCCAGCTTGTATATATACGTGCTCTTCGTCGGATGATTGTCTTATAGGGGCTCCTGCTCCTTTTCTGAAAGGTTTTGTATTACCAATGGATGTAACTCTTACCATCGACGGTGTATTAGGACCTAGACCCATATCATCTTCTTCTGCCGCTTTCTCTTCTTCATCATTTGGATTAACGTATGTAGGGTCAGATCTATATTTTGGGCCACCTCTTCCATCAGAATCAGCATCGCCTTTTCTCAATCTACCGGCACTATCATAATGCCTACCCTTAGGCGCTTCTTTAGCTTCATTTAAATACTGGGTAAAAATTAGATTAGCTTCGTTATCCATATTATTATTTATGTGTTGTATTAAATAATTACATGAAGTTTGATGAATTGTACACTAGTCTACTTGAAGCTTTTGAAGAAGATGCGGAATATAAGGGTAGGAAAGTAACACTTAACAAGCCGACGCGTGGTGATGTAAAAAAATTTAAAGTTTACGTTAAAGATCCAAAGTCAGGTAATGTAAAAAAGGTTAACTTCGGGCACGGTGGTTCATCGGCTAAAAGAAAGACAATGAGAATACGTAAGAGTAATCCAAAAGCCCGTAAGTCCTTTAGAGCTCGCCATAAATGCGATCAAAAGAAGGATAGAACAACAGCAGGCTACTGGTCGTGCAAAAAATGGTAATTAATTATGAAAACATTCGATAAACTATACTCTTCTCTAATGGAAGGGGTCTCAAACTATATTGGTAAGAATATAGTATACGCGACTAAAGACACATCAGGTGGCGGTACAACAAGTTTTACCTCAAAGGGTAAAGTTGTCGACCATAATAAAAAGTATGACGTCATTACACTTGATAGTGGAGTAAGAATTAATACTAATTTACATTATCGTAAAGATGGTAATCTCTATCATAAAGGGGACTTTTATATTGATAGTTCTGCTGAAGATAATATATTACCAGTGTTAGGATTAGCGGCTGCAGGTGGTGCTGCAGGGGCCGTAGGTAATCACTTAATGAAAAAGGTTTTACCAAAAGATGAAGATGCACAGGATAGATGCAAAAGAAAAGCTGATAGTGTATATGGTAAAAAGACTTCGGCATATAAATCTGGTGCTATAGTCAGATGTCGTAGTGGTAAAATTTGGAAAAAGTAATAAGTCTTTATATGAAAGATAAGCTTACTGTCCTTGTCAATACTTGTGATAAATATGAATTCCTGTGGGAAGATTTTAAAAAATTATTCGATAAAAATTTTCCAGAAGAGCTAGGCTTAGATGTATATCTATTATCCCAGACAAAAGAATCGCCTTTATTTAAAAAATGCTTCACTCCAGGTCCTATAGAATTTAGCAATGCAGTCGAGTACGCTTTAAATGAGATAGATACTCCATATGTCCTATGGCTTCAAGATGATTACTTTTTAACTGATAAGCTGACGGTAGAAGAAATGCAGAGATATATCGATATATGCGGCAGATATAAAATGGATAGGTTGGGTATTTGCGAAGAATGTGGGTATTATAATACCTTTAATATACCGTATGAAAGAGATTTATTTAAATTCCACGATCAGAGTGATTATACTATATCATTACAAGCTTCTATTTTCCGAAAAGATTGGCTGCTTAATGTAATTAAAGGTAAATCATGGAGCCCCTGGCAGTTAGAGATAGACGGTACAAAAGAAATAAATGCCGGTAGTAAATCATTAAATATATACATGGTCGAAAGGTATTTCTATACCGAAGCAATGAGAAAGGGTCACCAGACCGATTTTTATAGACAATTTTTAAAGGAAAAATATGAATCAGTTTAATACAATACTAGAAGGCTTGTGGGCTAATATAAACAAAAAGAAGAAGCGGGGTAAGAAATCATCTCATAAAAATTCTAAAGCTTATAAAACAGCAGTTAAAGCTGGTAATAAGTTAGAAAAAACAAAATGAAATTTGACGATCTTTGTGAGTATTACTTAACTGAAGCTAGTGATAGCTTACACAAATGGTTTAAGCGTGGGGGCACTGACCCTAAGACTGGTAAAAAGTTTAAAGGTTGGATNAACTGTAAGACAGGCGGNCCGTGCGGTAGAAAGTCAAAAAAATCTGGAGGAAGCTACCCGGCATGTAGGCCTACTAAGGCTGCGTGTAAGAAAATAAAAGGTAAAGTTTATAAAAAAAAGAGTTCTAAGAGAGTTAATTGGAAACAAACTAAGAAATAATAAATATTGACATGGCTATTGTTCCGTTAACTAGAGATGTCAGTATGAAGACTATACGCAAGGTTATAAACCAGAAAGCGATAGTTTTAGGGCAGGTGAGGCATCGCGGTACAACGTATGACAGATACGGTGAAGATAAAGATACTGGAGAGATCACCGCCCGGTTAAAAAATATAAGTACTGCTGATGTTACATTGAATATTTATTTAACAGTAAATGGTGTTGCTCTTAGTGGTATAGCTGCCAATACCAGAACTATAAGCCCCGGGGCGAAGGCCACAGTCACATTTTCGAGTCTAGATGGTAAGCAAGGGGGTTATACTAAGAGGCATATTGTTAACGGGCCGGCGGCGAGCTACACGAGTAACTTTAACTACGATTTGACCATTAAAGAGACAAGCGGTACATTAGAGAGAACAAATATTATTGAGGATATTAATATAGGATCTTCCGGTAGTCATTACCGGTATGAGCATGCAGCTGCGTTGTTTCAATCATATCCTTTAGAGAAAATTAGTATACAAGAGGACGAGGAAGATGGTACTGTAGATATCACTTCAAATTACGACAGGAAGCAGGGAGTACAAATACCCAGTACGGTAACCGAGTCGCCTTCAAAATTAAGCTCATGGAGAGGTGCTCAGGTTATTCACGGTACCGCGGTTACAAGATCTTCGAGTAAAGGAAGGTATGGTGCGGAGAGGCATCAAGGATATATTCACGTATACCTAGATCCGGATTTTTTTAGTGACGGGCCTGTAACTATTACTCTGCCAAATGTAAAAGCTATTACAAGAACTATAAGCACAGGTTCAAGAGTATTTAAATTTAATGAGCTCCACGGGGGTAAGAGCTATACTATATATATTAAAGACGAAATAACAGGTAACGAGGTTCCACAAACATATTCAATTGGCAGTACTGGTTATGGCGGCAGTCTAACGCATAGTACCTTTTCGTTTAACGGTGAATCGCGAATGCTAGCTTTCACGATTTAATCTATATAAATAATATTATGATAGGGGATATAATTGAAGCTATTAGCGGAAAGGTAAAATTTTGTTTAACTACACCGGATAAAGAATTTTACTTCATCAGTAGTAGTGTTCATGTGAATAGTTCGGGTGATATTAAATTTACTGATGTGGTTGATAATACAACAGTATCTTTAGACGCGGAGGTTGTNAAACAATTGACAATTCTAACGTTCGGAGCAAATACTATACCGACCCTCCCTGATATCAATGCAATTAAAGATGGTGATAATAGTTTTTTTGAAACTAATAAAGAGGATCATGATATAACAAATAAAGCTTTTGATGATAAGCTTGCTAAAATAAGCGAATATACAGCTCAGTTTGGAGTCGATGGATCAATGCGAATTAAAGAATGTGTACTTGAAAATTTTACCGATGAACTAGATAAGTTAAAAATTTTAGGAGCTACGCGCGTTGTTTCTTTTAGTCATTCAACTAGTCCTGATAGGACGTATATAAGAACGCTATTTCAAGATTTAATTGACGATCGTTTAGGTAAGGCTCTGTTAGAAATTGATCAAAGTATGNAAGGTGTCGATGATGAGCAATTTAAAGCTGACGCTGAAGTTATAAAGGAAGACTTAATACAGAATGTAAACGATTACTGGGTACATATGAAGGGTGTCACTTTTGATAAGCTGTTCAACCAATGGCCAACTCTACTGAACCCGTCTCCGTTTCCTGGAAATGGATCATGATCTTATAGTTGTCGGTAACGGCGAGGATGTACTAAAGAAAAAAAACGGCTCCTTAATAGATAGTTTTAATACTGTTGTGCGCTTAGGCAGTTATGTAACTAAGGGGTACGAGGAATGTGTAGGTAGTAAAACCGATATTATATCTACTATCTACTGGAAGTTAAATATTGACAGGCTCAAGACTACAAAGGTTATTTTAAATGTACCTATTCACTACCAGGAAAACTTCACAAAGAGTGAAGAGTTTATTAGTAAAGAATATAGTAAGTACAAGCATAATATTTTATATTTGAATAAAGAAGATGATGTAAAGGGTATTGTAGATATGTATACTGAAATTATGCCGCCGTTTAACGGTATTGATGATATAAATTTTTCTTTAGGATTTAAAACCTTTTATTTTATAAAAAAGCTCTTTCCAGATAAAAAGATATATACAACCGGGTTTGATTTTTTTAAAACTGGTTGGTACTGGGATCCAAGTCATAATAGAGATGATAATAATATGCACCCGTATACATGGGAAAGACTTTGGTATGCAAGAATGAAGAGCTTGGGTAATATAAATGAAATCTAGCTATATAATATCTGTAAAAAGTTCCGGACTTTGCTTTAATATTATGAGGCTTATTATTTTAACAAAATTAGCTAATGATTTTGGCCGCAAATTAATATTTTTAACCAAACCAGATCATATACCTATTTTAAAAAAATTTAATAGTGAGTGTAACTTTATACCGTATATTGAAGGCCACACGGATCAGTTTAATAACTTTACTAGAAATAAAAACATACATATTGTATACGATTTAAAATATATGCGATTTTTAAAATCCAATTATTTAAATAAAATTTTAGGTGATTTAAATATTAGTAAATTTACATACATTAATGGGTGTATGCATGATATAACCGATATACCGAATAAGCATATTATCGTAGATTATAATGACGGGCAGTTTGATAGTAAGATTATAAACTCTATCGATATACCGTATATTAAAATTGATAAGAATTTAATAAAATATCCGAGTGATATGTTAACTATTAACATTAAAATAAACGATCCCAGTAATACTAGAATTTATAATTTATGGGACGAAATAATTCCCAAATTACAGGAAGATTATAAGAAGGATATTTTACTAATTTCAGGAAATAATGATATAAAGCAGTATCTCGGTGAAAAGTACAATTGTATTTTCGAAAATCTAGATACCGAGACTAACTTCTCCAACGTTAGAGGTAATGATATTGTTAGAGGAAAAGCAGATACAATTTACGGTGATTTAATAACATGCGCACATACACATTTTATATCTTTTACAAACCTAAGAGAAAATTATATTAATATTTTACAACGTTATAGCGATTTAAACTTTGTTTTTCAAAAAGAAGAAAAGTTTGATATACTGGTTGAATATATGCGTAATCGCTTCTCTATTCAGGTACCTTAAACTCAGTTTTAAACGTGCAGTAGTTTACCATTACAGCGCGTCTTCGTGCCTTTATATCAACTGATTCTAGCCCATGCCACGTATCATTACTAGGGTAAAAGTAAAACCCTTGATTATTAATATAAGGCACGGTCTTAACATACTGTTTATTCTTATCATATAGAGCTGTACCAATACTTTCAGACTCTTCAGTATTATTAAGGTAAACTATAAAGCTCATTATCTTTTCGCTTATGTCGACGTGAGGCTCGAGCCAAGACTTTTCACTATCTTCTATAAGTTCGATACGTAAATAGTTACCTCGTATCTTAACGTTAGATTCTTCTTCAAACATATTTATTACCTCGTCTCTTAAGAAGAAGTCTACTGTTCTATTTAAAACAGAGCTACTCCACATATTTTTTTTATCGACAAAAAATCTATTATTATTTGTAGTGCGCGCGCCATCGAGAGAAGCTGTATTTTTGCTCAGCTTAATTCTATCAATATCAGCTAACTCCTTTTCGCAGAAAAACTCAGTAAACGTATAATGTTCAAAGGGGTCACTGCTGAGTTGCTTGTTTCTAAACTTCATTATTATTATTATAGATTATACTTATATACTTATCAAGATATTTTTCTATATCGCATTTATTCTGATGCGATGTGACTATAGTTTTATCTCTCATCATATTTTCAATATAATTTTCATATCCCTGTAATTTCATTATTATAAAAACAAATAACGGCGATAATACGTTATTACGGTTACAGGTGAACAAAATATTATCAGTAGACTTACTTAACTCTAATAAGAATTCTCTATTTTGCAAAACAATATTGTCTCTTAATATAAATCTAGATTTGACTTCTCTCTCTGTTCTATCTACCGGTGCAATTTTTTTTATTCTACGAAGTTCATAATTATCAAAAAGATCTAAGGCTTTAATTTTATTGCACACGAATGAAAGTCTATGCATGGGTGTTAGCTGATTACACTCTGTTAAATTTACAACATATTTTATATTATTGTTATAAAAATCGCTAAGTTCTGCCTCAATACTTGAATCGAGGCTTTCAAATGTATCTATATATAGATTATTAAAAATTTTTTTCATTTGATAAATGTGATATTATTAATAATTACTTAGGTGATAGCAGATGATAAGCAAGATATTATTGATTTGAGAAAGCGTCAAATCGCGGAAGATATCGAAAAGACGCCAATGAAAGCGTTGCAGAGTATTACAATTAACCCTACTGAGCTTTGCAATAGGACATGTCACTTTTGCCCGCGAAGCGACCCAAAGGTTTATCCTAATCAAAATCTACATATTACAGAAGATACTATTCGAAAATTAAGTTCAGAGCTTAAGTTGAATAATTACTCAAACCGAGTTGGATGGTCGGGTAATGGCGAGCCTTTATTAACGAAGAATTTCTATAAATTAGTTAAAATATTGAGCAGCGAAAATCCTCAACTAAGGGTGCATGAGATCAATACTAATGGTGATAAAATAAAGGAGGGTATAATTGAAAAAATATATGACGCCGGTATTAACCATATAGTTGTTAGCCTGTATGACGGGGATGAACAGTTAGAGAAATTCAGCAAAATGTTTGAAGGGTACGATTCAGACAGCTTTACTCTGCGGAAGAGCTATTACCACTCTGATAACTTTTCTGGATTTACTAACAGAGCTGGTGCAGTAAAGGTAAACACAGATTTATTAAAAGATAATATTAAAAATAAATGCTTTTTACCATTCTATAAGCTTTTTATCGACTGGAATGGAGATCAAATTTTATGCTGCGAGGATTGGTTTAAATTATCTAAAAATAAACTAAACATAAACACTCATTCGCTGAAAGAGATATGGGAATCAGCATTTCTAAATAATTATAGATCTCATTTAGAAAAAGGTAAAAGAGATTTAGCGGTGTGTAATAAATGTAATATACATGGCGAAAAAGTAGGAGAACAATATACAAAATATTATAAATTATGATTTATTTTGCGCAAGCTATTAGGGAAAGAAGAACATATACAGATTTTATGATCGGGTTAATAATGCTTACTCAGTATTACAGTCAGCATAAAAAGACCTTTTATATAAAACCTGATATATCAAACGTCTTTAAAAATAAAGAGTGTGTGTTTCATAATATTGAAGATAATAATTCGTATAAACTTCTCAGAGATTTAAGACTAAAAGCAGTTAAGGGTATACGAGAAGATCCAATGCATCGCGACGATACTTATCTTAAAAAATTATTTATTGAGAGAATATCAAAGGATACAGGTATTAATGATATGTATATGAACGGGCTCGTTAGAGGTAAAAATTTTTTACTAGATAACACTGTTAAGTTCTATTACCTACAGAAGCATAATGCCGGAAAGTTACACTACGAAGATAATACTAATAAGTCGAAGAACGAAAATAGCATCGGCTTAGTGAATGTAGATACCCAAAATACAGGTAATACATTAGATAAGTTTACTGCAGATAAGTATTTTATTAATTTACCTACTTTTAGAATTAAGAATGACGAAGATATAAAAATGTTAGATATATTTTGTAGTTTCTTAATAAATGAGACGCAATATAAAAAATTAATATTAATTAGCGGTAGTAATACTTATAAAGAGCATTTCTGTAATAAGTTTGATATAGAAACCACTCATTTATATGATGATGGTTTTAGTAGCGAGAAGTTAGGATTTAGAAAGACCGAAGCGGGCTTTACTAGTAAAGATAAAGGTTCGCTAGCTAGCTTATTAACAGATTGTAGGTATATACAGAATTCACCTGCGGGTTATATAGATTTTATGCAGGTATATAATACCTATAGAGATGAATTATTTAAATACGGCATGGATAAGTTTAGCCATTCTTACTATGATACTTTTATAACAAGAAATAAAAGTCAAGCTATCGATATTATAGGCCGAGAGTTAAAACAAAATACAGTTTTTTATTAATAATTTAACCACGTATTAGCGTAATCGCAATCTTTATACTCCGGCAACCAAGGGCCCCCTTCAGTATAGTGCAGAGCCATTGGCTCCCCGTCCTGAGGCTCTTTGTACCAATCAACCAACCAGTTCCATTGTAGCGGTATAGACCCAATCTCTGCATCTTCTAACCATTTAAATCTATGCAAGAATGCACCTGATTGATTATTGATTGTAAGCGGGTTTAAAGTCTTATTCTTTGGGTGTTCATTATTAAAAATCATTAAACTACTCCAGTTCTTACGAGGCCAAGATGTTTGAGGCTTACCGTCCATTTTTTGCAAATTAGTTGGATTATATTCATGCTTACAGCATTGTATAGCATACTTCGGGTTATATAAATCTAATAACCTATCTATAGATTCAAGAAAAAGAAAATCTCCGTCGAGGAATACACTTATACCCTTATAATCGCTTTGATAAGGTACAAAAAATCTAGCAAATGCAAACTGCGTAGATTCATATGGGTCTTTTTTTCTACCATAACCTTCAACTGTATTGTAGTTTATAGGTTGAATATCAAGCTCATACCTATTATTTTTATCCAGTATGCTCTTTATACACTTGTCATACGCAATTTTATGAGGATCGTCTAGACCTACAAATATTTTAATCTTCTTTTCCATAATAATCTTTAAATAGTTTAAATGAATCTGCACCGTATACTTGACCNTGTACTTCACAATCAGTACAGGGAGATTTACCTTTTCTACCGTTTAGTATATGGTGTTGTCTCATTGTTTTAGCTGCTTCTGATAGCCATATATCTTTGAGACTATTTTTATGTATATTCCCGAACTTTATATCCTTTCTCCAGTTATGTGTACATAATAGAACGTCTCCGTTCCAGTCTATAAAAGATGAATTAAAAGACATATAACAAGGTCTGATTGGCACCTCTCTATCGTTCAATTTCATCATTCCGACCCGGTTACTAATACCCGACATACCATACTCTTCTTCTGGACCGTACCAGAATCTCTTAATAACATATTGATCAGGGGTTACATTGCATCGCTCAAATTGTTCTAAGAATCTTTCTTCCTGCTCCGGGCCGTCATACAAGCTCATCTTAAGCAGATTAAGACCGTTATCAAATAATTTCTTGAGAGTATCATCTTTTAATAAGTCACCATTAGTAGTAATAGAAATATTATTATTATATTGTAGCTTATCTCTAAAAGTCTTTACAATATCGAATATTTTTTTATTCGCTAGTGGTTCACTAAACCCTGCAAATACGACTTGGTTCTTATATTCAAATTCAGCTAGATCATTAGCTAGTTTTTCACACGTTTCTAACGACATATGCAGGTTCCTATTAGGATATATGTTCTTATCAACTCTAGGACAAAAAACACACTTACGTGTACATATTTCAGTTACATTAACATCAATAATCTGTAACGCAGACATAATATTATCTTCCTCTATTACAAAGGTATCAAAAATATTTTTACGAAACTCAATAAACTCGTTAGTTGGTTTATTATCCATCATATATATTTTAATATATTATATTTGATTTTCAAGGTAACTTGCTATCGAATATAGGGCTTATAAATATAATTCTTATGGAAGATATTAAATTAAACATTGAAAAACTAGCTGAAAATCATGGACATTTTTCTACCGACGTGGAAAATTTCCTCGAAAAGGGTAATAAGTCCGCTGCCACTCGTGCACGGAAAGCATTGTTGGAAATCTCTAAACTCTGTAAAGATATAAGAAAGCAAATTCAAGAGATTAAGAACAGTGGGGGAGCATAAATAATAATGTGATTACCTTTAAAAAATTCTTTGAGTCTAATAAACCTCTCGGTTTAATAGAAACTATAACATTTGAAGAATTAGGTCCCATTGAAGCTAAAGTTGATAGCGGCAATGGGGCTTATAATGTCTTACATGGTATAAATTTACAATACAGTGGTGNACCTGGTGATCACGAAGGTAAGTCTCATGTAACTTTTGAAACTATAGATAATAAGAGTTTAAGTATGCAGGTAGTCGAGTTTATAGATATTAATATCGGCTCAGGTAACATCGAAGAGAGACCGGTTGTAGAATTTGATATTGAAATCGGTGACGAAACTTACCCTAAAACTAAATTCTCAATCGGAGATAGAGAAGATAACGATTATAAGATATTGGTAGGCAAAGATTTTATCGAACAACTCGGCGGTATAATTGACGTCAGCGCTGAGGGTAACTTAGATTAATATATCTAGTTCACCCAAAGAATGTACTGGATATAATCACACCGGTACCGCATCCTAAGCTGCAGCCAATACTGTACTGAAGTTTTTCTTTAAGCGTACCGTTTGCAACCCCTGTAACGCTGTAGCACCAAACAATACCGATGAGGAAAGAAAATATTATACTACTCAATATTCTACCGGTAGCAATATTGTATGTATTCATGCTTAATAAAAGCAATTGTATATAAGAATAAAGTACAATTTTCATACGTTACCGTAATCCAGTTGACTCGAATACGTCTCTCGCTACTCCAGCGGAGAAGCCTCCTTCAACTCCTTTAACTATAACTGATATGGCATTATGACTATGAAGACTCTCATTATGAGAAGCTACAATCTTAAAGTCCTTAATACGAGACTCACTACTAAGCTTTTCATACATTAAACGTACCGCATCTTCAACAAACTTTAGATTAGAACCGTTAAGTTCAGCAAACGCTTGCTCATCTTCTCTCTTAACCATAACTTGAGTCTCAGTTTGTAAAGCAGATAAACATAATTCTTGTATATCTTCTACCCAAAGCATATCATCAAACTTAACACTAACTCTTGCAACACTACGTTGACTATGAGGTACAGTAGCACGATTACGATACTTTTCAGCATGCTCACTTAATTCAAAACTACAAGGACATGCAGATGAGTATACAAAATCAAAGTGAATATACTTCTTAAATTCACCATCTTTAGTAAGATCGCCTTCAAATACTACATCATAATATTGATAGCCTTCTAAACCACTACGTAAGCTAGTTTGCTTAATAGGGTATGAAATCTTAAGCATAATTCTCGAGTCAAATACCTTTAGATTTTCTCTATATGATTCTAGTACATCTTTAATATTATCAATACTAAATAGATCATCCTTATGATCATAAAAACTTCTCATAATACGAGACATATTAATACCCTTCTTATGGGCCTCTAGGCTAACACTACCGGTTACACTAGTTTCGAGATTAATAGTTTTACCATCTCTCTTCTTATATGTAAGAGGTAACTTAAAATTATGTATACCTACTTGTTGAATAGGTACTGCGGCACCTTGAATTAAACTAGATGGCCCGTTCTGTAAATCAGGTAATGATGAAATATACTTTCTATCAGCTTTAACCTTTTCATCATATACTCTAATAGGAGGAAAATAGCTCTTACTATACTCTTCACCCATTATCTCTTTTGCAATAAGATCTTTCTCACCGGTAAGCTCACTTTCACTTATATCATCACCTAACCATTCATAATTATTATCTTTATCTGACATACACTTATTATATAGTATACTCTACATTAATCAATAAATAATAGTATAATATGGGAAATTTTCTTAAAACCATCAATGAAGCTATACCCACGGGGCAAGGTCCTGCAGCAGGTAAAATTGAAACTGGCAAAGGTTTAACAGCTAGTCAACCTGCAGGTGCAGTTAAGAAGGGCGGTTTTTTAAACAAGGTCGCTAGCGTTGCACAAAAATCTGCCAACTTTATTCAAAAAGGTGCTGAGGTTGCAAGAGGTAAGTGGGATATTAATAGCGTCTTACAGGGTATATTAGATAAGCAGTTGGATAGCAGTACTAGTAAGGTTGGTTCGTTCGGTAAGTCTAACTTTAATAAAATAAAACTAGGTGATGATATTGTTAAAAAAATAAATGCATATGGGCAGGATGTAGAAGAGACACCGGCAGTAGAATCTAATGAATCATTTAATAAGGTATTTTTATCTACAATAAATGAAGCTATGGCAGCAATGCATACAAATACAGATGAAAAGGGTAAGTTTAAATCAATTGGTAAAGCTTCAAAAAATGCCCAAGTATGGGAAGTTTTAAAGAGCGCTTTAGATATACAAACAGAATTTAAGCTCAAGGATCCAGAAACAGGCAAATCTCAAGTCGATCGACGGGTTGTATGGATTAGTAAAGGTGTACCTGCTTTTTTAAAGGCAATTAAAGAATTATATCCAGATATACCCTTTACATACGAAGGCCATGATACAGAAGAAGGTTTATCTGCTGTTGATACCGCAAAAGAACAAGAAGAAGAATTTAACTTCGAAGATACTACTAAGCCGGAATGGATTGCAAGCTTAAGCGAAGAGCAGGCAGAAGAAATTGTTAGGGGGTTGGTTGATATATACCCAGGGGACCGTATTAAGTTTGATGAGCCGAGTGATACTGATAATGATGAACCTACAGGTACTGAAGATGAAAAACCAACTGGCCCTGTTGCGCAATTAACTGTTGAAAATGCTATTTTTGAATTAGCTGGTAGGACTAGTTTCGGTGAAAAGGGTGTACAATTTACTCTTAAACCTATTAGTACGGATATTATTGATATCCTTAAGGATCGTGACATAAAATACCTTACATACTTGTTGCAATCTAAAGATAATGAGTTTAAAACTGCTGAAGGTAATAGTGGTATAATATATGCGTATGATGAAAGTAATCAGCCTATAAACGAAATAACAACTGAAGGGGTTAATTTTCAATGGACCGGTCAAGAGAAGTTATACACATTAAGCAGTGATAACAAACAATTAATGGGTGTTAAATATAGCGAAGGTCAATACCCTATTAACAAATCGGATGTCAAGCCGTTATCTGACGGTAAGAATATTCTTATGAGACCTGATGAAAAGTCTGGCTATATGAAATTTGAAATACTGCAGGACTTACCAACCACGAAACAGTTTTTGATTAATTATAAAAAGGGTACTGCAGCAACACCGGAAGAAATTAAAGAAGCTGATGCATTCGCAGATCCATCACCGGTACAAAAAGCATAACCGGAACAAAAAACGCGTTGATGATTACCTCTTCCCTTCTATCTAAAGATATTTTAATATAGTGAAAATAAAAATCAACTATTAAGTTGAAAATAGTTAACTATATGTTATAATAATAGTATGAGATATGTATCAACAAAAATTATACCGATGGGTAGTACAGCCTTTCGTCAGTGGAGAGCAGATAGTCATTGCAAGTTAATTCATGGTTATCGTTTACAATGTAAGTTATGGTTTACAGCAGATGAATTAGATCATAAGAATTGGATCTATGATTTTGGAGGCTGTAAAGAGATTAAAAATCTTCTCGAGAAGCAATATGATCATACGACTGTAGTAGCTGCTGATGATCCAGAGTTAGATACATTTAAGTTAATGTCTGATAAGGGTATGGTTGATTTACGTATTGCTGATAAAGGTGTTGGTATTGAAAGAACAGCTGAATGGGTATACGAAAATGCAAATAAGCTTGTTCTGGAACAAACTAATAATCGTGTAAGAGTTATTAAGGTAGAAGTATGGGAGCATGAAGGTAATAGTGCTATATATGAAGAATTAGTAAATACTATTAAAGACGAAGGACATATACCAGTTGACGATTCCCAACAAAGTTTATTTGATTTAAAAGAAGAAGAAATTGAGGCATCCGCTATCGAAAATGATGAAGTAAAGAATGAGACGGTGGTAAATGATATGGGTCAAATACCTACTCCGCTATACGCGAAGAAAACTAGTAATTCTTTTTCAGATCCATTCGCTGGTACCTCTTGGGGTAACTCATAATGGATTTAGGGGATATATACCAGAATAATATTAATAAAGGTTCAATTGGAAACGGGGGTATGTCAGGTGGCATGCCCTCTTCTCGTGAAAGAGATCCAAGTCAGGTAAAGCTCGAGCAAGATGTATTTGCAAAAATGCAAGATGCATTACCTAAGGAAGCAACCCCGCAGATTAGACCACCTACCAATAACGACATACAACCTGTTAACATTGAACAGGCTATGAGAGAGTTACTTGATAGTACTGAGTCGATCGACAATAAATCTTAAAACTTCACTACGTACTATATCATCACTAGTAAAATTAAATGTCTCTATCCCCCATTCATCTGAACCCGGTGTGCTGAAAGCTTTACATATTCTTTTAAACCCACTCTTAACGCCAATATCAGCTTGATAAGTATCCCCGACAACAACATATTTACTATCGACACCAAAGCGTGTTAAAATTGTCGTTAGTTCCGAGGTAGTCATATTTTGCGCTTCGTCAATAATAACACAGGAATTCTTAAACGTTAACCCTCTTGTAAAATTAACAGGTATACACTTAATATAACCTTTTGACATTAAATTATTACCAACACCGCCTGAGAGTACCTCTTCTAACTTATCAATAAGTGGCATTGACCAAGGGGCGAACTTTTCTTCCAACTCCCCGGGCAAAGCACCCATACTTCTTGAAGCACTCTCAACAATAGATCTTATATAAATTATACTATCAACTTGCCTGCGTTGTAATAATTTTAGGGCAGCTAAGACAGCTATATATGTTTTGGCCGTTCCCGCGGGCCCGTCAACCATACACATTCGCGTATCTTGCTGCAGCATTTTTTTCATTAAACCTACCTGTGTAGGTGTTAATTGATAGTTTTCTTTTATCTTGAAGTCTAAATCCCAATCAGCTGGATTATCAACCGTTTTTTCGAAAGCAATATCCTCTATGGGAGCCTGCCTCCGAACCGCCTTAACTCTTTTACGAGTAGTAGTTCTTTTCGACATATACAAATATTTAGCAATTATTAGTGGGTGCTAATATAGTCAGAAAGTATCATAAAAATGATTAAATATAGTACTATGTGTTGATAATAATACGGAACTATATTATAATTGTTATATGAGTAGCGATATTTTATCTTTAAGTGATGATCATGTATTTTATACCGTAGAAGGTGAGGGAAAATATATTGGTTGGCCTTCAGTCTTTATGAGACTTGCAATGTGTAATTTAACTTGTCAGGGATTTGCGTCTCCAGATTCACCTCATGGTTGTGATTCATTCGTATCATGGTCTATTAAAAATCGATATACATATGATCAGCTTAATGATTTCTATGAAGAAAATGGCTTTGATAAAGAGTTAAAGAGGGGGGCATTATTGAAAATTACTGGAGGTGAACCTTTATTGCAGCAAAAAAGATTATTATTATGGATGGATACGTTTGTTGAAAGATTTGGATTTATACCTAAAATAGATTTTGAATCTAATAGTACTCTCAAACCCATGGATAGATGGTATGATGATTTTAATGCTGATTTTACTTTATCTCCTAAGATGAGTAATAATGGTGACCCTGAAAAGCGTAGATATAAACCTGATGTTATAGCTCATCATAATAGTCATAATGAATGCTTTAAGTTTGTTATTAATAATGAGGCGGATGAAAAGGAACTATTTGAAAAATATATTGATAACGGTCTAGTTAATCCAGATAATGTATGGTTAATGCCTTGCGCTGGTAGTAGAGAAGAGCATACAGCTAAGTCAGCCATGGTAGCTGAGTTGTGTAAGAAACATAACTTTAAATTTAGCCCAAGATTGCAGTTAGTTATATGGGATATGGCCTTGAAGGTTTAAGTTAATGCGCTAAATATTTTTATATGAGCGAACTAATTTGTAATTTACCTAACGCGAAAGTTTATGTAAGGAAAGAATATTTACATGACGGTGAGGAAGGTCATGGTGAATTTGTAGAAGGTCATTGGGTTAGTGCTAAATCACTGCCTGGTAGAGCATTCTATTTTGAAACGTACTTACCGGAGTATGGAGCTCTTTTTGATAAACTACCAATATCAGCATTTGTTTCCTCACCAGAAACGCCTGATCCAGATTTACCTTTACAAGATTTACAATTTTGGAATTGCATGGATTATGGTGTCGTTGCAATATATAAGCAGTTTATAGGTTCGATGGATTTTGAAGTTTTTACAAGAAGCCATCAGGTTGTTAAGGGTACGTATATGTTTACTCTAGACAATTATCACCCAGACCCAGACCGCGTTGACTATTCTACAGCGGAGGTACCAGATGAACATAAATCATTTAACTGTATAGAATTGGAAAATGGTCAATATGCGTTATACCCAAATAACAGAATGAGAGTTTATGATAATTCTTTAACTCCACAAAAACCTAAGATGCCAGATTTTAAAGTTAGTACAAAATATTATCAAGTAGAAAGCGGGTACGAATACCGGTTAGGGGATACGGATGAATACTTCTGGAAAACCAAAGAAGGTGTAACTAAATAATATTCTTATGATCATTAATATAATTATATTCGTCGCCGGATTCATCGTCGGTGCGCTCGTAGCGAGAAACAATCAAGATGAAGTTAATAAAGTAGTAGAAGAAGCAAAAGAGCTTGCAGCAAAGGCAGAAGCCGAACTAAAAGAACTTAAAGCTAAACAAAAGAAGCCAGTTCGTAAAACTAAGAAGCCTACAACTAAGAAGTAGGTTCTGTTTTATCTTTATTATCAAGGCTCTTTTTTAAGAGCCTTTTTTTATAGATACTTTAAAGCGATATAGTTGATCATCAGATGTAAAGTATTATCTGATATGATCAATAACCACGTCGATAGCCAAACCGGGACATCTTTATGGTAACCGTTAGTTTCGCAATCCTTCCACGAAGGCCAGTATTTGCAAGGAGCTATTTTAGTCTTTGCAAAAGCTACATATTTTGCTACTCCAAATCTATCGATTAAAAAGTGAGTAAAAAATATTGTAAACCAGGCAGCAAAAGAGGGTTGTAATAGTAGAAAGGGTAAACTGTATACTAATGCATGAGTTGCTGCAGCTCTATTGTTTTTAATTTTATGGAGAGCCATCCAATCGCTCTGTAACAAGTAGTCGCCTGTTAAATGTAATATTAATTGTTCCATGCTGAGTTACTATTTATGCTCTAATATTTACTTACCTAAAATCCGTAATCAACTATGTTCAAACATAAATATTTATATGAGCGGGTTTATAAGATTTTTAACTGAAGTTGGGTTTCCTATTGCAGGTGCCTTAGCATCGGGGGTATTTGTTTTTATTATTCTTAAATTTATACTCAACGGAGTTAAAGGCTCTGTGGCTGGTCTCGGTGGCATGATAAGTAGTCTACAAAATAGGGTAGATGTAATGACAAATGAAATTGTTAAGATTGATACTCTTATATCTCATGCATTTAACGTAGAGCCAAACTTAGATAGGATAGCAGCTTCCGAGGGTAAAGAAGATGCGAGGAAAGATTAATGAATGACCAAACAATAGATCACTTTTCAAAGCTCGTACAAGATTTTGGCTTCCCTATAATTGCAGCCATCGGACTGGGCTATTTTGTATATTATATCTGGCAATGGGTTACGAAGGATATATCGCCAACAATTGGCGAATCCAAGAAAACTTTAATTGGATTAATAGATAAAGTTAGAATGTTAGATAACGATATGATTCGTTTGAATATAAAGCTTAAGATGATTCTTCAAGAAAAAGAGAGAAGGCAAATACTCGAAGACGAGTATAAAAGAAAAGAAGACGCGCTGTTGAAAAAAATTAAAAAGTAGATAAGTAGTTTGTATGAAAAAAGTACTGCTCTTTGTTATTTTACCGATAACTTTACTCGGGAATGAGCTCAAATTTCAATTTAAGTCTCCGACATTTACCGGTATTGGATATTCAAGCCATATTTTGAATATAGAAAATATCTCCTTCACAAGAAAAACAAATATTACTGAAGAAGCTGAAGCGCTAGCTCTAAGATTATCATTATCAGAATCACGAAAACCTGAAAATGTCTTTATGACTAATTTACAGTCACGAATTTATTCTGAACTGACAAAACAAATTACAGAACAATTATTCTCCGAATCAGGAGCAACCGGTACATTTACATTAGAGGATAGTACTATAACCTGGTCGCAAGATTCAGATAATATCTCACTAGAAGTTTTTGATATTTTAACAGGCAGTACGACAACAATTTTAATACCGGTTGGTTCGCTATATATACCAACTCCATAATATGAAAGTTTTATTAGTTTTATCAGTTTTATTTGCTTCTGGCTGCGCTACTATGCCGGTTAGAAACGTGCCGCAAGTTGAGGATATACGAAGATATTCAATTGAAAACGGTAATTTTATTTGGCAAAACCATGAATACCCTAAATTAGTAAAGGGCCCTGTTTTTGTTGCGCCTTATTCTTTTGCAGATCATACAGGTCAGCGGAAGGAAGGAGACGCCTTTGCAAGCTTCTCTTCCGCAGTAACTCAAGGCGGGTACGCTTGGCTAGTTGAAGAGTTAATTAACGCTGGTAACGGTCAATGGTTTAGTGTATTAGAGAGAGAAAATATACAAAATGTATTGACTGAAAGAAATCTAATTAAAAGCACAAGACAAAGCTTCTCAGATGAAAAACTGCCAGATGTTAAGCCCATGCTTTATGCGGGTCTAATTATTGAAGGCGGGATTATATCGTTCGAAAGTAATTTCGTTACAGGAGGTGCAGGTCTATTTCATAAAGGTATAGGTATAGGGAAGCAATATAGAAAAGACGTTGTTACCGTATCCCTTCGCATGATTAATTCGCAGACTGGTCAAGTATTAATGTCAACGACGGTTTCTAAAACTATACTAAGTATAGGAGCACATTCAACATATTTTCATTATATCGACCTGGATACCGACCCTCAGTTAATCGAAGCAGAGTTTGGTGTATCAAATAACGAAAGAAGTTCAATAGCTGTTAGATGTGCAATTGCCGCTGCAATAGTAGATTTAATTAATCAAGGTCATGAAAAAGGATTATGGGAGTTAGACATAACTGATGATCACAAGGTTAGCAGTAATGTGAATCTGTTGGATAATGATAATTATCTTATAAAAGTAGATAAATAATTATATGAAACAAATAACACTACTTACACTCTTATTCGCTTCATTATTGCACGCTGATAATGAAATTTACATTGATCAGATCGGCAGTACTGGTAATTATACGTTAACACAAATTGGTGACGGTAATCAAATCGGTTCAAGTGATGATATTGCCTATATTAATGGTGATAATAATATTTTTGCAATTACTCAGCTAGGTAATTCAAATGCTATTATCTGGGATACAGCAGGGGACGAGACATTAGTAGATATTTATACTCAAGGCGATTACAACTTACTCGACGTATATATCAATGGTGATAAGAACGACTTAGATATTAATCTTCTAGGTGACAGTAACTCGCTTATGATTGAAGGTTATATCGATGGCAACGCAGCCTTAATTTCAAACCAAGACTTTGATCTTAATGTTTATGGAGCTGGTAACGCGTTTGATTTCAGCCTCAACGACACCACATTCTCGAAGGTTGATTATAATGTAATGGGTGGATTTAATACTGTAACATCAATTCAAGAAGGTAACCCAGGTGGTATCGGGCATATACAAATAGTTGATATTGCCGGTGGTAATAACTCAATAGATATACACCAATCAGGTCTTAATTCACAGGTATTTGAATTAACTCATATTGGTAGCGATGCAACATTTACAGTTATCCAATCAGATGGTTATTATAACACAGCAGATATTACAGCGCCTATTAACCCAATGGGTAATGGCGGTACAATTATTACTCCTTAATTTATTATTAGTTAATTTATGTTTCGGTTCAATTGGTAAGGTAAGTTACCAGTCACAGCCAGCGCAGATTACAAGAAGTAGTGAAAAGATATTAACTGAAAAAGGTACTTTAATAGAAATGAACGACGTTGTTGAGACACTCAATGGCGTCGTTCATTTAGTGTTTGATGACAATACTAAGGTAAAGATTAAAGAGTATAGTGAACTAGTTATAGATGATTTTGTTTATGAACCTAAAACTAAAAAGGGTAAGCTTAGTTTAAAAGCCTCTCTAGGTAATATTAGATATACATCTGGTTTAATAGCTAATAAGGAAAATATAAAAATTAATACCCCCACTGCTTCAGTTTCAGTTAGAGGTACCGATTTCAATGTAACAGTTGCAGAGTCAGGTAAAAGCTCTTTTACTCTTCTACCGTCGACTGATTTAACCGGTAATTCCTATACTGGGCAGATCGAGGTTAGTAATATATCCGGAAGCGTTCTCCTAACTATACCTTTTGAAAATACTGTTGTTGCGAGCATGGTATCGCCTCCCACCCCGCCAGTAGTTCTATCTCGAACAACTATAAGCAGGATAGAAAAGCAAGAGAAAAAGGATAAGCAGAATGAAGATGACGGTGAGGATGAGGGGAAAGATGAAGGCGAAGATAATGATGAGCCGGATGCAGAGCCTGAGCCAGAAGCAGATGGGCAGTCGGATATAGAAGAAAATATTAATGAAGAAGAGCTTGTAGAGAGAGAGGAAGAGATAATTAAGATCGACGAAATTATAGTAACTAGAGAAGATGCTGGTTCAATCTTCACCGAGATAGATAATAAAATATATTTTATAGCTGACGAAAATCAAAATAAAGTTAGCGTATCTTTCGATTCATCCGCGTCCGTAACTGTAAACTACGAAAATCAAGGCAATATTATATCAGGTAGCCATAACAGCGGTGGACAAGTAATTATAAATATTAATCAACAATGAAACTAAACAAATTTAAACCATTCCTATACTGTGCAGTAGCGGCAATCTTATTTTCTGCGCTAAGAATATACGACCCGTACCCTGTTGAAATTTTAAGACTAAAAGGTCTAGACTATTATCAAAAAACACAGAATATTAGACAGTCTGAGCTCTTTACAATAGTAGAGTTAGATGAGGCTAGCCTAGAGAAGCACGGTCAATGGCCATGGCACAGAGGAATACTTTCCCATTATATAGAAAAGGCTTATATGAATGGAGCTGCTCTCGTTGTAGTACCTATATTATTTGCAGAAGAAGACAGGCTAGGTGGAGACAATATATTTGCAGATACATTATACAACTACCCAGTAGTTACAGCTCAATCAGCAGCTATACAGGGTAAAGGTGAGCTCTTATCTCAAAAAATAACTGCTATAGGTTCAGTTGAGCTAACAGATTGGTTGTATGACTACCCAAATGGTATAGGGCCGATCGATAGCGTTGGTCTTAACGCACGAGGTATAGGTATGACCGTTACCGCTCCGGAGCTCGATGGTGTTGTACGTCGTATGCCTTTAATGATACAAGTTAAAGGAGAGGTATACCCGACATTACCGCTTGAGGTATTAAGAGTTCTAGTCGGAGATACATCCTATCAAGTAAAGACAGACCAAGCAGGGGTTGAAGCTATTAGATTAAAAAACGTAGGTACATTCGAAACAGATGAAAATGCGAGGGTTTGGATAAACTACGATACAGAGTTTGATAAAATATCGGTCGTTGACGAAGATTGGTCAAAGGTTCGAGATAGAATAACAGTTATAGCGCTAACAGCCGAAGGTCTATCTAATTCAGTAGCTACCCCAATTAAAGTTAGTAACGGTCATGAGCTTAACATGCAGGTTATCGAAACTCTTGCTAATGATAATATACTTAGTAGACCCGTTGAAGCAACTCTATATGAAATAGCCTTTACATTAGCACTGAGCTTAGTGTTGACGCTATGTGCTCTTAATTTTCTATGGGTTATTAACGCAATACTAATAAGTGCTGTAACTATTACTTTACCGATATACGGGTTTTGGTTATTTAGTAAGCATAATCTTTTAATAGATTTTACTTTTCCTGTTTATAGTTCCTTTATTATATTTACTATAGCAATATTTCTTAGATTTATACATGAATATAAGGGTAAGATGTTAATTAAGAAACAATTTGAGCATTATCTAGCTCCTGAAATAGTTAAGAAGCTACAAAAGAACCCTAATATGCTGAAACTTGGCGGTGATACGCAAGACTTAACTATATTGTTTTCTGATATAAGAGGGTTTACTACAATCAGTGAACAGTTTAAAGATAACCCCCAAGGTTTAACTTATCTTATTAACCGTTATCTAACTCCAATGACTCGTATAGTAATGGAATCAGGTGGCACTATAGACAAATATATCGGTGATGCATTAATGGCGTTTTGGAATGCACCTCTGCCCGAAGATCAATTATCTCACCGGGTAAGAGCGATCGAAGTTGCAATAAAAATGCAATTAGAACTTTCTAATCTCAATATACAGTTAATTGAAGAAGGTAAGAAACCATTAGCAATCGGTATCGGTATTAATACCGGTAGAGTTGTTGTCGGTAATATGGGTTCAGATCAAAGATTCGATTATACATGTTTAGGCGATGGAGTCAATTTAGCTGCAAGACTTGAAGGCCAAACAAAAGCATACGGTGTCGGTATCTTATTAGGCCAAGAAACTGTTAATCTTATACGTAATAAGTTTAAATTTATAGAATTAGATAAAATTGCCGTTAAAGGTAAGAAAGAAGGTATAACAGTTTATACGGTATTAAATGACCAATTCAATTATATACTACATGATACATTCTTAAAGCATTATAAGAATAGAGATTGGGTGAAAGCAGAAAATACTCTTAATAAATCAATAAAAGAAAATACAGAGTTAGAATATTATTATAATATGATGAAAGACCGGGTAGCTGATTTAAAGGGTAATGATCCAGGGGAAGATTGGGATAAAGTTTATAGAGCTATCAGTAAGTAATTACTTCTTTCTTACATTCTTTAATTCTAGATAAACGTCCTTAAAAATAAGGTATAATATACCTACACACATAACTGAGCCTAAAATTTGAAACAAACTATCAAATATATATTCTGCTATCATCTCTTACCTCCCGGGGTAAAGTAAAATCCAACTATCGCGCCCAGAGTGGCGATTGATACAAGAGAAATGTGTCCCGTTGTAATCGACGTGGTAATGTCTGCCCCAGAGGGGAATTTGATGAGCCCGAAGAGGATTGAGATTGCTTCTTTATTTTCTGGTGGGGTGAATGTGACGAGCTCGACTCCAGGGAAGAGGGTGCAGAGAATTGAAATGACTGCGAAGTTGCACATCCCGATAAGAGCAATGAGCCTGCGAGTACCGCGAGTAAAGGCAGACGTATCTGCGTTTGTTTCCCCGAAGACAGCTTTTTGGAATTCGATATCTGCTTTACCGAGCTGCATATCTCTAATAAGCTCTCTTCGTGCCGCCATATCTTTGGCGTCTGAAATACCTGAGAAAACGCCGCCGACGATTTTGAGCATAGAGCCCATACCTGTTGCGCCGAGTGTTGTAAGTAGCATTGTAATAAGTCCAAACATGTCATTTTATTTTTTTACGTATAAATATTTATACCAAGATGTCTATGTTACGAAAACTTTTTAAACAACGTCCATCTACAGATTCTGATATATCTGCAAAAACGATAGCTATGTATCAAAATAAAATTTTACTCCTCCAGAATCCCGACCGGTCAATGGAACTACCTGGTGGTCATATTAAAATAGGCGAACCATTGATGGTAGGCGCTGCTAGAGAATTTTATGAAGAAACCGGATTAACAGTTAATTTAGTAAGAACAATTAAACGGCAGCCTAAGCGAGTCATTTATTATGGTAAGTTAATTTCACGAAATGTTAAAATTAGTGATGAACATATTGGCTTTAAGTTCGTTAGTATAAATAATCTATATAAAACTAAGCTGAGTAAGAAAGCTTACAAAGACTTACTATTTTTAAAGACACCAAAAAAACGGAAAGAAGATGATGACATTCAAGACATTTCATGAAAATTATGCTGATGGCAAGCTAAAGGGGAAGAGTAAACCGGGTAGAGTTAAAAAATCTGGGGCTAGCTGTAAAGGTTCTGTTACTGAGCTTAGAAAAAAGGCAAAAAAATATGGCGGTGAAAAGGGTAAGATGTATCATTGGTGCGCAAATATGAAAGGCGGTAAAAAATGAATTATGATGAATTAGCAGATGTTATTTTAGAGAGCGTTGAGGGTATTAAGCCTATAAAGCTTCCTTACGCTTTAGATGCTTTAGAGCCTTATATCGATGCTGAAACAATGAATTTACATTTTAATAAACACTATAAAGGTTATGTTAAAAAATTAAATGCTGCTTTACCAGCTACCAATAAACAAGATTTATTATCTATTGTCAAAAAAGCTAAATCTAAAAAAGATGCTATTCGTAATAATGCTGGCGGAGCTTATAATCATCAGTTATTCTGGAATATGATGACTCCAGATAGAAAAGCAATATCTGGCGAAGTAAAAGACTTAATTGAAACACAATATAAGAGCGTTGAAGGCTTCAAAGCTAAATTTGTTGAAGAAGCTTTAGCTCATTTCGGTTCAGGTTGGTTGTGGTTAGTTAAGAAGGGTAATAAATTAGAATTAATACCTACCAACAACCAAGATAACCCTTTAATGGATTCAGACGTAACTATACTACTTGGTATAGATGTATGGGAGCATGCTTACTATAAAAAGTACGGGCCTAATAGGGAAAAGTATATTAAGCAATTTTTAAAGATTGTTAACTGGGATTATTGTAATCTTCAATTAACGCAATAACTTCACTCTTCATATAGTTTAATCTTATTGGGTACCACGTATCGTTAACTTTGTTCTTATAGAAGATAACTAACCCGCTGCACTTTTTACCGCTCATATTTTCATATAGCATTGCATATATAGATAACTGTAATGCGTATGTATTAAATTCGCAGACACCTAAATGATCTAGAGGGAATTTAAAAAACTCATTATAATCGCTGACGAATCTAAAGGCTTTATTAGTCTTAAAATCTCCTACATAGAAATGAGTTTTATTTTCATATAAAAGGTCAGCGGTCCCCGCGACATTAATATCCACATTATTAAGCTGCTCTTCGCACTTAAGCTTTGGAAATTTTTCAAATATATGCTCCCACTTTCTATATGAATCGTAGAGAGATCGAAACTGCTCATCAACCTTGCCCTCAGCTAAGAAGTCTTCCATAACCTTATGAATATCTGTACCGTAGTCACAAGCACGGTTTTTTTCTCTTTCCCATTCTTCGAGAATAAAATCAACTGACACCCCTTCCCTCTTAGCTACACGAGTAGCATTGCCCATCTTATCAAATACTGGCTTATACTTACCTATTAAGGTAGTTACCGATATGAGCTCCTTACCAGTTTCTGTATTGACGTACTTATGTTTTTTCTCGTCGAAATTAATCATATACCTTATTATAATATATACCCTTGAAAATTCAAGTCTTTAGTATAAAATAATATATATGAGAATTGCAATAAGCGGATCAGGTAACCAAGGTAAATCGACTCTAATAAAAGACTTTTTAGCAGAGTGGCCTCAGTTTGAGACTGAGAGTCAAACATATAGAGACAAAATTACATCTGAGGATCTTCCCCATAGTATGGAGACCACTAAAGATACACAATGGAAAATCCTTAATCATATGATCGACGAGGTGCAAACGTTTAAGACAGGTGATAATATTATTATGGATAGATGCCCGATTGATAATTTAGTTTATTCGTTATGGGCCTTTGAAAAGGGTATAGGAGATATTGATAAGGAGTTTATTGATAAGTGTATACCTCTTGTCTGTGAAAGTATGAGACATCTAGATATTATATTCTTTTTGCCGATTACTAAGGCTGCTCTTGTTAAAATCGTTGATGATAAAATGAGAGAGACAGATCCTATGTACATTAAGGAGATTGATAATATTTTTAAAATGATCGGCGCACAGCACCATGAAAATAACGGTAAGAATCCTTTCTTTCCAAAAGATGATGCTCCTGGTTGGATTGAGATTTTTGGTCAACCTCAAGTACGTATTGCTATGATTAAACAGTATCTTGATGTAGATGGTGATTTAATCGGCGGTACTGAAGAGAGTATGAATGAGCTTGTAAACCCGCACGACGGTCAATTTCTCAATAAGGATACACAAACTATGCAGGACCTTATTGACGAACAAAGACAGACGATGGATTTCGAAAAAGAACTAGCGCATCAAAAAGATCAGATTAAACAAATGCTCGGAGATAAAGATATTGACGAGCTAACCGAAGAGTATAATAAAACTAAGCGGTAGTTAATATTAACCGTTTAATAAAACTTTATATACAGTACCATCATCACTAGTGATGCTAACGTAATGGGTCGCAGCTAAATCAGCTGTTGAAGAAGGTGCTGCATAGACAGCATTTACCCTGGTTGTTAATGTATTGATAGTATTTGCAAATGTAGTATTTTCTAAACCTATTACAAAATCTTTAAAGTCTAATTTATTAGTAGCGTTATCAGTTTGNACAATAAGAGAGTTACCAGTCTCTATACTACTAATAGTTGGAAGTTGTTTAATACTTATTTCTGTGCTAGCCATATTAATTATTTAATATAGTACGTTAAAGATAAGAATACATATTGATTTTTAACCAGTTATATTATACAATATATATATGATACAAGGTAAAATAGGTATAGGTATAATAACCTATAAGCGCCCACACTTTTTTAAGCCGTGTTATGAAAGTATTCCATGGGATAAAGTTGACGCAGCTGTAGTAGTAAATGACGGACCAGCATATGATTTCGATAAAGAAGAAATTAAACTGAACGATAAAACTGAATGGATTCAGCATGAAAAAAATATGAAGCTGTCGAAGACAAAAAACGATGCTATCGACTATTTGTTTAAGCAACAATGCGAACATATTTTTATTATTGAGGATGATACTGTAATTCAGGATGTCGATGTTTTTAGCAAATATATCAATGCGAGTAATGCTAGCGGTATAAAGCATCTAAACTACGGACCAGGCAGCCCATTTAATAGAGAACAAGACACGTCCGTTCAATATGACTTACATAACAGGCATCTATGTAAACAAGATTCAAAGCCCTCACCTCGCTTAGTTATTGAATATAAGAACAATGTAAAGATAGCCTTGTATCAACATACTGTAGCAGCATTTGTATATTACCACCACGACTGTATTCGCGACGTAGGGTTATTTGACGAAGATTTTAATCAAAATGCATGGGAGCACGTCGAACATACATACAGGATTATAAAAGCAGGTTTACATCCCCCGTTTTGGTGGTTTGCTGATGTAGCAGATAGTGAGCATTTAATACGTTCTCAAAAAGGAGCTATAGATGAGAGTAGTATAGCTACAGAAAAAGACGTACCTTGGGAAGATCAAGAATGGAACCATAAAGTCCAAGCTGCTGGTGAAATGTATAGACGTAAGCACGGGCATCTACCAAACCAACCGCCGCTATATACTAAAGAAGAGGTCATTAATATTCTTAAAGAGCTAAAGACATGATCCACCTTGCGTTTAATTCTTTTGTTCCAGATTTAAATCAACAGATTGCACTTGATAGCTGGAAATATTTACAGGATGCAGAGTTGATTAAAGATATATATGATGTTCAGTTTGCTGATGACCCTAAAATAAACCACCATGATATAAACACTATACATTCATTAGAGCGCAGCAGTTTAGATTTATGCAATAGTGGTAAGAAGAAACTGCCGATTGTATGTGATATAATACAGTCAGTTGTAGAAAGATGTAATGCAGATGATTATATTATTTTTACTAATAATGATATTATAATAAACAAAAATTTAATAAAATATGTTAATAAAAATAATCCGGATGCAGTTGTTTGTAGTAGAATGAATATACAACCTATTAATTCATTTAATGATATTTTAAATAAAAATGTTGTACCTGATAAAATCGAAATATGGGGCTACGATACGTTCGTCTTTCGCGCNGGTTGGTGGTCAGAATACAGTAAATATTTTAATGACTATCTCTTAGGCATGCCAGTATGGGATAACATTTTTGCATGTATTATCAAGTTGTTTGGAGGTAATTATGATATTGGCAATACAGCTCCGCCATTTTGTTTTCATGTAACTCATGCACCTACATGGCAGATGGATAATGATAATCCAGAACGCGCTTACAACCACTCGTTACTCGATTCCAACAAACTAGATCGGTTGTTTATGGGGATTATCGACAATTGGCATTTAAATTACATTAATAGACGCCAACCAGCTGGTAAATTTTTTAATACGATACCGCAGGAAAAGGAGCTAGAATACGGTATTTTTAATATACTGCATTAACATGAGTTTAGGAAAAAATATAATATCGTTTAGCCTATGGGGCACAGATAGTAGATATGTCGATGGCGCTTTAGAGAATGTTAATTTAGCTAAAGAGATATATCCTGATTGGTCTGTTAGAATTTACGTTGACAACTCAGTAGATAAAGAAGAACTCAAAAAGGTATATGATGCAGGAGCAGATATAAGATTAGTTAAAGATTCTAAAGGACCTTTTCATGGAGCCTACTGGAGATTTTTAGTTAATGATGACCCCACTGTAGGTAGATATATAATTAGAGATATTGACTCGCGTTTAAACTTTAGAGAGCAAGCCGCAGTTAATGAGTGGGTTAAATCAGATAAATCATATCATGTAATGAGAGATCATCCTAATCACAGATATGCCATACAAGCAGGTATGTGGGGAGGAAAGGCGAACGAGTTTAAAATATGGCCATTAGTTGAGCAATGGGGTAAATATGATTACTATTCATGTGATGAACATTTTTTACAGCAGATTATATACCCTAAAATTAAAGATAATATAATTGTACATGATCCATTTATAGAAAAAAAGCCTTTTCCAAAACATAAACCTATATACAATAAGGGTACGTTTGTTGGGCAAACTTTTAAAAACGGTAAACCACAAAACGATTAATGAAAATATTATTAATACAAGAGAACGGTCATCATGACGGTAACAGACTTTACCGGGAATGCTTTTCATGGCAAAGAGCTCTGCAAACATATACTAATATTACTACAACAGTCTGGGGTCTAGGACATGCTAATTATAGCGAGAAGCTAGACTTTAATGCATTTGATGTAATAGTATGCCTCGAACAATATGATAGGATAAATTGGGTACCGCATGAGGAAATAGGCAGAACAAAAGCAAAAAAATTATTATGGGCTGTTGATTCTCATAGTAAGGGAATAGAATCATTCCGACAGGTTAAAACATTAGGTAAATATGATCATATCTTATGCTCTATATTACACCATGTTGGTGTAGGTGATATATACTTCCCTAATGCTTATGATGATTTATTGATACGACCAGGTCGTGTAGATAAGAGATCATTCTTAGGATTTTGCGGTACCGGTGGTGGCCCGCAACGAGAAGAATTAATTAATAATCTCTCTAATAAGTTTACGGGTGATTTTATTTTTGACGATTTTATTATAGGCGATGAGATGGTAGATGCTATTAATTCATATGAAATGCATTTTAACTTTAACGTAATGGATGATATTAATTATAGAAATTTTGAAACTATAGGGTGTAAAATTCCGCTTATTACAAATAATAATTATCAATATAAAGATTTAGGTTTTAAGGATGAAGTTAATTGTATATTTTATAATAGCAAAGATCAATTACTCGAAAAGGTTGAGCATTATATGAACAACAAACCACTTCTAGATAAAATCGCTAATAACGGCTACACGCTGAGTAAAAATCACACCTACAGAAACCGTATAAAACACTTACTTAAAAAAGTGTTATAATAAGAGTTGAATACTAGGTGAACTATCATATAATAGGTGTATGATAGTTAAAGATATTAAGGTTTACGATGGCCCGTTAATTCATAAGAGATTTGCTTATGATTATTTTAGAAACAAGACATTACCTATAGGTAATATTATTGCATTTAGATGTCCGATGGATGTAAATGTTAGTGGTATGATCGACCAAGAAGACGTTCTTCAAGGTGATTATATTGCTAGTGATGATGCAATTAACTTTTGCTGGGAAATTCCTAACCTAGATAAGCTAGGTGCTGTTGCGTTTCAGCGATTACTCAACACTCAAATTGCTAACGTTCTTTCTTCTAAATATATTAAGAAGCCTATTGAAGT
>JGI24003J15210_10000028_pt1 | contig 57689 bp, 65 predicted proteins | sample LinPmetageLP28_FD_15210 | JGI IMG/M metagenome (IMG submission 15210)
ATGGATCGAGTAGACAGAGGTGACGGAGATATAGGATTAGTACCTGGAGTGGTTTGGATAGGAACTGAAAGAATAGAATACAATGCAGTAAGTGGAGAAAATCTTGTGTTTTGCATTAGAGGAACAAGAGGAACTTCGTCTCAAGCACACACCAGCGGTGCAACTGTAACTAATGCAGGACCAAGTCAGCGTATACCAACAGTACAAAAATTCTCACATTATGAGGACGGATTGCGTTTAGCGTACAATGACAGCGGAATAAGCCTCACAGCGGTAGGTACAAGCCCTGAACATGCGTTCATTAGAAATGCAGGGCAAGGATCGATATAAATACTTTAAATTGGAAAGAACAATGAGTTTAGAAAAGATAGAAACATCATTAATAGGGATAGAAGGTCACATTAAGATATGGGATCCAGAATCTGGCGAAGTACTAGTACGTCGACGTAATGCTATTAACTACGAAAATATGAGTATTGCGATAGCTAGTCTTTTAGCTAATGAAAGCGGCGCAACTAGCACACATCAAGTTGCTACAATGAGATTTGGAAATGGTGGAACTACTATTGACGGACTCGGCGCAGTTACATATAAAGCAACTAACACTAACACTGCTAGTGGAGCATTATATAATCAAACGTTTAGTCAAGCAGTTGATGAAACAGTAACAGGAAGTGCAGATAATGGAACAGAGTTTGCTCATACCAGTCCAAACACATTTAGTGATGTTATTACAACATGCACACTTGACTATGGTAGTATAACTGGACAAGATCTATTAGATACAGCTACCAATATGGACGATACATATGTGTTTGACGAACTTGCACTATACTCGGGCAACAACGATTTGTTAACCCATGTTATTTTTCATCCAGTACAAAAAAGTGCAAATAGAAAAATACAAGTAATATACACATTAAGGATTAGATCAAGTTTTGCAGACTTGTAAAAGGAAAAGATATGCCATATACAATAGATTATAGCAACAGCGGAAAAACAGCAATAGTTGTAAATGACGGAACAATAGATACCAGCACTAGTATTGGACTAATAGGTAAAAACTTTACACGGTTTGGTGAAACAATAAACGAAAATATGTTACACCTCTTAGAAAATTTTGCAAATGGAACAGCGCCAAATAATCCAACTGAAGGTCAACTTTGGTATGATAGTGCAAATAGTCAATTAAAAATTTATGATAACGGTGTTTGGAGCGTTATTATTAGTGGATCTGGTACAACAAAGATTGAGTTTAGAAATAGAAAAGACACAGGCGGAAACTTTCATAAAACAATAGAACATATTGTTGATGGAAGCATTGTTAGTATTACAACAGATGACACTGTAGCGTGGACACCTCATAATGATGAAAAATTAGAAGATGGTGTTACAGCATTAAGTACACAATTTCCAAGTGTTCAAGCAGGCATTCAAATGAATAGCACAACAGACTATAAGTTTAGAGGCACAGCAACTACAGCAGAATACGCTGACTTGGCAGAACGTTACGAAGCTGATGCAGAATATGAAGCTGGAACAATAGTCATATTAGGTGGAGACAAAGAAGTTACACAAACTACAGAAGCAAACGATGTTAAAGTTTTCGGAGTTGTAAGTACTGCACCAGCGTTTGAAATGAATGCAAGTGCAGGTACAGATGCTACACATCCATATATTGCACTAGCAGGTAGAGTACCTTGTAAAGTAATTGGAAAAGTAGGCAAAGGTTCTAGAATTGTTTCAAGTGCTACAGCTGGTACAGGAATGGAAGCAGGAGATGATTATAGTTGGAAGTTTGTTGTAGGACGAGCTTTAGAAGAAAAAACTACCGATGAAGCAGGTACAATAGAAGTAGTAGTTGGAGCGAAGTAAACTATGGCAAATTCACCAGGTGATATTGCAACCGCGGCACATTTTAATGCAGTAGGTTCAAAAATTAATAAAGTGTTTGGTGATATCTACGCTACAGCCGCAGTCACAGATGCAAATAGAATTGATACACACAAATATGGTTGGGGATCAGGCAACGTAGTTGTAGCAGTAGCTGATGATATTACAGCGACACAGTTACAAGGATTAGTAGCAAAGACAAATATTTCAACTAATCACACAGATCTTGTAGACAGTATAATAGTTTTTACAATACCAACAAATAGAACTGATATTGGACTTGGTACTCTTATAAGAGCAGAAGACCTAAATAAAATTGATGATAAATTTGCTCCAATTTTACTTAACAACAAACATTTAACCATTGATCCTACAAATGCAAGTGCAATACCTATTACACCTAGCGGAGGTTCATACAGTAGAACTACAGGTTGGCAAACTAAACTAGTAGGTGAACACAAATGGACATGGGGAAGTTATAACAAAGCAAGATATTTCTTTAATGCAGGCGGACAAGTTAGAATTAGTTTAACTATGAGTGGCGGTAGCACAGCTGGATATTATAACTGGGCAGATGTTATCAATGAAATGGGCGTATTAAACTTTGACTGGGATACAGTTACACAAAGTACAGCAACTACACTTGGTACTAGTGAAGCTAAAGGTTTTTACGATTTAACAGACAAGTATGGAGATGGTAGCGACGGAGCCGCAACAAACGAAGGACTACTATTTCAAAGTAGTGGTGTTACGCTAGGTAGACAAATAGGCAGTTACGGTTATGGATACGGTTACGGATATGGCGGCGGACAAGCACATGGTTATATAACTGGAAAAGGTATATATCCAAATTTTGCTGAAAGAGCTATTTTTGGCGGTACATATAGTAATACTATCTATGTTAGTAGTTACAGCATTTACAGTAGTTACCAGCAGTTAAAATTTAGAATGTATGGCAAATATGTAGATAATGGTGCAAGTGTACAACTTAAAATTGTACTTGACGATACAGCTCATGCAAACATTATTGACGGTTCAATTACACCAGCATTAAGTATATTGATGCCTGATACAATTACAAGCGGTGCTACTAGTTTAGATGTTACACCAAATCCAACATGCTCAGTTATTAACACATTTACAAGTGCAGACGATAGCTAAAAAACACTTGACAATCACAGCATAAATAAGTTATAGTAGTAGTTAACTAAAGGAGAAACTCTATGGATGAGAGACTCGAGAAAGCTCTAGACTTTGCAAATTATCGCATCACTCTAAGTAACCAAAAAAATACACTAAAGCAACGAGCTTTGGTATTACAAACTGTCCATTATAATAATGGAGTATTTCATGCTGATCCTACAACAATTAGTTTTGTAAAAACTTTGATCGATAAAGGGAAAACATTTAGCATTATTTTAGATACTAAAGAAAATCCGATTGAGATAACTGATCTAGCTGATTTCTTAGAAGCATTACTGGGTGCTTATACCGAATCCACAAATGAATACAAAGTTCAATTGGAAAAGATTAAGAAAGCTAGAAATATCAAGACTTTGATGGACTGGTAAATGGCAGAAAAACATGAACCTCAAGGCATTTGTATGTTCGCATACAATAACCAAGAATTAGATTATATTAAATTTGCTAGTCTAGCTTCACGTTATGCCAAACACTATATGAATGGAATAAAAGTAGCCCTCATTACAGATGAAGGTACTGAAAATTGGCTGAACGAAACTAAGTCACAGCAAGAGATACAATCGTTATTTGATTATATTATAATCAACAATGTTCCGAATGAAATGAACATGCGTAAACACATGGACAGTCCATGGACAGAATTTAACGCACAATTTACTAATACAAATAAGCATAAAGTTTTTGAACTAACTCCTTTTGAAAAAACATTGCTGGTAGATACAGACTTTTTAATTATGAACGACTTTTATGAGTATCTGTTTAAAACAGATATTCCTGTTGGAATGCACAGGTACGCTGAATATATCGGTGGCGACCGTCCTTATATAAATGAGATAACATTAAACGAAGGAGGAATCGGTCATTGGTGGAGCACAATAGTATATTTTGATCAAAGCGAACAAAGTAAAATATTCTTTGATATGTGGGCTCACGTAAAAGAGCATTGGGAGTACTACAGTTTGTTGTATCAGTTTCCTAAATCATTATTTAGAACAGACTTTTGTGTAAGTATTGCCGCACACCTAATGAATGGGTTTACAACTGAAGAATTTGTACATGACTACCTTAATACGCCATTGTTAAACATGGATCAAAAAGATGATATTATAGGAATAAACTCACATGACGATATTATATTCTTAAAACACGACAGGGTTGAACAATGGAAGAATATATTGGTTAGACATACACAGCAGAATCTACACATTATGAATAAGAGGGCATTAGACAGACATTATTTTGGTCTATTAGAAAATTTAGATAAAGCGGAGCCGGTAAATGAGTAGAGGATTTATTACACTAGGCATCGACACTGATGAAGATAAAATTAAACACTGTTATACATTAGCTTGTAGTCTAAAAATAATCGATCCTAATGCTGAAATTTGTTTAGTAGTTGACAAAGGTCGATTAGATATGATAAGTGATTATTACTCACATGTTTTCGACTATATAGTTGAATTACCATACGGCAATAGTGCATACAAAGATGGCTTCCATGGCATGAATTTATGGCAACTTTATCATTGTACACCTTTTGATGAAACTATATATTTAGATTACGATACAATACTAATTAATATTGATTTAGATACTCTGTGGGAACTAATGGCAACCAATGACATAAGTTTTCCAGTAAATGCTAATAATTATAAGGGATTTTCTGCCGCCCGACATTTAAGATTCGAATATGAAATACAGTATAAACTTCCTAAATTGTATTACAATATAATATACTGGAAACAAAAATCTGCACTAGCCATTGAATGGTTTAAAATGGCAGATCCAGTCTTGCAGAACTGGAGAGATGTATACAGCAAAGTGTTTACTGATAAAAAACCGCAAGACTTTGAAAAGAATGTTTTGTGTAATCTAGTAACACATTTCTTAGATTTAGAATTAGATACAAGAATTTTTTTAAATAATCATACAGATCTACATAGATTTTCGCATGGAATATTTAACGAAGATGTACCAGAACGATGGACTGAGTTTATGAATACTTGGGTAACCAATCATCAGAAGATACAAATAGAAAACTATATACTACCTAGTGGAATTATTCACTACAGCGACGAAACATTTTTAACCGATGAAGTAATGCATGTCTACAGAACCAAGTTTATTACAGACTCTAAAAAAAGAAAAAGCACCTAAAAAGTGGTGCGTCTACTATGACGACGATACAGGCGAAGTTATAACAGTCACTAATCGTGTCATTGATGATATTAAGTCACCTCATTTTTTTACAGAAAATGATGATGCTCGAAAAATTCTTATGGGTATTAGCGACCCTAAAAAATTCTCTATACTTGAAACAGACGATGGATTTATATTAGGAGAAAAATCAGCAGTATTGCGTATCAAAGAAGCTGAACAGTCTCTTAGTATGATTCCTGTTAATGATAAAACCAAAGCAGATGTGAATATTATTATGTATGTCAACAGTTGGAAAATGGAAGTAAATTTTGATCAAGACACACTTTATAAGATGACTGGTAAACGCTATTTTAAACAAGCAACAATTAATCCAGAGAAAGATGGAAAATACGACAACATTACATTATACATTATTAAAGATAAAGATCCTAACTTCTTAATTAAAAAAATTGATATTGATCCGGGCGAACTTATTGAACAAGGGTACTTGCTATTTGATATGAGTGCATTTAGAAATGTTTGCGGACTTGGAGAAATGAGTATCTTAACAAAGAAAATCTTTAAGACTTATCGTGTTACAAAGAAAGCAACATTTGTTGGTGCTGATTATACAAGCAGACGTAGCCTCAGAAGGAGGCATATTGTTCCACAGATAAGTAATGAGGAAGTGTTGTGTGATTTTACTATAATACCGCAAGAGCAATCGTTCAGTATGAGAAGCAATTTTAAGGACCCAACAACAGTTAAAATTTATCATGATGTAGGTTTATATGTGACAGATAAAAATGATCCTAACAGACTATTGGGAACATTGGTTTTACCTAAGTCAGCTGTCGGTTATAACTCTACTGTAGAAGTTGAATCTGACTTAGATCTTACTAACAGTGCATTTCTATTAAGAGAAGAAAACAGAACTATAACATTCGACATAACAGAGGAATCGCCAGTATGACAACAATACCAATAACAGAATTTGACATTGTATACATTAGCTATGATGAACCAAACGCAGAACAAAACTATGCAAATCTATTAGAAAAATGCCCGTGGGCAAAACGTAGCCATGGAGTATGGGGCAGTGATGCGGCACACAAAGCGGCGGCGGCAATGAGTGATACAGATAGATTTGTAACTGTAGATGCTGACAACATTGTCAGAGAAGACTTTTTTAATGTTGAATTGAATATGGACAGGATTAAAGATACAGATGTAATTAGTTGGGCAGGTAAAAATGCTGTAAATGGATTAGTATATGGCAATGGTGGCATCAAGTGTTGGCCCGTAGACGTAGTAAACAAAATGCGTACACACGAAGCCGCACCAGAAAGTGATAAAGCCGCACAGGTTGACTTTTGTTGGAATATACAATATGTGCAAATGAATAATATCTATTGTGATGTTGCTAACAATGCTAGTCCTCTACAAGCATGGAGAGCAGGTTTCCGTGAAGGTGTAAAGATGGGACTAGAAGGCGGAGATGTCGTTGAGGCAAAAAATCTTAAAAAAATCTTTGAAGAAAATTACAAAAGGCTATTAGTATGGATGAGTGTAGGCGAAGATGCAACAAACGGTTTATGGGCAATTTATGGTGCAAGACTAGGTTGTCATATGACCAATGTTGAAAGACGCAAGTGGGACTGGCGTAATGTGAGAGATTTTGATTGGTTAACTAACTTTTTTAATACAGAATTATTTCCTGAGTTTGAAGACGGAACTGAAATGTGTGTGAACACTGGAGTAACATGGGATTGGGATAAACTTAAAAAGAAAACAGTAGAACTTGGTGCAGATCTTCGCGGTGAGCTAGATTTAGAAATTTCAGATATGGACAAAGTTGGTAGTAGATTCTTTAAGAAGGTTTATAAAAATCCACACAGACTTGGTGCAATGGTTAGAGAAAACCAAGTTGATGACAGTATCGAATAAATCTACAGTACTGGTTACTGGCGGATTTGATCCTCTACACAGTGGACATATAGCATATTTCAAAGCCGCTAGAGCATTAGGCGACAAGCTAGTCGTTGGTGTAAACAGTGACGAATGGCTAATGCGTAAAAAAGGAAAAGCGTTCATGCCTTTTGCAGAACGTGCGTCAATTATCAGAGAATTAGAAGTAGTAGATAAAATAATTGGATTTGATGATAGTGATGATACAGCGAATCAAGGAATATTTTTAGCACTATGTACCAACGCTGGTAAATTAATATTTGCAAATGGTGGAGATAGAAGCAATACTACAACTCCAGAATACGAAGAGTACGGTAATCATCCAGATGTAGAATTTGCATTTGGAGTTGGCGGCAATGATAAAAAGAATTCAAGCAGTTGGATATTAGATGAATGGCGGACACAAAAGACTGAACGTGAATGGGGTTACTGGCGTGTATTAGATGATAAGAAAACTATAAAAGTAAAAGAATTAGTTATTAACCCAGGAGCTAGTTTAAGCGACCAGAAACATAAAATGAGAAGTGAACATTGGTATGTGTTAAAAGGTGATGTTACAATTAACTTAGAATTTCCCAATGGAGACTGGCAAATACAAATGCTAACTGAACACACAAACTTTGTGATACAGAATAATTGGTGGCATAAAGTAACCAACGAAGGTGATAAATCTGCACATATATTAGAAGTACAATATGGTGAAAATTGTATTGAAGAGGACATCATAAGACGATGACAAACACAAACAATTACGAACTTGATCCAGATCCGGAAACAGCCGCACAACTAGTAAAGCCAAAACTTGCTGAAATAAGTGATAGTATGTGTATGGCTAAATGGTTGTGGACCAGTATTCATTTAACCAATGGAACAACTAATAGTTGCTACCTACCTCCTATACATAAAATTAATGCAGAAGATCTAAAAAATAATCCAAAAGCATTACACAATACACCAGAGAAAAAAGAACAACGAGCTATGATGCTCAAAGGAGAACAACCTAGCGGGTGTGACTACTGTTGGAATATTGAAAAGATGGATCGTAATTTTAATAGTGATAGACACTATCGAAGTAGCGAACCTTGGGCACAAGCTGGTTGGAAAGATGTATTAGAAAAAGGTGCAGATGGCGATATAGAACCTACAAGCATGGAGATCAATTTTAATCATGCTTGCAACTTAGCATGTAGTTATTGTAGTCCGCATCTAAGCAGTAAGTGGGCAGAAGATATTGAACAAAATGGACCTTATCCAACCAAAGTACCTCACAATAGCATTGACTACTTTAAACAAATAGGACAATATCCTATTAAAAATAGAGATCACAATCCTTATGTAGATGCATTTTGGGAATGGTGGCCGGAACTTTATCCAAAACTAAAAAACTTTAGAATGACAGGCGGAGAACCGCTCATGGATAAAAATACATTCAAAGTTTTAGATCATGTTATTGACAATGGCAGAGACGATTTAGAAATGGCTGTAACTACAAATTGTAGTGTACCTGATAAATTGTGGAATAACTTTGTTGATAAAGTAAGTTTCATAAGTGAGTATAAAAAACTAAAACGTTTTCGTATGTTTGTTAGTGTAGATGGATGGGGTAGACAAGCTGAATATATGCGTCATGGATTAGACTTTGATCGCATGTGGAACAATGTAAATAATTATCTAACCAGAGTGGACGAAGGATTGGTAACGTTTATTGTAACGTTCAACATGCTTAGTTTACCTAGCATACAACGTTTAATGGAAGGTATATTAGAATTACAGCGTATTCACAATGTAACAAAAAGTAGAAGAGATGATAGTGGTAAAATTGTAGTATATGGTCACAGTAAAGTATTTTTGGATACACCTATGTTAAGACATCCGGAGTGGCAAAGTTTACAGCTTACGCCTAAGAGTCATTGGTATCTTGCTGACGAGTGTTTAGCATTTATGAAAGAGAATCAAGATAGACATAGGGCAAGTAGATGGATAGGATTCAAACCACATCAAATTGAAAGATTTGATCGTAGTATTGAATTTATGAAGCAAGGATTTGATAACGACCAGCAGAAACAAGATGCGGAAGAAAATTTTGTTAGATTCTTTGGAGCACATGACTACAGACGTAAAACAGATTTTAGTCATACATTTCCGGAGTTTGCACAGTTGTTCTTAGATTGGAAAGAAAAGCATAATGTTTAAAAATATTGATTACTATACTGAACGTGACGTAATGAAAAAAGTGTACGGCTGTGATACCATGTGTACAGCAAAGTTTTTAAGTAGTACAATATATTTACAAACAGGTGAAACACACAGTTGTTATCATCCGTTACCTCATAAAATTCCATTAGCGGAAATTAAAAAGAATCCGAGTGCATTACACAATACACAGTTTAAAAAAGACAGAAGAGAACAAATGCTTAAAGGTAATAGACCTAGCGAATGTAACTACTGTTGGCGTGTTGAAGCAATGGGCGAAGAACACATAAGTGATAGGATTATAAAAAGTAAAAACGAAACACTGCTAACACCCGAAGCACACAAAATTATATTAGAAAATGGTTGGAAACATGATTACAATCCTACATACTTAGAAATAAGTTTTGGCAATGAGTGCAACATGCGGTGTGCATACTGTCATCCTAAGGCTAGCAGTGCTTGGATGAAAGAGATGCAACTAAACGGACCACTGGAAAATGCAGAACACTTACAAGTGGTAGAACAAGAAATTTACGAAGAAACAAGCAATCCTTATGTAGATGCATTTTGGGAATGGTGGCCTAGTCTGAGAAAAGATCTCAAAGTAATTAGGGTAACTGGCGGTGAACCATTACTACAGCAAAACGTATGGAAATGGCTAGACATGTTAGAACAGTCAGACGATTGTAAAGATATGATTTTTCAACTCAATACTAACCTAAATGTTAAAAACAAACTTGTACATAGGTTAATACAAAAAGTTGATAAGTTACTCAAAGATAAAAAAATAAAAAAGTTTGCAGTATTTACTAGTGTTGAAAGTTGGGGCGATCAAGCCGCATATGCTAGGAATGGATTAGACTTAGAATTATTTGAAACAAACTTAGAAAGTATAATGAGAGGACTAGAACATCACGACGAGCATCTTTTTAGTGGTGTTAAGATAATGAATACATTCAATATACTAAGTGTTACAAGCTACGTCAAGTTCTTAGAAAAAATAAGATACTGGAGAGGTAAGTTACACAACAGAGCATATTGTCCTAAGATTACATTTGATATTCCACACTGTACAGAACCAAATCAGTTTTCATTGATAGGGTTACCAGATGATTACGAAAGTTATTTTGAGTATATTACTGAATATTTTGCAGAATGGAGTTGGGCAAATAATCAAGACAAATATACAAAACATCACCATGATACAGTTTGGAGTAATTACTTTAGTAAAGAAGAAGTTAAAATGTGGGATAGGGTAATTAGCTATTGGCACAGTATTGTAGAACAAAGAGGAAAAGTAAGACAAACTGATGAGAATCAATATCTACAGTGTAGACAAATTGATGATGCTAGAAGAAATTTTATACTGTTTATCAAAGCAACAGATAAAAGAAGAGGTACTCACTTTAAACAAGTATTCCCTGAAATGAGCCAGTATTACGATTTGTGTGCTACATTAGAAGATATTAAAAACATTGAATATAATAATGAATGTAAGCAATACCTAATGAAAGATACTATAGATGGAACCGCTGTAGAGTTTCATTGGGACGATGATTTTGTTTGGCAACACCCAAAGCTAGCAAAAAGTATTTTAAATTGGCGGCGTATTAGAAACTTACCTACAAAAATTTATGACAAAGATGAACTCAAGGATCAGATAGGCTATGTCTAAGCTGTTACATAGTAAAAACTTTTGTATGGCACCTTGGATAACAATGCATCTTTGGCCCAGTGGGGAAGCGTTTCCTTGTTGTGTTGTATTGCCAGATGAAGATAAACCTTTCAGTGGAAAGTTAGGAAATATCAGAGACAATAGTATATCTGATTTGTGGAATAGCAGTCTAATGAAAGAGTTGCGTGTTAATATGCTTGCTGACAAGCCAAGTCAAACTTGTGAACGTTGCATACAACAAGAACAAGCAGGTAATCAATACACACTAAGACGAGAACTAAACCAAAACTTTGCAGATTACTTTCACAGGACAAAAGCTACTAATGCAGATGGAAGTCACGACGATCCAAAAATATACTATTGGGATGTTAGATTTAATAATCTTTGTAATCTAAGATGTTTGAGTTGTAGTGTAAAATTTAGCAGTAGTTGGTATCAAGACAGTATCAAAAGACACGAGTATGATGGACCTGCACTACTACAATTACCCAAGAGTTTTTGGAAACAAGCACTCCCTTTAATAGGTGAAGTCAAACATGCTTATTTTGCAGGTGGCGAACCTCTAATGACCAAAGAGCATTATGAGATGTTAGACACATGGATTGAGTTAGGCAATACTGATTTAAAAATAAGTTATACAACCAATTTTACACAAACTAGATTAGGTAAACGTTATATATTTGATTACTGGAATAATTTCAGTAATGTACATGTGGGTGCTAGTTTAGATGATAATTGGCAACGTGCAGAATATTTGCGTAAAGATACAATATGGACTGATATTATAAAAAATCGTAAAGAGATGATCAGAGAAAGTCCTAATACTAGATTCTTTTTAAGCAGTACTATTAGTATCTTTAATGCACTACATTGGCCTGATTTTCACAAAGAATGGATAGAAGAAGGTCTAGTAGATCCTATAGAGTTTAACCTCACATTACTTACACATCCTGAATATTTAAGTATGACTGTTATGCCAAAAGAATTTAAAAAACGTGTTGAGAAGCGTTGGATTGAACATCAAGAATATATTGAACGTGCATTTAAAATAGCACATCCGGACTGGCAGTATGATCCTTTAATAGTACAAAGTATGATTGACGGATTGCTTAAATATCTATGGAGCGAAGATAATTCTCAACTCATTGACAGGTTTCATGATGAACAACGTTGGATGGATAAGATCCGTAATAACGATTGCTATGAAGTCTATACTGAGTTGGAAGGACTTAAAGAATACGGTGATCACTATGAGAAAGTGGTTAACAGAGGATGGTAATGGACGATAAAAAGTATAATCTAACTGAGAGCAAGTTCTTTTGTATGGCTCCGTGGATTCATATGCATGTGTGGCCCAATGGTCGTGCATTTCCTTGTTGTCTAGCTGATCCTGCTAAAGGCGATTACGGAAATACAAATCAAAGTACACTTAAAGAATTATGGAACAGTGATGTTGCTAAAAAACTTAGAGTCAATATGCTAGCAGATAAACCACATCCTACTTGTACAAGATGTTATAGATTAGAAGCTGATGGAGATGCACATACACTACGCATNAATATGAACAAGAAGTTTGGCGAAAAACANTATAGNAAAACTCTTGAAACACAACATGACGGAACACACAACAATGTAAACTTTACATANATGGATTTTCGTTTTAGTAATCTTTGTAATATGAGTTGTAGAAGTTGTAGTCCTACATTTAGTACACAATGGTACGACGACTTTATGAAAAAGTTTGGCGAAGTGCCCGACGATATTGCACCTCAAAAATTTATACAACTTAAAAACAAAAAAGGATTTGAGGAAGAACTTTGGCCCTACTTGGATACTGTTGAGGAAGTTTACTGGGCAGGCGGTGAGCCGCTTGTAACTGATATGCATTGGAAAATTATGAACTATTGGATTGAGACCAACAGAGCTCATGAAGTAAATGTTTTGTATACAACCAACTTTAGTCAGCTTACTTACAAAAGACAAAATGTATTAGACTTATGGAAAAAATTTAAAAGTGTAGAATGTACAGCAAGTTTAGATGGTATGGGAAGTCGTGCTGAATATATTAGAAAAGGCACAGTATGGAGTGACATAGTTGCTAATAGACAACTAATGATGGAACAAACTCCTAACATTAATTTTGATATTACACCAACAGTAAGTTGTATGAACGTATATCATTTACCAGACTTTCACGAAGATTGGGTAAACAAAGGATTACTTAAAGTAGGACAAATGCGTATCAACAACTTACTAGATCCTGATTACTTTTGTATGCAAGTATTGCCTAAGACATTCAAAGATAAAATTACAGCTAAATGGGAACAGCATATTCATTGGGTTCAAAACCATCCTCAATATGATTCAGGACAAAACTTTGTTCGCAGTGCAGAAGGTATGCTTAATTTTTTACACAGCGAAGATCGCAGTGACTTATTAGAAAAAACTATTCATCAGCTTGAAGAATGGGATCCTATTAGACATGAAGATTGGCGTGTAGCAATACCTGAATTAGCAGAGGCACTAGCATGAGTAAAACTTTTTGCTTACATCCTTTTGTAAATTTAAACAGCAATACTGAAGGCAGTGTGAAGTTGTGTTGTAGCATTACAGAAAACATACATGCAAAAAATACCGACGGTAGCGAATTTAATTTTGGCACCAACAGTATAGAAGAGATTTGGTATAGTGATTATATGGTAGATATAAGATCACAATTACTAAAAGGTGAAAAGCCTAAAGCGTGTGATGTATGTTGGCGTTTAGAAGATTTAGGAATACAAAGCAGTAGACAAAGTGCTTTTACTGAATACAACGATATCGGACTAAGGCGTGATAGTAGTATGCACAGTAGACCTCCATTGCCAAACAGTTTAGAACTGAGATTGGGTAATTTTTGCAATTTAAGATGTAATAGCTGTTGGAGTCTAAGCAGTGATAGAATACATGATGAGCGTATGAAAATATTAGATACAGATCATAGTTTACCTGGTTGGATTCGTGACGAATGGACAAAAGAAATTAACATGGCAAGTGCTAGTAACATGAATTGGTGGCAAAGTAAAGACTTTGACAATACAATACAAAAACTTGCTCCAACACTTAAAAGACTTTATTTGACTGGAGGCGAGCCAACACTTATACGGCGCAATATAGAAATAATGAATATAATACTCCGCAGTGGCAATGATGAATGTTATGTTGCACTAACAACAAACTTAACACATTGGAACAAAGATTTTTACGATACACTTACTCAGTTTAAAAACGGAGAAGTGCAGATCAGTATAGACAGTGTGTATGATAGAAACGAATATATCAGATTCCCAACTAAATGGGATCATGTAGAAAAGAACATAAACAAACTGTGGTATAAACTTCCCCATACATGGAAAATAAAACATTATACTGTATTACAAAATTATAATTATGATGATATTCCACAAATTTTAGATTGGGTTGTACAGTTTAAAAATAATCACAAAGAGCAAAACTTACTTTATATATGGTCTCCCATAGTGTTAGATAATCCCCCGTACTTAGATATTCGTATAGTAGATAAACAAGTAAGACAAGAAGCCGCTGATAGACTTAAAAATTATGATCCTCAATACGATAACTTAAACTTATATTGGAATCATGGAGTAGAACAAGCAATTAAGTTATTAGAATCTGATGCAATGGAAGAAAAAAAGAGACAAAAGCTACTGAGTAGATTTAGAGAATTTAACGATACTATGGACCGCAATAGAAATACAAACTGGATTAGTACATTTCCTAATATTGCCGCAAAGGTGTTAGTATGAATCAACTAATAAAAATAGAACAAGCAGGTGATCCGTTTGTTAATATTACATGGCAAGTAAGCAACTTGTGTAACTTTCGTTGTACCTACTGTAATGAATACAACTGGAATGGCAGTAATTTAAACTTAGATGTTGAAGCTATAAAAGCAGGATTGACCAAACTGATTGACTATGAACTTGCTAGAGGATATACAAGACTAAAAGTATTCTTTAGTGGAGGCGAACCTTGCTATTGGAAACCTCTTACTAAAGTAATGGATCATATATTAGCAAGCGGAATGAGTGAAGTCAAGTTTGCAGTAAACACAAATTTAAGCAGTAAACTAAAATGGTGGGAAAAGAATGTACACTACTTTGATGACGTAGTAGCAAGCTATCATCCAGAGTTTGTAGACAGTGATCACTATTTGGAAATATACAAATACCTAAGTGATAAAGTAAATTACTTGTGTGGTCGTATGATGATGCATGAGCCAACATGGGATCAAGTAATAGATTTTAGCAAACGTATAAAGCAAGAGATGAAAGATGAAAACTGGCGTATTGAATACGTTCCGATATTTGAAGAACTAAGTCACACTACTCGACCATACAATTACAAAAATCCAGAACATAAAAAGTTTTTAGAAACTACAAACTTAGAACAAGATATAAAGTTTGGTGTACCTGCTAAAGCTGAAGGCATGGCAAGTGTTGAAGTATATGATGATGGATCAGTACAGCCTATTAATTGTAATAGACTAGTAGCAGAAAGTCGCAATTACTTCAAAGGATGGAAATGTTTGATACCAATGGAAAGTATTTTTATTAACTGTGAAGGTAAAATAGATATGGGTAGTTGTGGTGTTATGCCTCAGGTAGGAAACTTGTACGATCCTAATTTACAGTTAGATTTGCCAGAAAGTGTGATATGTCCAAAAAGTCACTGTCACTGTGGTACAGACATTTATATAACAAAATACAAGGATAGAAATTATGGAACAACTAGTACAGCAATACTTTGATGCATGGAATGCAAACAGCGTAGAACAACTAAGACCTTTACTGCATGATGCAGTAACACTAACAGATTGGGAAATTAGTGAAAGTGGACTAGAAGCAGTTATCAGTGCTAATCAAAAAATATTTGATGCAGTACCAGGAATACATGTTACTGTACACGATATGGCTACAAGTACAAATCAAGTTATGGCACAAATAACAGTGCATGTCAACGAACAAGAACAATTATCAGTTATTGACGTACTAACTATTAGTAACGACAAAATAACAAGTATCAAGGCATATAAAAAATAATGGAAGAAGAAACCTATTGCGTATTGGCTTACAATCATTTGAGTATTGACCCACAAGGTCAAGTACGTCCTTGTTGTAACTATAACTTTCACAAGCAAAGTTTTAGAGATACCAAATGGAAATTTAAAAGCATATGGAATAGTGATAACCTTGCTGACTTGTTAACAGGGCAACCGCATATAGAATTAAGAAAAGACATAGAGAAAAATCACAAGCACACGTTCTGTGATAGATGTTGGGTAAGTGAACTTAATGGTGGCGAAAGCTATCGTAATATGTGGAACGATATTTTTAAATGTGGCACCAAAGATAAGTTTCAGCGTGAGATAAAAATTGAATATGTAGAATTTACACTAGGCAATAAATGTAATATACAATGTAGAATGTGTAACCCTTGGAGTAGCAGTATGTGGGCTGACGAGATTTATAAAAATCCGCAGTTAGATTTTTGGGATACTGCACCGCATCTAAACAAAGATAAATTTGAATGGTACTACACTCCGCAGTTTGATAAAATATTTGCAGAAATACTACCCACACTTAAACATGTAAACATGCTAGGCGGTGAGCCATTGTTTAATGCAAAATACTATGAGATACTACAACATATAATAGATAGCGGAAGATCCAAAGATATTGTAGTACAGTTCAACAGCAATATGCTAGCAATACAATCTAAGGTATACGACTTGTGGAAGCAGTTCAAAAGCATACACATCAATATGAGTTGTGATGGCGTTGAAGGTGTAAATGAATATGTTAGATGGCCCGGCAAATGGAGCAAGTGGGAACGAAATCTTAATAGAGTATTTGAATTACAGCAAGAACTAGGAGAGGACAAACTAAGATTACAGGTACATAGTACATTGAGTAGTTTAACATGGCTTGACTTAGGTAACTTGTACAACTATACCAAAACATTACCTATAGGCCCAACACTACCTTTTCTAATACAAGTAACACAACCTGCTCAGATGGACGCAATACATTTGCCACAATCACTCAAAGACAAAGGCTATGAACAAGCTATCACAGCAATAGAAAATGCTGATGCAGAGGATTGGGAAGTGTCAAACAATCGCAGTTTATTAGAGCATGTAATGAATACAGAGCGTGATCCGGATAAGTGGGAACAGTTTATAGTAGAAACAAATGAACTTGACAAAGTACGCAAACAAAGCATACTTTCGTTTATACCTGAATTTGAAGAATACTGGCATGAATAACTTACATCCAATTAGTGAATCTCAGAGACCTTTGCGTGGAACTACACTTGATCTTATTTCTCAAGGCAGTAAACATTGTCTGGTGTTGGATACACCTTTTCATTTAGCACACACTGATATACCTTTTGATCAGGTACATTATTTTTCTAATTTAGATACTATCTATCCAGACGTATGGCAGGACATATTAGATAGAAAAACAAAACTTATATTCATGTTTACAGATTGGTGGCACACAGTAAATGTAAACGAAACTCACAATCAACCGAGTGGTAATTTAATTAGTTTAGACCTTTATAAAATTTGTTATGAACTTTGTAAACGCTACCGCATCTTAGATAACAGTGCTTTTGTAAGTCCTAGTAGTATACAATATGTAGAACAGTTTGAAGATTGGCCCATAGTAAATTACAATGAACCATTTAATAGATACTTTGAATTCTCTCGTGACATTGAGGTGTTGTACAATACAACACCAATGCAAAAACATTTTTTATGGCTCAATAGAAGATGCAGAGAACACAGAGTATATGCACTACATCAAGCATATAAAATAAATTTATTTGATAACTGTATATATAGTTTACACGATTTAGAAAATTTTTCTGACAAAGAATTTATTAAGTTTCTAAGCGAGTATTTGGATCCTAAAGATATTGATCTAACGTTTAGAAAATTAAAAAAGAGATTGGATCACGGTTATAGTTCAGTTACTGATAAACAACATTTGTCTGAAATAACAGATTTAAAATACTACAGTGACCAAACTTATTTAGATATTGTTGGAGAGTTTAATTGTAGTAATCACAAAGTATTTCTGACTGAAAAAGTAAGTAGGAGTATTGTATTAGGAAAACCTTTTGTGGTGTTTGGAGATAGAGGAAGTTTACATGAACTTAGATCCTTAGGGTTTCGCACATTTGGTGACTTTTGGGATGAACGTTATGATAAACTTAGTACATCAAAACAGCGTATAGATGCCGCACTACAAACGCTAGATTGGATAAGAAATAATATTGATATCACACAAGGATACAGCAACGATATGATAGAAATATTAGAATATAATCGAAAGCACTATAATACAATATGGATGCAAAGTCAATCGGAGTTATTTAAAAAAATACTATGAAACCACAACAAGTAATAGAACAAGTTACTGATATGGCAATATGGGAAAATGCTATATGGGTTAATGCTATGGAAAAAGTATTCTTTGTACCAATTTGGAGAAATGCTAATACAGAGTTTATGCATCTTGCAGAACAGTTTGGATACACACTAGAATACAACTTCGATCTGACAGACTATACAGGATATGCATTTGTTAGACATCCAAATAAAAGAATAGCAGGACAAATATGGCGGGCAATGCAAAACCAAAACTACAGTTTAGAAGAATGCTTACATTTTATTAACAGCAATGACCTAACCAGAGATCCTCACTTTAGAACACAAAAAAGTTTTTTAGATCCATATAATATAAAATATTTTATAAACTTAGACTATCTAAATCCTGTCGGACACAAACATATAGACAGTGTTATTGAACAAATGAAATTACCAAAGCAAGTTCGCAGTGCAATAGATCCAGATGCTAAAAAACAAATCGAAAAACAGTTGCACAAAAGTAGTGCAATAATAAAATACAGACCAGATATAAACTTAGTTGTGCCCAGTGTAGGTATTGTAGGAGTTGGTAATATTGGAAGTGTATTGTATGATGCTCTAACACAACACAACGTTGTTGTCAAGAGGTATGATACAAGAAATGAATATGACGGACTTGACAGTGTAAAACAATGTGATATAATATGGATTTGTGTTGACACTCCAACTGTTGAAGGTGAAAAAGATTTTGATTACACAAACTTAAAGTCGGCACTAAGCAATTTTTCAAACAAAACAGTTATTGTTGGTTGTACAGTTAGTCCGGGTACTTGTGCTAAAATTGAAACTGATTGCAAGTTAATATACATGCCTTTTTTAATAAGTCAAGGTAATATTATGCAAGGTATAACAACACCCGACTGTTGGTTTATAGGCGGCGAGTATGACCAAAGGATTGAAACACTAATAGAATGTATCAGTTATGCAGTACAGCATTGGGGAACATGGCAAGAAGCAGAACTAGCCAAAGCATTGTACAATGCATGGATAATACAAAAAATAAACTTTGCTAACTGGGCAGGAGATCTGGCTGACACAGTAGGTAATGCAAATGCTCATACTGTAATGCAATGGCTTGGAAAGTCAGACAAACTCATAACAAGTAATGCATACATGAAACCAGGCTGGGGCGATGGTGGACCGTGTCACCCTAGAGATAACCTAATGATGAGTTGGGTAAGTAGAAACTTAAACTATGATCCAGCATGGAATCAACACACAACTAGACTAGCACAAGCTGAACTAATGGCAAAACGTGCAGTAGCAACTGGATTACCAGTAATTATATTAGGCAAAAGCTACAAGCCAGATGTTGATAGTACCGAAGGCAGTTATAGTTTAGTAGTTGCAGATTATATAGAAAAAATGGGCGGCACTGTTTACTATGAAGACCACTTGACAAAAGGCGATTATTGTTATATAATAGCACATGATAGATGGTACGGACATGAGCCGTCTGAAAATAGTAAGGTGATCAATCCGTGGTAATCAATGAAGCAAAACAATGTCGTGTTTGCGGCAGAGATGTTATGGAAATCATCGACTTTGGTGAAATCTATATCAACGATTTTCCTATCGAGCCACAGAAGAATAAAGGCCAAGCGCCTATGATACTGGATCAATGTTTAAGTTGTAGTCTAGTACAAATGCGACACACAGTAGATCCGCAAGTATTATATGGAGATCACTATTGGTACGAAAGTGCATTAAATCCAAAACTAAAACAAAATCTATTAGACATCGCTGACATTGCAAATCAGCACACACAGCCCGGTGATTGCGTACTTGACATAGGTGCAAATGATGGCACACTACTAAGTGGTGTAGAACAAGATAGAGTCCGTATAGGATGCGAACCTGCTAGCAATCTGTGGAATAAACTATGTGAACATGCTGATGTAGTGTTGCCCACAATGTGGGATAGCTCAAAGCTACATCACAAATGCAAAGTGGTCACAGCCATTGGAATGTTTTATGATATGGACGATCCCAACGACTTTATTAAAGGTGTAGCAGATGTACTCACAGATGATGGTGTATTTATTGCACAGCTGATGACACTAGCACCTATGCTAAAGAAAACAGATTTAGGAAATGTGTGTCACGAACATTTAGAATACTACAGTTATAGAAGCTTGGTAGAACTATACGAACGTAATGGCTTACAAATAAATGAAGTTAAAGAGAATGACATACAAGGCGGTAGCTACCAAATATATGCAGGACTATATCATAGTGGTAGTATAACTTACTTTGAAGAGATAGCAACTATTGGATCATTTTTTGAAAAAATAAAACAACACGGAGTACTTCTTAGAGCAATTCTCAGCGATGCAAAAAAGAATGATAGTAAATGTTATGTATATGGCGCAAGTACAAAAGGTAATACTATGCTACAAATATGGAAACTAGGCGAATACTTCGAAGGAGCCGCAGAGATACATCCAGATAAGATTGGTAGATATACAGTAGGTACTGATATTCTAATAGAGGATGAAAAAGAAGTATTACAAAAAGCAGATTTACTTTTTGTTCCAAATTTTGGATTCAAAGATATATTTGTTGAAAAATTAAAAGATTGGATACTGGATGGTGGTAGACTAGTGTTTGCAATGCCAGAAGTGGAGGTAGTACATGCGGACAATATTGATAAGCACACCGAGAGCAGGTAGTCACGCTCGTTGTAGTCAGTTTGATAATCCTCTGTACGAATGTTTAAGTCCAATGGATTTGTTATTGCCTAGAACAGGAAGCCACAGTGCTTTAAATTTAGATATACTAAGTGACGACTTTAATAAAGCATTAGGAGATATGGACTGGGGTAAAGCATATGATCTCAGACCTAATATGCCAGACAATCATCATATACTAGACTATGATGAAAATATGCAACAAATAAAAAGCTACGAGTACCCAAGTAAAGAATATGTTTTAAATGTTATACAAATAAGAATAGATAGACTCAAACTAATAGACGATTGGTGTGTTAAAGTTATGAGATATCACGGATTAAAACAACACCATTTAGAACAGTTGTTAAATATCAGTGACAATACTATTAAGTTACAACGTAAGAGCAAGGTGGATCAATGTGTTAGTCAATATCTTGCAACATACAACAACATTTGGCACAATGCACAAGGTGAAGAGGTACTTAGTATAGACTATGAATTATTTAGAGGTATAGTTCAAGAGACAACCAAAGATGATATATGGACCAGTTCATTTGACCATATTACTACTGAGTACTATGAAGATTTAGATTTGTCAACCAGTAACTGGCAAAAAAACAATATACAAGTTGACTATGATAGACAAATATGTTCTAATATAGTTAATACATTCTTAGACAAACAAGGCCAAGCAATGAATATAAGCGAATCATTTGAAAAAGAATTACTAAACACCGACTGGAGCTCATACTATGATATAGTATCCGATACTGGATATCTCAAATCAATCACAACCAGTATGGACTATTGGCAAGTGCATATGAAAGCACTTGATAAAATAGGTATTAATGTTATGAGTAAAGATATTCAATGGCTTGATATTGGTGTGTGGTTTGGTGTAATGCCTTATATTATGCAAAAGTTAGGATTTACTAATATAGATACTACAGATTGTTACAATCACAGAACTTCACTTGACGGTGAGTTTCAGCAACTGTGGAAACTGTTTAATTTAAATCCACAAGAACTAGAAGTGTTGCCTCAACAAGATTTTAAACTAAACAAAAAATATGATTTAATTACAATATTTAAAAGTAATTTATATTGGAAAACACAAGACGTAATACATTATGATGGCAAAACATTAAACAGAGAATGGCAAACACAGGGCAAAGACGACAAGCATCATACTTACTTTACTGTTTACGATAAACACGATTGGGATATAGTGTTTAGAAGTTTAAGAAAACATCTCAACCCTGGTGGTGTTGCTGTTATAAATCCTGAACCTTGGGTATATGATAGTTTTGAAAATCTCAGTGAAACAAAGCAATGGTTAGAAAAGACTGGAGTTTATAAAGAAGATTATAAACTAAATGAACTTTCAAATTACCTAGTGGTTAACCCGTGACTTATTATATTGCAGGCAATAGAGGACTGGTAGGAAAGTATTATACTGAGTATAAACAAGCTCATGGTGGTAATACTAGTACAACAGACTATACACATTACCTAAGCACATATACAGATATACTACAAAAGAATCCTACACATGTTGTTATCAATGCCGCAACTGTTGGAGGATTACAAGAAGATTTGGATCGCAGTAGTGAACTAATGTTGCGTAATTTGAAAATACAAAACAATATATTCGAAGTGTGTATGGAAGCAGGTATACAAAATTTATTACTGCAAGGCAGTACATGTAGCTATCCACTAGTGGGTGATCAGCCTTTTGTTGAGGAACAACTAATGTCAGGTCAACCACATGAAGGTTACTTGACCACAGCGTTACCCAAGTTGGTAGGCATGTATCAGTGTAGAGCTATAAACCAAGAACGTAACTATTGTTGGCGCACAGCTATCAATACAAACATGTTTGGTCCTGGTGACCGTGTAGGTGAACATGCACATGTAATTGGTGCATTAATGCAAAAGTTTGTAGACGCAGTGCGTAATGATCACACCGAAGTAGAAATATGGGGTAGCGGTAATCAAAGCAGAGACATACTATACATCAAAGATGCAGTAAGAGCAATGGATATTATTCTCAACAACAAAAAGTATGATACTGTAAATGTTGCCAGCGGTGTAGAGATTACAATTAAACAACTTGCTGAAACATTAAAAACAATAAGCGGTTTCAAAGGTAGACTATGGTATAACACAGACAGACCAGAAGGCATTAAAAACAGAGCTATCTGTAACAAACGTTTGCAGTCACTGGGTTGGCAACCTGAATACACAGTTGAAGATGCACTAACAGAAACATACGAATGGTATTACAATGTTAGAACCTAATGAACTTGTCCAAGATGTTGATAGATACTGTATTTTGTTAATTGGAAAACCTAGTTTTGTAGGAACAAAATTTTGGTGCGAACACACAGTACAAGCTCTTAAAAAAAATGTCGAAACGTTGGGGAAACCGGTAGATGTGATATCCATAATATGGAAAACAGATTCAGGATGGGCTGGTAATAACCGAACTATAATTTCAGGTTTTTTTCCTTTGGAAGACACTGATCACCCTTATGGTTCAGATGAATTTTGTAAACAACTACAACTTATGTTACATGATGAAAAAACTTTTACAGGTACAATTAAAGTAAAACCTGATTTAGAAGAATATCTCAGAGAGCAATTTGATTTTGTTGACACATTTACAACTTATTATGTAGACTACTATGATATAGTAAAACGTTTGCGAAAAGAGTACAACAAAGATATTATTCATAATCCAGGATGGCAAATACAATATTATCAATTGACTGAAGCATATAGACTGAATCCTGATATGTTTGATAGGTATACCAAAGATAGCTTTATTTTAAAACTAAGATATGATAATTTTTTTAGATTTGGATTGAAACAGCAAAATTGTTTATTAGAATATTACGCTAGTAAATTAAATGAATATAAATTCAAACTACACCCAACTGAGTTGGATATAGCTTCACGTTGTCCAAATATTCTATTAGAAAAACCAGAGGATAATAATCACCAATGGCATAGTAGTAACACATCTATCATTGCAGGAAAACAATTTTGGATATCAGATATGATGATAGGATTTGATGGCGATGGAATAAAAACTTTAGTCAAAAACTATGAGCAGTGGACAAAACAAACCACAAATGGATATAATCGTAATTTTGTAAAAAATGAACACGAAGTAAACATGCATAAACTACATGACAAAATAGACTCTAATCTTGGTGAATTTACAGCCCATAGGCACTTAACAGAATTTTTGTTTGATTATAATTACAACATACATTTTACTCCTAGGGCGGCACAAAATATTGCAAGAACACCAGAAGCTCACAATGGTCTTTATGATACCCACAGACGAAAATGGTACGATTACACAGAAGATCAAATAGAAAAGCTACATTACTATTTCAGAGGAGAAAAAAGGATGACACCTAACAGTCATATGAACCCAGTTTACGGTGTTGATGAACGCAATAGTGTTAAAGAATATATCAACAGTGATGGCTGGATTATGGAACACACCAAGACCAGAGAAATGGAGCAAATGATTTGTGACTATACTGGTGCTAAACATGCACACATGGTTCCTAGTGCTACAATGGGATTGTTACTAGCAAGCATGTTGGCTGATGTAAAAAAAGATGAACATTTTAATTGTCCTGCATACACACAAGCCGCTACAGCAAATGGTGCTATACTAATGGGAGGTATACCTAATTTTTGTGATGTTGAACCCGAAGCTTACACCATTGATTGGGAACATGTTACACAAAGAGTTGTATTTGTTACCAGTATAAATGGCAGAACAACTGATTCATATGCTGAAGATATTAAACGTCACAGAGATGCTGGACACTTTGTTATTGAAGATGCCGCACAAGCGTTAGGCAGTTGGCACAAAGATTGGCATGTAGGTACTTTTGGTGATGTAGGTATTTTTAGTTTTGGTGCTCCTAAAATTATTACTACAGGACAAGGCGGTTGTATAATCACTAACAGTGAGGAGATAAGTGAACGCATACATGCTATAAAGAACTTTGGACGTACAGTGGGTGTAGGAGAAACATACAATGTAATGGGAATGAATTTTAAATTTACTGATTTACAAGCAAGTTTTGGGATAGCACAAATGCGTAGATTACCCGAAGTAGTAAAACGTAAAAAGCAAATATACCAAAGGTATGTGGATAACCTTAAAGGATATGTAGAATTTATTAATACTGATTTAACTACAGTAACTCCAACTTACCCTGAAATAATTGTAAGTCGCAGAGACGAACTAGCAGAACACTTGCGTAAGCACAACATTGGGTGTAGAGCAGTTTACGATAGTTTAAGTAATCAACCATATCACAGTCAGTGGGCAATTCCAACTCCAGTAACAGACAAAGTAGCTGAGACTGGTTTACAATTACCCGGACAAGCAGATTTATCAAATTATGACATTGATGAAATATCTAATGTTATACTTGACTTTTATAAACTTTAATTAAATTTTGTATACCTTGGTCTAGTGTTTCTGTAGCAGTAAAACCCAAGTTCTTAATTTTTGTATAATCAACAAAATAGTTTCTACCATCTTGGTCATGTTCTAATGTAGTATTGTTTTCATAAGTCCAAGCGGGTATATGCTTTCGTATTGTTTCGCATATTTCTAGTTTAGTATGGTTAAGTGTTTCGTCACCCACATTCCAAATCTCATCACGCATTTGGTCGTGTTTTTCTATAGCCCAAGCAAATGAGCGTACCAAATCGTTTATACTAATAAATGTTCTTTTGAAATGTCCTTCAAACAACACCATGTGTTCACCCATACAGGCTTTGCGTACAAAGTCGTTTATCAACAAGTCGTTGCGTAGTCTATTGCTAACACCAAATGCTGTCGCAGGTCTGAGTATTACAGCATTGCTATCCAGCATACGCTCACCTGCCAGTTTGTAGACACTATATGTGCTAATAGGATTGGTGTTTACCTGCTCGGTACATACACTATCTAGTGCTCCATACACACTGCCGGTACTTGCATACACAAAAGGTTTATCATCACTAGCTATAACTACTCTTTTAGTGCCTTCTACATTAATTCTATACGCTAGGTCTGGTTCAGCGTTGCAAGCTGGAAAGCCAATTATACCAGCTAGGTGTACCACAGCATCAGCTTGTTTGAGTATAGGTTCAACTTCAGGTGTACAAATGTCTACACAGTGTAGATTAAAGTTATCGTTGTCCACTATGTTTAGTACAGGTTCGATACCCCACTTGAGCCAGTCTATACAATCAACAGTATGACCTTGACGTAAAAAATATTCACTGAGCCTACAGCCTATATAGCCGGCTCCTCCTGTTATTGCTATTCGCATCTTGTTAATGGTTCCTTGCATTTGTCCCAACGTTTAGTTAGCAGTGCTATCATTTTACAGTCGGCTGTAGGATAGAAAGTATGTGGAACATTCATTGGCAAATATATACAATCACCTGCACTTACTGGAGTTACTAGTTCTTCACCTTTGGTAATTTCTGTATACACACCTTCACCTTCTACAAACATAATATATTCATCAAATTCTTTGTGATAGTGATGTCCTCTGACCGCACCTTTTAGTGTAACTATATAGTTCCATTCTTTAATACTATCCTCTTCTGGCAAATAGGTTTGTATAATACCTCTGCCGTCTTTGAAAGTAACAGGATTTATTTGAGGATCTAACTTGATAATTCTTTGCATAAATATATTTATCATTAACAGAGCATATAATTATGGACTATAATAAGAAAAGAAAAATTGCAGTAGTACTAACTGGTGCTCCTAGAGCTGTGAGCCTGGATCTATGGCGCAAATGGGTGCCGGAAAACTTTGGTACTACACAAGGTGCCGAGATCCATATATTCATTTGTGCTAGTAATTATGATAGTGCTGACAGATACCTAGTAGGAGAAGATCCGAATCTAGCAGGATTGGATAAAGAACCTTACATAGACTATAATGACCTAGAGAAAAGACGAAAAGCAAATAATTTACTCAATACGTTATTGATTGAAAGAGATAGTGATGGCTATGTTGTAAAAGGAAAGATACCTCTTAATAAATCCAAATGGGAAAAGTATCATCGTGAATGTTGGGCATGGGCTGATAGCCTAACTTTTGTTTATTGGGATAGTTATCAAATAAGCAAAGAAATGGCTGAACATTTTTCTGCACCTGTGCAAGACACCGCAACATGGCAAAATCAACATTTGCTATATGTTAGTGCTTATCATCAAAATAAAGAATTTTTTGATAGTTTAACAGCTGATGATATGGTATATAGACAACGATATGATTTACTACTCCAACCTCGATTTGATTTATGGGTATTTGCTGAAAAATTGTTTGACAAAGGCTATACAGACCTAGGATTTCAACTCAGTCCTAGAGTATTAGTACCTAAACTAAGTATTGTCAGAGGTAAGTTATGTGCAGATGATGTTTGGACTGCCTGGGATGGACCTGGTGCTATACTATTTGCTAACCAGTATGTGAACTATCTAAAACAAAAACAGGAACATTGGGATAAAGCTCCAGTAGACGAAAAAGAGTTAGGTGCAGATGGGGTTGATTGGCATATCCCAGAACAAAGTATTCCTGGATTTAGTTTGCAGTACAACTACACTATACATCATGCAGGGGGTCGGCAAGAATTAGGGACAGAATATTTCAGCAGAGGAGATGGAATAGATTTTCCAGAAGCAATAACTGACCAATACAGATACCATTGGTATGATTGGACAGAAGAAATGGTACAGGAGATTAGACAGCAATGCAGTTAAGTTTAAGTTATATATGTGATAGACCATACAATATCTATCAAAGCTACGAAAAGCTAAAGCCTCATTACGATATGAGTGTACACATGGACTTTATGGATGGACACTTTGTTCCACGTTTGGGTGTGCATCCAGAAGCAGTAGACGAACTGAGTTATCCCAGCCACATCGACGCCCACTGTATGATAGCTAGTAACAACCCAGCATGGGACGACATACTACGCACACAAGCAGATGTTATATTTGCACACTACGAAAGTTTCCACAGTGAAACAGATTGTGTTGACTTTTTGTCAAGAGATCCAAGACTAAAGCTAGCGTTCAAACCATATCATACTATAAAACAAATAGACACTATTTGCGATAGACTATCAGTTGATGAATTTTTATTAATGGCTTATGCTCCGGGTATCAAAGTACAAGATGCATACTACAACTTGGAAACACTAGAAGATACACAACGTCATGTTACAGTTGATGGGGGAGTTACAATAGACACAGTAAGACAGTTTAGAGAAGATCCCAAAGTAACACTGGTGGTAGGAAGTAAAGTATTGTTTAATGATAAATTTGAGGAGAACCTTGAGTGCCTAATCTCTTAATACCTTGCAGTGGTCCTGGCACCCGAAGTTCTGGATATACCAAATTTCACAAAACATTGAATCGAGTAGGTTCGTGTGCAGTAATAGATCATATTATTGCTAGCTACACTAACATTGACACAGTCTATGTAACTCTTGGATATCAAAGAGAACGTGTGCGTGAATACTTAACACATGCTGGTTACAATAACATAGAATTTATTGAAATAGACAACTGGAGCGAAGGGCAAATGTCTAGCTTTAGACAAATACCCGAACATGTATTTGATAGTCCGTTATATTACAACGCATGTGACAACTGGAGCGACCAGGTTCCTGCTGTACACGACAATACATTTTTTACATGCAATCCTTCTAACAGTTCATATTATGATACAGATGGTGATTTAGTTTACAGTGGCATAAGTTTTATGAAAGACAGTATGGACTATTATCGCATACTACAAGCCAGTACCCACAATAGGAATGATCTCTTAATAATGAAAGAGCTTGATACACTACAGCACCAAGAATTGGATACTTGGTATGATATAGGCAATCGAGAAAGTCGTGCTGGTACAGTTACACAATTTGAAGATGAGTTATTAGTTCTTGACAAGAACCATCAGGAAGTATACAAAGTAAACAATAGAATAATTAAATTATTCGATAATCCTACTACTATTAATTTAGATAATAACACATTTCCACACCCCCAACCAGTAATGAGTACAGACACATCATTGAGTTATGAGTTTGTAGAAGGTGAAGTAAATCCTTATGGTGACAACTTTACAAAATTTTGGAAGAATTTAGAGAATCTATGGACGTATTGTTTAACCAACAATTCCCCAACTGTTAATAAACAACTGTGGCAAGAGAAAACCTGGCGAAGGTTTGAGATGATGTGTAAGTCAGATGAAAAATATGCCGGAACGTTAAAAGTTAATGGAGTCGATATAGACTGTACTCGAACAATAGAAAATATTGATTGGGATATTCTTAATAATGGTATACTAGGACCTTGTCACGGTGACTTAACAATGGATAATATTATTGTCAATAAAGATAATATATACTATATAGATCATCGTGCTGGCGTAGTCAATGATATATTTTATGATATTTGTAAATTTTATCACAGTTTACATTTGCATACATTCAATTTAGAAAATTATCACTTGACAGAAACAGATGATGGTTATACAATAAAACTATCACTTAGTGAAGAGGATGAACTTCGACTAAATCAGTTTCGCCTTAGTCCTATATATTGTCAGAACAAACGCAAGATAGAACTGGGTATTGGATGTATCTGGCTTAGTATGAGTCCTCTAAATGTTGACAAACAACTAAACAAGTTTCTGTTTTTGTCAGCTATACAACAGTTAAAAAAGTATGATACAACAGACAAAAAGTAACTTTGAACAAACATGGATTAGCTATGTAAACGAGCTTAATAATACTGATAACGAAGTTGCGATTATCAGTGAGATTAAACGTGCAAATCGTATCGTGTTTATTGCTAAAGGCAGAGTTGGGCTAGCAACTAAAATGTTTATGCAACGACTCAGCCAAATGGGTTACACAGTAAGTCACAGTGAAGACTTACTAATAACTCCTATAGATGAAAATGATCTAGCAGTGTTTGTAACAGCAAGTGGATCAACACTGAGCAGTCTGGCATACACAATGGTAGCAACAAATGCAGGATGTCGAACAATGGCTATTACATTTAATCCTGACGGAGCAATATGTAAACAGTGCGACAACATAGTAAGTTATCCACAACCTAAAACACAAGGCTTGATGAAAAGCTACCATGAGATAGGATTCATTTATATATTTGAAAAAATTATCAGTTTGCTTCCACAGGATCAATTTGTTCATACAAACTTTGAGTAAACCAATGTTCACTGTTAAAACTTTTATCGCAAATGTACATGTCAAAGTTTGGCTTTGCATTCATAACAAGTTCATGATACTTGCAACCCCATTCAGCAAGTTGTTCAGTGGTCATGTCAGTCCAGTCGATGCCCTTAGTAGCACCTCTGGCAGTCCAATATACTATGGTATGTCCTTGCTCGTAAAGTTTATTAATTTTTTCTATTCTATCTTTGAAAGGTTTTTGGCTACGATACTGTTGTTCAGTCTTTCCTTTGTGAGGAAGATCTTCACAGATGGTGCCGTCAATGTCAACATATATAAGCATAAATATATTTATTAACTATGTACTTAATGGAGTTAAAATGAAAATCCTAATATTTGGACTACCAGGCAGTGGCAAAAGTACACTAGCAAAACCTTTTGCTGAGTTAATAGATGCAGTGTGGTTAAATGCTGATCAAGTAAGAGAACAAGCTAACGATTGGGACTTTACACCCGAAGGTAGAATGCGTCAAGCAAAACGTATGCGAGACCTAGCAGATGGTGTTGTTGCCAATGGCGGTATAGCAGTAGCTGACTTTGTTTGTCCAACAGAACGTGCAAGACAAGAATTTGCACCTGACTACACAGTGTGGATGGATACTATTGAACAAGGACGCTACGCGGATACAAACGCTATATTTGAAAAACCGCCTGCATGTGACTACCATGTAGCCAAATGGTTTACAGACACAGCTGAGCAACTTAAACCAGTTGTAGAAAGATGGAGACAACGTAATGGCTTTCTCTAATAACAAGCCCACTGCACAAATGTTAGGTAGATGGCAACCCTGGCATGAAGGTCATACAGAGCTGTTCAAACGTATTCGCAGTGAATATGATCAAATTTGGATTGCAGTAAGAAACGTACAAGGATGGGAAGACAATCCTTTTGACTACCACGATATTAGAACAAAGATTAATAACGCACTATTTGCTGAAGGTTTTAGGTATGCACATGATTATGAAATATCACTTGTGCCAAATATTGTAAACATCAGTTACGGCAGAGGCGTAGGTTATACGTTTACTGAGCATGATTTGGGAGAGCGTGTACACAATATAAGTGCTACAAAAATTCGTGCTGAAATGAGACAGCGAGGTGAGCTTTAATGTGGGTCCTGGTATTTGTATACTTTTATGATGCAACTCCTTATGTTGAAAAGGTAAGTCAACACAGAGATATGACTGAGTGTTTTTATGCAAGAGAAGCATTAGCTGATGAAGTAGGCAGAGGTGCAGGATACTTCAAAGCAGGACAACAAGCTATGTGTATTAATATGGACGAGACTAAAATATGATTACCTGGGGTTGGACAGGTATGAGCCACGATGCAAGTCTTGCAGTGTTTGTTGATAATAAATTCAGATGGGCAAGACGTACACAACAATATACGCATGTGGTCAATGACAAGACACTGTGTTTGCCATTAATTAAGGATGCATTACAATTTGGTAAACCTACACAAATATATTTTTATGAAATACCTTGGCTTAAAAAAACACGTCAACTGTGGGCAGGTCAATACACACTACTAGGCAAACAATCACCTACAAAATATATGCGGAGTTTTTGGAAAGATGCGCCTAAAAGCACTACAACTAGTCATCATTTGAGTCATGCCGCCGCAGGATATTACACAAGTGGATTCGATGATGCCGCTATACTAGTAATGGATAGTATCGGAGAATGGAATACAATTACTATTTGGGAAGGCACAGGTTCAGAACTTAATCGTAAGTTTGTACAAAATTATCCACACAGTATAGGTATTTGGTACAGTGCAATGACACAAAGAGTAGGACTACAACCTCAGACACAAGAACATATGATCACTGAGATGGCACAAGTTGGAAACAGTGATAGATTTTATGAATTAATTAAAACAGAATTTATTAAAAAAATGCCAAGTATTGATGATCCTAGGTTACTGTTTAAAAGAAATTGTCACAGAGGATGCAGACACTGGCGTCCCGAATTAAATACAGTACAAGACTTAACAGATATCGCTTCGGCTACACAACGTATATTTGCAGAGATAGTTGACTTATTAATTGTATGCAGTCTACGATTGACCACTAGTAAGAATATTGTGCTTATGGGTGGCTGTTCAATGAACAGTGTTTGCAGAGAATCGGCCAATAAATATTTTGATAAAACTTGGATTATGCCAAGTCCTGGTGATGCTAGTAGTGCATTAGGTTGTGTATTAGCACATACTAAATCAAAAATACGAGTTAAAAAAACAATATGGAGCGAGTAGATGCTTAATAAGATTAAGAACTTTTTAATGTATCCGTATACGAGATATAAAGAAAAACAACGGATTAAAAAGCGTTTAGAGGAATTACGCAAAAAAGATCCTTTTATATATGAATAGGAAGCCACATGTTAGATGTAATACAGATTAGCTACCACGAGCCTTATGCAGACGATAACTTTGAATTACTGCAACTTTTCGCACCTCTGGCAAAACAAATTAAAGGTGTTAAAGGTATATTCGCGGCACACCAGGAGGCAGCTAATCTAGCTGAAACTAAAAACTTTTATGTAATTGATGCTGATGCCATCATTGATGAACAGTTTAACTTTGGCTTTACTCCAAACCAACGCAAAGATGCATACCCTGGTGTGCCTGAAACCGATTGTGTTTATGTGTGGCGCAGTCGTAATCCTGTAAATGATTTACTTTATGGATATGGTGGTGCAAAATTATTCCCCACACAAGCACTAAGAGACGCAACAACTTGGAGTGTTGATATGACCACAACACTAGGTTGTCCATTTGTACCCAAGTTTCAAGTTAGTAATATTACAGCATTTAATACAGATCCTTATAATGCATGGCGCAGTGCGTTTAGAGAATGTACAAAACTAGCCAGTGCTATTATCCCTAACAATGACAACACAGACAACGAATATAGATTAAAAGTATGGCAGACCAAAGGTGCTGATAGACAGAACGGTGAATATGCAATACTAGGAGCAAAGCAAGGCGCTGACTTTGGTACACAATACATGGGACAACCTGACGTACTAAGTCAGATAAATGATTTCGATTGGTTAAAGGAGACATTTGATGCCGCAACCTAAAAACAAAACAAAGTATTATGAAGGAAAAAGTGAAGAAGGTTTAGAATACTCTGCACTTACTCCAGACGGTAAACAAGTAAAAGCATATAAGCCTACTGAAAACTTTTATTGGATGAATGGTTTAGAAGAGTATCTAAAGCATATTAATCATCATCATTTAGAAGAATTTTTAGATATTAAAAAAGCAGTAATGCATGGCAATATATGGAAGATTCGAAGGCGTTTAATACATGAAATACAGCGTGGATGGTTAGATGATAGAGATGCACCACAAGCAAGTCCGTTGAGTGTAGAGTTTGTTAATATATTACTTGCTCACTACAGCGGTTGGGACTATGCAAGACACAGAAAGATACTACGCTATGTGGCACATTGTATTGATGATGATTTTATTAGAAAGATCAGCAGTTGGAGTATTAGATGGCAAGTTAAAGCAAATCTAAATGATCACTTTAGCAGAGGTCAAATGCGAAGCAAGATGTGGATGATAGATCAATTAAATTCGTGTTTGGAAACAGATTATTTAGGTATGGTATTTCATTATGGTGGTTGGTATGCTACAATAGCCAAACTATTATTTGATAATTTTAGAGTAAAACAATATTTTAATTTTGAATTAGATCCACAGTGTACACAAATAAGTGAAGATTTTAACTACGAACAGTATCAAAATGAATGGAACTATAAATGTATTACTTACGATTGCGGTAAGTTAATTTATGGTCCATCAGGAGACACAGAGTTTACTACTACTCGTATGGATGGCAAAGTTATTGATTTTTGTCATACTCCTGATATAATTATCAACACCAGTTGCGAGCATATGAACGAAGATTGGTTTCATAACTTGCCCGATGGACAATTAATATGTTTACAAACAAATGATTATTTTAGTAACGAGCAACACTCAAATTGTTGCAAGGATCTTGCAGATGCAGAAGCCAAATATCCAATGAGCGAAGTGTTGTACAGTGGTGAACTTGATACTGAAGTATACAATAGGTTTATGCTGATTGGCAGAAAATGATCACTGAAAAAATGACACTTAGGCAAATGCAAACTGAAGCCGCACGGGCACTAAGTACTATGCAAGCTACTAACAACAACATTAGCCAGTTTAATAAGCTAGCCCATCACAATAGTCAACTATGGTATAAGGCAGTTATCGACTGGTATGTTGAACAATATGGTGACTTGCCCAGCCAAGTAGGCCCGGGTAAAGATGTAAAGTTGATACTAGATGTATAACTACGAAGATGTGCGTATGGTGCATTTGGAAATTACGCAAAAGTGTCAAGCGGCATGTCCTATGTGTGACCGTAATGAAAATGGCGGAGTAGACAATCGCCATATAGATAATAGTGAACTAAGTTTACAAGACTGTCAAGCAATCTTTACACCCGCATTTATTCAACAACTCACCGGAATGTTTATGTGTGGCAACTTAGGTGATCCTATAGTAGCCAAAGATACACTAGAGGTATTCAAATACTTTAGACAATACAACTCAGAGATGTGGCTAAGTATGAATACTAATGCTGGAGCAAAAGATGTTAAATGGTGGCAAACACTTGCTAAAACAATTGGTAGACAAGGTGCCGTTATATTCTCAGTTGACGGTCTTAGCGACACTAATCATTTGTATAGGCAAAATGTTGTCTGGGCTAATGTAGAACGCAACATGCGAGCATTCATTGATGCAGGTGGCAGAGCTCGTTGGGACTATATTATATTTGGACACAACGAACATCAGGTTGAAGAAGCCGAAGCACTCTCTAAACAATGGGGTGTAGAACGTTTCCAAAAGAAAAAGTCAGCACGTTTCTTTAGTGCTAAAAGTGTTAGTAAAGACAGTCATCAAGCACAGAATCGTAAAGGTGTTGAAACACAACTGATAGAAAAACCTAAACAGTTAGGCAATCAAAACTTAGCATTGTTAAAGCAAAAAGAAATAGCCAAAACTTATGGCGGTATGAAGAATTATTATGATAAATGTTCAATCAAATGCAAAGTAGCAGAAGAAAAAAACATCTTTATTACAGCAGAAGGCTTGCTTATGCCTTGCTGTTGGGCCGCTGGACGTATGTACAAATGGTGGCATCAAGATCCTAGAGTAGAACAAATATGGGATTTTATCGATAGAGCTGGTGGCAAACAAGGTATTGATGTAATAAACAATGACTTACAACAAGTAATGCAAGGATCCTTGCTTAAAGATATCGAAAAAAGTTGGGACTTACCTAGCGTAGAGCAAGGAAAACTAGGAGTATGTGCTATGAAGTGCGGCACGGAGTTTGATCCGTTTGCAGAGCAATTCAATTAGCAGTTAAATATAGTTATGAAAACTGACAAAATTAGCCCAACATTTTGTGCGTTACCTTGGTTACATTTATCAAGCAGACCAGATGGCAAAATGCGAACATGCTGTACATCAAATGCCAGCAGTGTTCAAGACCCAGACAGTAGTAAAAAAGTAGGCGGAGGTGAAGTTGGCGTAGTTAAAAACGACGACGGTGTTCCTGCAAATTTCAATCACACCAGTTTAACTGATGCATGGAATTCGGATTACATGCGTAATGTTCGCAAAATGATGTTGCGTGGTGAAAAGCCAGCACCTTGTTTAAAGTGTTACAAAGAGGAAGAAGCTGGTCATCTAAGCAAACGCAACTGGGAGACAGAGTATTGGGGTAATAGATATGATCTATTTGATCTCGCTAGTGAAACAAAGGAAGATGGCACAATAGATCCTAAGATACGCTATATTGATTTGCGTATGGGTACAAAGTGTCAGCTGGCTTGTGTTATGTGTAGCCCACATGATAGCAGTGGTTGGGTCAAAGACTGGAAAGCCATGTACCCACAAATAGATAATCCCAATCTTAAAGGTACTAGTGGTTGGGATAACAAAGGAAAGAATCACGGAGCAACATACAATTGGCACATGAACAATCCACGCTTTTGGAAAGAGCTTATGGAACAAGTTCCACACATGTATCAACTATACTTTGCAGGTGGCGAAAGTCTTATTATTAAACAACACTATGATCTATTAGAAGAATGTATTAAACAAGGTTATGCTAAAAATATAGAACTACGCTACAATTCAAATGCAGTTGAATGGCGTGACGACTTATTTGATCTGTGGGCAGAGTTTAAACGTGTTCGCTTTCACTACAGCATAGATGCACATGGTGAACACAATGATTATATACGCTATCCAAGTGTATGGGAACACCAAGAGAAAGTGTTTTGGCTGTTGGACGAAACTGCTCCACAAGTAGAAGTTACTACAGCTACTACTATTATGGCTCTCAATGTAGCGTACATACCAGAGTTTGTCAAGTGGAAAGTTGATCAAAACTTTAAAAAGATCAATAAGTGGCCCTTGGGTGCAGGTGGTATTAACATGCACTATGCATATTGGCCACCACAACTTAATTTAAAAGTATTACCACAACACATTAAACAGCAGGTAACTGACAAGTATGAACAAGAGTTTTTTCCTTGGATAGAAGACAACTGGGATCGTTTTACAGGAGTTGCTGAATCGGGTATAAGCAAACAAGACTTCTTAGATGCTCCGTATGGCATCAAACGTTTTAAAGGTGTTATTAACTTTATGAATCAAGAAGACTGGAGTGCTAGACTACCTGAGACCAAACAATGGTTAAATCTAGTTAATAAACAACGCAACTGGGGAAACAAGTTTCATGACGTATTTCCTATACTTAGTGAACTACTATGAAGAAGTTAGATCCTAACGAAAAGTGGTCAGAAGAAAAAGATCCACGTAATTATAGACAAGGTGATGCTATACCAGAAGGTGATCCTGTGTGTATTGTGCCGTGGACTACTATTTGTCTGAGTGCAAACGGCAACATAAAACCTTGTTGTGCTTACGATGGACAATATGTTGAAAAGAGAGAACATTTTAATTTCTACGACGGTGATACATTAGAAGATGCACATGAAGGATTTGAATGGTTAAGACAAGCATTTGTTAATAAAGAAAAACCTATACAGTGTAATCAGTGTTGGAAGAATGAACGCACACTCAGCAACAGTAGACGCAGTTGGATGTACGATAAGATTAAACACAAGCCACAAAGCTATCCGGTTAAATCACCTTTAAAATTAAAACATATGGATCTTAACTTTGGTAATACCTGTAATTTAAAATGTAGACACTGTGGCAGTTGGGGCAGTACTAATTGGTTCAAAGAAGATATAAAATTAAATAGTATTAATAAAAAATTTAAAAGAGCAGTGAACCATGGCATGGTCAGAGATGTTGATCCTAATTATTGGATTGAGAGACAACACTACTTTAAAGATATGGAACGCATAGACTTTAAAGGTGGTGAACCTTTTATGCAACAAGGACATTATGATGTACTAAGAATGTTAATAGATAACGGCAGTGCAAAGAATGTAGACTTGGGGTATGTAACCAATGGAACAAAGAACCCTGCGGAACTTGAAGAACTGTGGCCTTACTTTAAAAAAGTAATATTGAATATAAGTGTAGAAACTAGCAAGCCCGGATTGTACGAATATTTCCGAGGTGGAAAAATACAAACAATAGAACAATTAGAAAAGAGTGTCTATTGGTTTGATCAATTTGACAATGTCAAAGGACAATTTGCTATTGCTATTAGTACATATAATATGTTTGATTTGCAAGAACTAGGTGAATGGGTTGAAAAGGTAACAGCAAATACAAGATCATTTAAAACACTGTTTGCTAATAGAACCAGTGATCATAAAAATCGTTATGAAAGACCTAATAACTTTAGTAGTTTAGTAACAACACCTGCTTACTTGGATCCTAATAATATGCCTCCGCATATGAAACAAAAAGTATTAGAGCGTTGGGATAAAAATTATCACAGTATGGATCATCTCAGAGACGCAATGCACAGAACTGAGTACGATCCCGAGCAATGGGAACTATTCAAACAATACACCAGAGAACTAGATCGTATCAGAGGTGAAAGTGTATTGGATCATATACCCGAACTGGTAGGTGAATTATGAAACTAATTAGGGTAGAACACAGTGCTAAAAAATATAAACAATGGGTACGCATTGAATGGAACATGGGTAGACGTTGTAACTTTGATTGCAGTTATTGTGGTAGAGATTTGCATGATAATACTAGCAAGCACTTTCCTTATGAAAAGTTTGAATATACCATAAGCACACTGAGAGAATTTTACAGTGACAAACAAATACGCATGAGTTTAACAGGCGGGGAACCATTTGTACACCCACGCATATTAGATATATTAAAACTATTTCCCAAGTACGGAGTAGAAGAAGTTAGTACAATTACCAATGGAAGTTTACCTTTAAAGAAATATCAACAAGCATTAGAATATATTAATAATTTAATATTCAGTTGGCACTTTGAATTTTTGCGTGTGGATCATATGAAATCAGTATTAACTGAATTACCCAACAACAAAGTAAAAGTTCATTTGATGTATTTGCCAGGCAGACTAGAAGAGATACATGATGTAGTTGAGTGGCTCAAAGACAATGGTATTAAATTTAATATAAGGCGCATTAGACCAATGACCAACACAGCTGGTGAGTTTAATCCTCCCGGTGCTAGTGGTATGCAGTTTGAAGGAATACAGTTTGGAGGAGCCGAAGGATACTACAGTCAAGCAGAACTAGACTATATGGACAGCTTTAACAAAGCCGGTACAGCTGGTGTAAATTGTGAATTGTTTACCAAAGAAGAACAATGGTTGGACAATGTTAATACACTAACCAAAAACAAATGGAATACATTTAAAAAATGGAAGTGTATGGCTGGTATTGAAACACTTATGATAGACAATGACGGAAGTGTGTATAGAGCAACATGTAAACAAGGTGGCGTGTTAGGTAATATTGAAACTGGATTCACACTTGAAAATGATCCTGTTATATGTGCAAAACAATGGTGCAACTGTGCCGCAGATTTAAACACAACAAAATGGTTGGAAACAGCATGACAAATAATGCATGGCAAATTCCAGGTTATGAAGAAGTAATCGTTTACAGTGATACTGATAGAGTAAAGTGCAGTGGAGAGAACTTGGATCATCCATTGGTTTATTATACTATACCTGAGGGAGGTGAAGTTGTTTGTGGTTATTGCGATATAATTTTTAGGAAGCGTGATGACTGACACATTTTGCGTATTACCATTTACACATCTTAGCACAAGACCCGATGGTTCGATTACTCCTTGCTGTCGTAGTAGAGATACACTAGGACACATCAGCAACATGACGTTTGAACAAGCATGGAACAGTGATCGTCAACAGCAATTAAGAAAAGATTTATTAATAGGTGTGCGTAACAAACACTGTTTTCAGTGTTGGGATATGGAAGATCAAGGTTCAGTTAGTATGCGACAAAGCATGAACAAGACCAGACAACACATGATCCCTAGTAAATGCACACAAGAGATGCCATTTGAAGTACCAGTACTTGAATTAAAGATGAGTAACTTGTGTAACTTTAGGTGCAGAACATGCAAGCCTGATCTAAGCACAACCTGGCTCAAAGACTGGAATGCAGTTAAACATGAATATGAAAGTCACGGACTAACAAATGACACAAAGCGTCAAACAAACTTTGACAATGACCAGTTCGTAGAAGATATTGTAAGGCTAGCACCCACTATTGAAATAGTAGAGTTTGCAGGCGGTGAGCCACTTATGGATCCATTGCACTACAAAGTGCTAGAAGCATTAGAACCTTTCGCAAGTAATATTACAGTTAAGTATAGCACAAATCTCAGCAAAGTCAAGTTCGGAAAATTTGATACTATAGCCAGTTGGGCAAAGTTTAAAGCTGTTGATCTCAGTCTCAGTATAGATGGATACCCTGAGCTAAACAACTATATAAGAACTGAGTCAGACACTGATGTTCTAGCAAAAAACTTACAGCTTGTCAAGAGCGAATTAAAAGAAAAATATGTGGGTAGAGCGGCACTGTGCTACAGTGCTTGGAATGTTTTTGGGTTACCTGAAAGTTATGAATACTTTGAACATGTATTAGATACTCCTGTACATGGTAACATAGCATGGGATCCTATATTCATTAATCCACAAGTATTGCCCAAAGAGCTAAAGCAAAAAGCTACACTAAAATATAAAAAATATTTAAATACTGTAGAGCCCAGAGGTGAACGTAATAAACGTATACATAGATTTATAAATCAAAATATGAACTTTTTAAATGACAAAGATCAAAGCCAACACTTTGAACAGTTTATACGTTTTACAAAAACACTTGACCGTACAAGAAGTACTAGCATGATTGAAGTTATACCGGAGTTTGCTAATTATGTCTGACGCACAAACTATAGCAGATCAGTACCGTGTTAGTCCAGACGAATGGATATGTATACATCCATGGAGTCATCTTGCTATTACACCCAAGGGAGGAGTTAGACTGTGTTGTCACACACAAAAAGCACCCGACGTTGGAAATTTAAATGAAAATACTGTTGAAGAAATCTTTAATGGTGAATCAATGCGGCGAGTTAGAAGACAGATGCTAAACAATCAGGTTCCTAAGGAATGCGGTAAATGTGCTAGAATAGAAGATATGAATGCTAGGTCACCTAGAATAAGAGAACACACAAGATTGTACAGCGAAAAAATAAGACAGGATTATATCTATAAAACCAAACCAGATGGTACAGCAGATTATAATTTAAAGTATTGGGACGTTAGATTTAGTAATGTGTGTAACATGGCTTGTGTTATGTGTAGCAGTGAATGGAGTAGCATGTGGATCAAACATGCAAAAGACTATACTGAATCTTATGATGCAACTACAATAGACAATGATCCTAATTTAAATTATTTTAAAAGTCAATACAACGATTTAGGAAAAACAAAAATAGTTAACGAGCCTAGTTTTCAATGGATAGATGACTATATTGATCAAGTTGAAAACATATACTTTGCAGGTGGAGAACCAATGATAATGCCCAGTCACTGGTATATATTAGAAAAACTACACAGTGCAAAGCGTTTTAATGTTAAAGTAAAATACAATAGTAACATGCTCAAACTGGGTCATCAAGGCAAACATGCACTAGACTATTGGTGTGATTGGAATTATGGTAAGCTAGCAGTCGAAAGCAGTATAGATGAAACAGGCGAACGTGCAGAATGGATACGCTATGGCACTGAATGGCAAACTGTACAACAAAATATCATAACTGTCAGAGATGCAGGTGTTAAGATACAACCTATCGTAAGTGTCGCAGTTTATAATATCGTCAGACTGCCTGCACTATTAGAAGAATTATATGATTTATTTAAACACAAAATAGCTATTAATTTAGTTTATAATCCTGAATGGCGTTTAGAACTCATTGATAGATCACAACGACTTGCACTAATTGATCCATTAAAAAAGTTAGAACATCTAATAGCTGATAGAAATCAAATGGATATAGTTTATCACAAGCTAAAAGAACCTCAAGTTGAAGTAACAGACGGCGGTATGAAAATGCTATTACCAAGACTTGCATTGTTGGATACACATAGAAACAAAAATAGTATGCAGTTGTTTCCTGAACTAGAACAAATAAATCAACGCATGGGCGGACTATACGAGCAGAAGAGGCAACAGTATGAGTGATACTTTTTGCATATTGCCCTGGATGCATCTAGCTACAAACGCAAGCGGTAACTTGCGAGTGTGTTGTAATAGTACACCTGGTGAAAACTTTATACTAAAGCCTGACGGAACGCCATACAAACTGTACAAAGACGATATGAAAGAAGCGTGGAACAGCGAAACATATGCAACTATTCGTAAACAGTTGTTGAACAATGAACGTCCTGGCATGTGTACCCGTTGCTTCAGAGAAGAGGACAGCGGTATCCGCAGTGCTAGACAAGCATGGAATCACAAGTGGCAACAAGATGAGAACTATAACGAATCCGCCCCTTTCGATATAAAATACGTTGATTTACGTCTCAGCAACTTGTGTAATTTAAAATGTAGAATGTGTAATCCATATGCTAGTAACATGTGGGTAAAGGAATGGGCCAGTGTAGAACATGCACTAGAACCCAGTGAGTATGAACGTCTCAGTCGCATGGATTGGCCCGAAAGAGAAAAGACCTGGGAAAACTTATTTGCTATTGCACACACTGTTGAAGAGATATACTTAACAGGAGGTGAGCCCACTGTTATTAAAGAACAAAAAAGATTATTAGATTATTTTATTGACAATGGCACAGCAAAGGATATACGCTTAAAGTATAATACCAATTTGGTCAAAGTGCCCGCTTGGTTGTTGGAAAAATGGCGCCACTTTAAACGTGTACAGCTTAATTGTAGTATTGATGCTACGGGCGATTTGGATCACTACATACGTTTTCCAAGCAAGTGGTCCACTGTACTAAAGAACTTTGAATATATTAGAACACTAGACAATGCTGATATAGAAATACACTGTACAGTGCAGATGTATAATATACTTAGATTAAATGATTTCATCGAATGGGCAAAACCATATGAGCATAAAATATATTTTAATATATTAAATCATCCTGAATATTTGAATATAAGAGTGTTACCCAACAAACTTAAACAGCAAGCACACGAACAGTTAACGCCTTATGTAGACTTACCCAAAGTACAGGGTATAATTGATTACATGTGGCACGAAGATTGGAGTAATCGTTTAAGTAAATTCTACAAGTATACGCACACACTGGACGCTAGCAGAGATGAAAACTTGTATAACATAGTACCGGAGTTTGAACATTATGAAAAATAAATTCTTTTGTCCGTTTCCTTGGAATCATTTGATGTTTAAAAGTAATGGCAGAGTACAAGCCTGTTGTGAAACATATGAACATCAATTTGATCCTGGTGGTGCCACCATAGCAGAAATAGCAAATCATCCCATAATCAAACAACTCAGATTAGATATACTTGACCCTGACAAAGTACCTGGCATGTGTTGGAAGTGTGAAAATAGAGAACAGGTGCTGGGTACTAGTGTGAGAATGAATACAGCACTAATGCATAAACATTGGGATGAAGAGTCAGCTAAACAAGCTACCAATGCGGATGGCAGTATGGACAACTTTCATTTAGAGCATTTAGATATACGTTGGAGTAACTTGTGCAATTACAAATGTAGGTTTTGTCATCTGGGCAGTAGCAATCTTTGGCTCAAAGAAACACAGATGTTAGGACAGTATGTATCAGATGCATACAATCCTAAAACCGGTATTGCTGAATACGATATGGATTGGGAAGATCTAAAAACACACTTGCCTTATGTACGCTATGTTAAACTAGCAGGAGGCGAACCAGCAATTATGCCAGGAACTTATCAACTGTTAGAAGAGTTGATACGAATAGGTAATACTAAAAAAGCCAAATTAACGCTAATTACCAATGCTACAACTCTGCAGTATGGAAAATACGATTTGATTGGATTGATGAGTGAGTTTGATATTTGTAAAGTACAAATGAGCATGGAGGGCATGGGTATAAGACATGAATGGGCTAGAAGTGGTAAAAAAGACTGGGACACTATTGCTGAAAATATACAACAGTTTGAAAAATGGTCCAATGTAACATATGATAAATTAAATCAGAATAATGACAGTAACACTCGAAAATTAAATTTTCATACAGGTATAAGTTGGATGAACATGTATCATTTAGCAGACTTTGTACTAGCATATCCAAATATTAAATTTGTTTTTAATCTAGTAACTCAGCCTAAAGAAATGAGTATGTTACATTTTGATGTAAAAGAATTAAAACGTTGTAGCGACTATTATACAGAACTATTGCAAACTGTACACACTCCAATGGTTACAGATCATTTACAACAACTTAAAAACGCAATAGACAACAGTATTAAAAAAACAGACCAATCAGGTAATGTGAATAACTTTAGAATGATGCAGGATAAGTTAGATCACTTTAGAAATCAAAGTTTCACAACAGCATATCCAGAGTGGGCTCACTTGTATGCATAAAGATACATATTGTCCAATGCCATTTGTAACACTAGCAGTCAATCCAAACAATTGGCTAACAAGATGTATGATGAGTAATCACAACATGGGTACCATTGAACATGATAGTTGGAGCAATGACAAGTTTACCGCTCTGCGTACTGATATGCTTGCGGGTAAGTGGGACCAAGAAGGTTGTAAAAGCTGTTGGTTCAAAGAAACAAATGGTCAAAAAAGTAGACGCAACAGATGGATAGACAGTGAACTAAAGTATATGGGTGCAGAAAATGTTTATGCACAAAATTTAAGCGTAGATAGAAATACTATAAAACATCTATATATGAACTTTAATAATATATGTAATTTTAAATGTAGAATGTGTGGACCGCATTACAGCAATGCTTGGTTACCTGATTGGAAAAAAATGCAAGCATGGGAAATGGATGAATCATCAAACAAATCTTATACTAAACAGTTACAAAATGCTGGTGATAAACATCTACAAGTAAAACAACAAATAGATGTAGATAAATTTTTACATGAGTTTGGTCCTGAACTTGGTGAACTGCATGGTATTTGGGTAACTGGCGGCGAACCTTTTATGGATAATAGCGTGTTTGATTTTTTTGAAAAGTTAGAACAGTACTGTGATCCTCAACAACTCAAAGTATTAATTACAACAAATGCCAGCAAACTAGATGTACACAAACTTGAACAACTACGAGGATTCAAACGACTACAAATTCATGTTAGTATAGATGCTACCGGAGATCTATACAAATATATGCGTGGTTACAACTATACATGGGAACAAGTTGACCATAAGATAAAACAGTTGCACCAACATCAAAAACAATATAATTTTAAATTAAGTTTAAATGGAACATATCAACTACACAACATGCTTAACTTGGAACAGTTTTACAATTGGTGCTTACAGTATGTTGATTTAGAGTATATTGAAATGCGTGTGCTGAGTGGACCTAAATGGCTACAAGCAAGACATGCTACTGATCGAATTAAATTACAAGCACTAGCACAACTGGATAGATTAAGAGAAAGATTTCCAAAACATCAATACTTTGATGACATATCCAAAGAAATTAATGCTCAAGCAGATCTTAAATATCAAAAAAAGTTTGTAACTTGGAATAAAAAGCTAGATGAGATAAGAGGAGAGACATATGATTATAACTGGTAATCCAAAACAAGGAGTAGCACAAGCACTATATAAATTATACCCTACAGCAGAATATGTAAGTAGAGATACAGGACTAGACCTAACTAATACAGATCATATATTTGAATTTGCAAATATGTGTATTAAACATGATGTAATCATATTAAACAGTGCATTATGGCGCTTTCATCAAACTATCCTACTGGATATAGTATACAAGGCACTTAGAACAGCCAAAAGCGAAGCACATATTGTGTGTATTGGCAGTACTACTGATAGAACTAGCAAAGGAACAGCTTGGTTATACAATGCTGAAAAGAAAGCACTTAGAGATTATGCGAACAGTTTAGGACTAGTAGGTGTATGGCACAGTGGTCCAAAAGTAAGTTATATCAGCTTTGGCACACTCAGTAACAATCAACACAAGCACCCTGACAGGGTGTGTATGGATATAGATGTAGCTGTGAGCTACATAAAGTGGTTGATAGATCAACCCAAACATGTTACAATAAACGAGATAAGCATTGATCCGATGCAGGCGAGGCAAGAATGATAACAATATGTGTAGCTCTGGAAGCTGAACTACCCGATTTTAAAATGAATGGATATACAGTAATATATACTGGAGTAGGCAAAGTACAAGCGGCTACTGCACTTGCAAAAAGTCTATGTCATTTTCATAAACCATTTGAAATATGGAATTACGGTACCGCAGGAGGTGTAAGTGGTATTAGTGGACTACATGAAGTTGGTGCATTTTTACAGCGTGATATGATGGCAGAGCCACAAGCACCCAGAGGCAGTATTCCTTTTAGTGAACCATTATTGGGTGAAATACAAACGTCAACACAAGGTATACGTTGTGGTACGGGAGATAGTTTTGTTATGTCAGCTGACCCGTGGTTTGAACAACAAAACATAGATTGTGTAGATATGGAAGGCTGGGCATTGGCTTATGTAGCACAACAATATAATATTCCATTTAGAAGTTTTAAATATATTAGTGATATGGCAGACGAAAATGCTATGGAAGACTGGACTACCAATGTAGCCAATGGTGCAGAAATCTTTACGGAGAAGGTAAGAAATGGAGTCTAGTGAATACGAAAGCTGGAGTGTAAAAGAATTTTTAGAACACGAATTAAAAGGTGTTCGTGAATTATATATGGAAACAAAAGATCCTATGTTACCACATGTAATAGAATACTTGGAAAGAAGACTCAAAGGTAAAATAGGGTGAGATGTGGCTGGGCTGATAATATATTAGTTGTAGAAACTGACGGCTGGAGTAGACCATGCTGTGGAGAGCCTAGTGTGGGCAGTAGAATACAAAAACTGCAAGGAGCAACACCCTTGCAGTCAGCGTGGCTCGATCCTAAGTTAGTGTACCTTAGACAACAATTACAACAAGGTTACAGTAAATTAACTGATCCGTGGTGTAGACGTTGTAAACAAGTAGAAGCAACAGGTAATAAAAGTTTACGCACAGGACAAAAGATACTAGGCGATCCGGGTGAGTTGAAAGCATTGCAATTTAAATTAAGTAATACTTGTCAGTTAGCTTGTGGGCATTGTGGTGAAAGTTTAAGCAGTCAACATCACAAGTATACACATGGAGGCACTGGAGTTATTAGAGCAACTGACAACATTGATCCTATTATCAATGATGTGGCTACACTGTTACCACAACTGGAATGGATTAAATTTACAGGAGGCGAACCTTGGCATGATAGAGACCATTGGCGTATACTAGAAGGCATTGAGCATTTGGATCGAAGTCATTGTGAACTTCGCTACATAACAAATGCACTAAGTAAAGTAAAGCAAACACTGTGGCAAGGCTGGCGTAATGTTCAAATTGATATTAGTATAGATGGATTATTTGATCGTTACGAATGGTTTAGACAAAATGCTAAATGGGACAGGCTGTACGAAAAATATAATTATTATGTAGACCAAGGTTATGATGTTAGTGTAAATTATTCAATTACACCATGGACCATTGAAGATTATAGCGAAGCATGTGAAATGTTTACTAATATTAAATCAAATATTGTTACATATCCAAGCTCGTCAAATATAGCTAATATACCCAGAGGTTTATTAGCACTACCTAAAAATACACCGGGATTAAATATGTTAAATGGAGATCAAAAAACATTGTCACAATTAAGGTCCTGGGCAGAAGGCTGGGATACGAGATGGAACCAATTGGGAAAATCTAAACAACTTTATCCTTGGTTAGTACAATGACACAAGATTTAAAATGGAGCGAATATGACTTTACCAAAATCCCGTTTGACGACCTTGTTAGCGTCGGGCAAAGGACACTCTTATATCGAGACGTATTTACTGTTAGCTGGCTCCTCGGCAGATTCTGTAATTACAAATGTAGCTACTGCTGGCCCTACGCAAGAAGCGACAGGAAAGATCATAGACCTACAGAGTTATGTCTTGCAACGATCGACGAAATAAAGAGGCAAGCCCGTGTTAATGGTTTTAACAGCTTTCATTTTAGCTTGTCTGGTGGTGAGCCTACTTTCCACCCAGGATACTTGGATATACTGTCGCATTTGGCTGATGATGTCAGTAATACTAATTACACTAGTGTCCATATGACCTCAAATTGCAGTCGCAATATGAAATGGTTCAAAGATTATGTAGAGCGTGTTAAGCCTTTCCACCGAGCAAGTATTACAGCAAGTTTACATACAGAACATTTAAATAGTAAAGAGAAGATGCAGGACTTTGCAGACAAGTTAATCTTCTGTCAGGAGCATGATGTACAAATTACAATCAATATGGTTATGGTTCCAGAATGGTTTGAGAAAGACTGGGATAATGCCCTCTTCTTCCACAATCAAGGAATCAACGTTACCCTCAAACCCCAAAGTGATCCAACGGCAAGTAGAGTCGTGGACGGTTATACAGACGAAATGCTACAGCGATTGCATAACGGAATGCCACAAATGGGCTATACTGAAACAAAGCGGCAGTGGGCAGACCGTCCAAAACCTAGTTTCGAACTGCCGACTACAGCAATAGGCGGCAACGATAAAACAGTACCTTGGCACTTCCAAGTAGAGTTTGAAGATAGCACAGGTAAAAAATGGTATATGGATCAAGCAGAACGTTTTAATGCTTTTAACTTTAATAAGTTTAAAGGATGGAGTTGCAATGCTGGCTATCAAGGTATTATTATTAGAGAGCCAGATGGTAGTATCAAACGTAGCTACAGTTGTTATGATAATCCATTGGGTAATATAGAAACTGGATTTAAATTATTTGACAGTGCTATGCCTTGTATAAGTCCAAGTTGTGTCAGTAGTGCAGATAGTAAAATACCAAAACGGAAAGTTTAAATTGAAATATGCAATTACAGGACACAGTTACGGAATAGGCGAAGCACTATACAATCGCCTTGATAGTATAGGATTCAGCAAAAGCACAGGGCATGACATACATGACAGCAACATTAGAAAACAAATTATTGAAGCTAGCAGTGATTGTGATGTTTTTATTAACAATGCACCAGCAGGGTTTGCACAAAGTCATTTACTATTAGAACTGTGGCATGCATGGCGAGACACTGATAAAACTATTATCAATGTGGGCAGTAGAATAGCACAGCCTAATTTTGATTTACCAATGGAATACAATCATTTGCTTAGATATCAAATGCACAAACGCACACTCAAACAACTTAGTGAAACGCTAAGTGCTTTAGATACACCAGTAACTGTAAAGTATCGTTGGTTTGCATATGTTGGTACGCCTAAAATACTAGCCAAATATCCTCATTTTACAGAAAATGATTATATAAGTATTGATGAAGCTGTGGAAATAATACTCGCATGAAATATTTTAAAGAATTAAATAATCTTCCAGTATATACTGATTTATTACAACAAATAAATCAATACGATTTTCCATGGCGTAGTAATCAAGTGTGTATCAATACAGTGCCAGGACATGAATCAGACACAGAGTATGGCGTTGGCAGTTTGGTATATGATTGGGAAAACAAACACACTGAAAAAGACGAACACGGAAATGATCGTGTAGTTGTGCCTGAGTTTGCAGTACCAAAGCAAGAACAAGACTTTACAAAGGTGTGTGATGTATTTCGAGGCACAGTGTTTGAACACATATACACAGAGCTGAATAAACTGTATGTGTTGGGCAGAGTTAGACTTATGCGAAGTAAAAGCAAAACTTGTTTAAGCTGGCATCAGGATACCAGCACACGAATACACTATCCGATTAAAACACAAGAAGGATGCTTTATGTTAATTGAAGATGAAGTAATACATCTCAAACAACATCAATGGTATTGGACAAACACACTACCAAAACACACAGCATTCAATGCTAGTAGAGAAGATAGGCTACACCTAGTTGTAGTTGTACTAGATGAACGATAATCTATTTGACAGCCCGTGGGTACAAAGTCCACAAATACCCAGTGTACAACAGTTAATAAAAACTGTAGAACCTGTTAACTATCCACGTGGTAGCGGACAAGCTAGACAGCGTTTGGACTTATTAGAACAAAAATATCGAGCATGGGTAAGTGACTGTATCGATCTTGCACAGTTTAAACACTGTTACTTTGTTAATGGTGTAACAGATGCACTCAATCAATGGATAGCAACTGAATCAAGACCTTGGCAATATCTCAAAGGTGATTATGAATATGCTCGTATGATTGGCGGTAACGGTGAATGTGTTGACGAGATACAACCCGATAAACTACTGTATATCAGCAATCCTGCATGTGCAACTGGTAACGTAATAGAGCTTGACAAAGTTGAAAATGATGTTATACTGGATTGTGCATATGTCGGAACGACTAGTAAACATCGGATACTCCCGCCTAAAAATACTGAGCAAATATGGTTCAGTTTTAGTAAAGGATGGGGACTAATTGGACAGCGTAGTGGATTGGTATTTTCTAAACGACCACACCGCAGTTTAAATATAATGAAACGTGTAGAAGCGTGGAACTATACCAGTGTTGAAATATGTTTAGCTATTTTAGCTAATTACGATATAGATACAGTTTATAACGAATATAAACAAAAACAATTAGATGTATGTACTGAAATGAATCTAACACCCAGCGATTGTTTTTTCATAGCCAACAGTACACACGAAGAATACGCTAAACGAAGGCGTATAGGCAACATTGCCAGACTAGACTTGTCTAAATTATTAAGATAAGTAATAGTCTAATTAGGAAACTAACATGAAAAAACAAGATTTACCTTCAATAGCCAATCTGAATCTTGACATCGATCTTGCAAGATTAAGAGAAGCAACAGATACACTTGCACAAAAATTTGTGGATGTACGAACAGCAAACCCAATGCTATGCGATAATCACATGGAGTTAGTAGCAGATGTTTATGATAATTTTGAACAAATTAACTTGACTGAGCCAAGCGAAATACTACCATATGAACCTAGTATTAAAAAACGTTTGAGACGCAGAGAAGAGCATTTGTATAATCAACCTACACAAGATTACACTGATAGTGTATTCCAAAAAATTGTAACACAATTAAAAGCGCCTGCTAGCAGAGTACGAATAACAAAGCTCGCACCAGGCAAAACTATTCCTTTTCACGTAGACTATGATGTGAGTTATGCAGTCAGGTGTATTGTTCCAGTATATGGCGGAAAGAATGTAATTAATTTATTTAAAAGAGACGGAAAGCTAGAAGCATATAATTTAGAAGATGGAACGGCAAACTTTCTTAATATTGGTTATCCACATGCTGTGGTTAATATGAGTGACCAACCAAGAATAGCTTTGATGTTTAGTTTGGATGGCACAGATGACCTCACAACTTTATGACTACACAGACGACGAACTAAGAGACACTATGAAGCAAGTCCAGCAAGATGGGCTTGCAATATTCACTGAACAAGAATATACAGAAGCACAACTTACCAGTATATTCAAACGTGTTGGTGAATGTGAAGCACCTGGATTGTTTATGAATGATCCAGATCATCCTGAAATATTTAAAGTAAGTGGTGAAAGAGATGCAGAAGGAAACAAAATTGGTATGTTTGGCGATGGCGAATTGGGCTGGCATAGCAACGGAAACAGTAGGCATCAAATTGACAAGATACTTATAGGTTTGTATTGTGTAAAAGGTGATCCTAATACTACACTGAGTATATGCAATACCAGTCAACCTTATTATGATCTTAGTGAGGACGAACGTGAGTATTACGAAAGTATAAAAATTAAGATCAAGTTTAAGAATCATACCATGTACAGTTTAGATGATGATGACCCTGAACTGGAGTTTATGAACAAAAACAGAGGCAGTATTAGAAATCTAATAGGAGTACACCCGCACAATGATCTCAAGTACTTTTACTTTCCCTACCACTTTATATGTGGTGCATGGGAAGGCAAAAAGAAAGTAGATCATGAACCTATTATTGAAAAGTTAATACCTAAAATATTCAAAAGCAAACATCAAACACATCATATATTTCAACAGGGTGACATGTTGTTTATGGATCAGTTTACCAGCTTGCATAGACGTACACCTGTAATGGGTCCTAGATTACTTTGGAGAGTTGCTAGCGATTATAAAAGAATGTGGAATTAAAATGCAATTACAAAAATCATTAAACAGACCTATACCTTGGCCCAGTATTCACAAGCTAGACCAACTCAAAGGAACAGAAAACAAACCAGTCAGAGTTCCACTACAAGAACAATATACCATTGCAGATATGGCTTATTTGGATACGCCAGAAGCATATCCATTGTTTGAAAAACAAGCAAGAATTATTAAAAATAAAAAGTATACAGGTATTATTGATGTTGGTTGTAGAACTGGTATAGTAAATGACATACTACACGAAGATGGATTTAAATACTACGATTACAATTATTTTGGGTTTGATACAAGTAGCGAACCAATTCATAAAGCACAAAAAACTTATGCAAACTGTGATCATATAAATTTTGCAGTGCAAAGTTGGATCGTTCCTGTTAAAGTAGACTTTGAAGTTGACGTAATGATATTCAGCGGTGTACTACTGTATATAAAAAATAATCTTCTCCGAGAAGAATTCTTTAAAAATCAGATGGCACAACACAACTGTAAAAATGCAATTATACAAGAGCCTTATCATTTTCAAAGACATTGGGATGATAGATTAATATTGAATACTATCACAAATGGCGGCTTAGACTTTTTAAATAAAGATTATAAAGTTGACGAACACTATTTAGACTTGCCAATATTTGCAGGAAAGAGAGTGTTGTACGATGTCAGTTCTCGCACTTAGTACCAGTGCATGTCCGGATAGCATAAACTATCGTGGACTATTATTACTAAACAAGTTGTGCAATTTTACTAGTGTAGATAGACTTAGCAACTACGACTTACCTGTTGTAAATGTAAATGGCATGGACGATCCAGTACCACAGTGTTTATTAGATCTAATAGATGAAATGTGGAAGTATGATAAGTTTGTTTTTGCTGTGCCAGAGTTTACTGCTATGATGAGCAGTAGTACTAAAAATCTATTAGATTGGCTGGTAGTAACAAATAATATGAACTTGGGACATGGAGAAGGATATCCTTTTACTAAAAAACATGTGATAATACTTACATTTACACCCAGTGGAAACGAAGGCGGCAGTAGGCATTTTGAACAAACCAAAGAAGTGTTTAAAAAGTTAGGTGCTAATGTAATATATATGGAAGCATTTAATGATTGTTGGGAAACTGTAGTACCTGGAAATGAACAACATTTTGCTGAAGCAGGAAACAGACTAAACAATTATCTAAGTTATCAAAAAGACAATAACAAATATTTTAAAAATAAATATTTACAATGGAACCAACAATGGAGAGACAATGGGACAGGAATCTAGAAACGTATTACTGGACAAGGGAGACTTCCCTGAAGAGATACCAGGCATTTGTGAATACATAGATATTCCCGACGAGCGTGAAATACTATTAAGCATGTGGGAACAAATTGTAGAAAAAGAAGAAACACTTGGCGTAGGTGAAAAACGTATGCTGGTAAATTGTCACAGTCATGATAGACACAATGTATTTGGAAAAACAAAATGGCAAAGTTATGCAATGGGAGATTTGGGCGATACTGACAATGGTAATGGTAAAATATTTGAACCGTTGTTACAAAGACATAGACAAGTACACCCTGACATGCAACTTAGAAGTACAGGATTTAATTTTAGCGACAGTGAAAAGAAAGAACTATATGTACACACAGACTTAGATCCCAGAAGCGAACATCCAAATTATTTTAATATAGTGTTTCCTGTTCATGGTGCAAGTCGTATTGATTACTATGAAACTAGACCAGAAGAGATATGGTTGCCAGAACGTAATGCAAGAAAAGAATATTACTATCATGAATTTAGACCTGAATTTAAGTTTGATAAAGAACACAATGAAGGCAGACGCATTGGTCATATTACTGTAGACAAGCCTGTGTTAATTGATACAGATGTATTACATGGTGTACAGATACAGCAAGCACCTAGACTTGCTTTTGTAGTACGTTACAACAACATACCAAAAGAACTAGACTTTCATGCTTTTAAAACACATGCTGAAGAGGTATTGAATGCTTTGGGTTAAAACATATCCAATAACTATACCAGATTACTTTGCTGGATTTTGTCAAGACTTTACAGAAAATAATGACCCTGCTCCAGAAGGAATGTACGAAAGTGTAGCTGATAGTAGTATGTGGACCATATGGAATACAGATCAAAAGAAAAGACAACAACTAGCAGAGTTTAGACAGAACATAAAAAATGTAACTGGAGCAAATTTAGATTATCCAAAAGGATTTCTTTGTATCTGGCGATATGATGAGAACTTCACACAATGTCCAATACATATAGATGGTCAAGGTACACACAGTGGAGATATAACACCTAGAAAACATAACGGAAGTGTATGTACAAGTATACATGGAGAGTTTAAAATACACCTACATCACAGAGATACTAAAGAAATATTAGACAGTGTCTCAGTAACTACTAGTAATGTAATAGTATTGAACAATACAGTATATCCGCACAGTGTTGAAGGACAAGGTGATCTGGCTGTGTTTGGAGTTGATTTACAAAGTAATCCAGAAGAATTTTTTGCAGGAGAGGCGCCCAATGTATGATTGGTGTAGAACATACAAGTATGATATAGAACGTTTTGATCTAGCTACATTTATAGATCAAAGCAAAGCAAATGAAACAGAGCCCAACAGTGTTGGTTGGTATTTGTATGAAGATAAAAAAGACTTTAGCAAACAAACTGAACTACTCAGACATGAACTAGGACTAATGTTTGACAGTGAAATACGATACATGGGTGTGTGGGATTATTATCCAGGATTTGTTGACAGTTTAGGTCCACACATAGACAGAGGTGACATAGAGAATGCTGTGGTGTTTATGTGTCCTCGGGGCGAATTAATAGTAACACTGCACGACCCAGAAACAAAACAAGTATTAGAAACTAAAAAACTTAGCGGTAATAATATAATGGTATTGTACCATACAAAGTTTATGCATCATATTGAAGGCGTAGGTGACTTGGTAGTATTTGGATTGCCACAAGACTTTGATGCTGAAATGTTTTTTAGAGCAGATGGCAAATATTTCAAGAGACATACAATAGATTATGATGTTGACAAACTACTTAATGAAGTAATGGAATTGTATCCTAGTGATCCAGATAAAATTACAACATTCAATTACTTTCCAATGAGTGAAGGACACACAGAATATACATTTACATTTGATCCTTTGCCAGATCATATGCGAGATGCTATTGAACGAACAACAGGTGAAAAACTTGTGCCAGGAATAACTTATCTCAGTGACTTTAGAAATACAGCTACCAGTTTAGATATACACAAAGACCCACGTTGGAATGCACTAGGACCAATACCTCCTTTGTTAAGTATGGTTTGTTTAGATGGGTATACACGTTTTTATGTTTGGACTGGACGTAATGGTACAAAGCTATTAGACATGTGTTTGTATGGTCCGGGTGATGTAATTACATTTGATCATACAGAAGTTTTTCACAGTGCAGATAGTGTACTAAAGGATAGGCGTAAAAGAAATATGCAGTGCTACAGTTATGGAAATGAAGCTGTTCCATTTGTAGTACAGTACAATGATTGGTATAAAAAGTACAGACCTTGGGTAGAACAGTTTGTAGAAGAAAATAATATAACAGATAGTATTGATTGGGAGCAACCAATCTTTACAGCATATGATAATTATGTTTTAGCCAGTATCAGTATAATAGATATTGAAGGCGATATAGGATATGTGAGAACCTATGACGCACACAAAGATAATACATTTGAGATAGCAATGAGACCACATGTAATTGACTGGGCAGAGGATAATGGTCTAAAGCCAATGGTAAAAAGAGAACATGACGGGACCGTTGTAGATTATGCACTATAAAGTAATCGAACAAGCATTTACACAAGATGAACTTGATCAATTTGTTAACTATTGGGAAAATAACGCTGATAGCATCTATGTCACAAGAGGTATGAATAAACTACAAGAGCCATGGAGTTTACCTATTGTACAACGCATTATAAAGCCCGTGTTAGACCGTTACTTTGATACTAGTATAAAGAACTTGGGTGATAATATATACAGACATGATGCACCTTATTATCCACATGTAGATATAAGCAAAAACATTTATCCTTGCTTTAATGTTCTTATCCCAATAGCACAAGAAAAACCAGTTGAGCAACACTTTATAATATACGATCAGTGGGTCAATGAATATGTTGGTGCTACTTGGTTAGGTGAATGGTATGAACAGCAAGCAGACTTTGATAATAATAAAAAACGTGCTTATCCTTATGACGATAAAATTGTAGAAGGAATATATAGTGATAAAGTATTGGATCATTTAACAATACAAGGAAAAGAACATGCATTGTTTAAAGGATTAACAGGAGTGGCATTGGATTTTAAACCAGGCAATCTAATAATTTTTGACAGTAAACATATTCATGCAACAGGCACTATGACTGATGGTTGGAAAATGGGTTGCACACTTAGGTTTGCTGGAGACTACTATGAATATTTCTAAGTTCAAACTGCCTTGTGGATATACAGTTGTACCTATTATAGTCAACGGACAAACACCAGATAAAAATGTTAATGACATTGCTATGCGTACATTACCATTACTAGAAGCTGATAGTGTAAATGATAAACTAGCAGACAACTATACACTAAAAGGGCTTAAATTACAAGATATGCTTATATATAGTGTGTTGTGGGATTATCAAATGGATAGACCTGTACTATGCACAGGTGCTCAACATACATCCAAAAATACTTGTAGATTGTTTAGTCGATTTTGGTTATTCAGTGATTATAGAACAACTCAAACAAATCAAAAGTTCAATCAAATTGATGACTTTCAAATTGACTTATGGCATATGCAACAATTACAAGATAGGTATCCATTTTTCTTTTGGAGTAGAGAAAAAGGTAATAGATTCTTTCAACGTATTAAACAAAAAAGACCAGATGTATTTGATACCTGGCATGTTCACAACGAAAATATTGAATTAATATGGAAGAATAATTGGCAAGGAATACTGTATACAGGTAATGCAGAATACTTGAATGAATTAATTTTTAACGGCAATTAGACCAGTCTTTGGATGAAAAAGTTTTTCTGCAATCCATCCGCCGGTGTCCCATTTATGCAATCGTATTTTACGAAAGTTGTTATGGTGTTGTCTATGGAAACCTTCACCAGCAATAAAAAAGTTTAACCACGGAACATCTG
>JGI24003J15210_10000032_pt1 | contig 51977 bp, 51 predicted proteins | sample LinPmetageLP28_FD_15210 | JGI IMG/M metagenome (IMG submission 15210)
TTAGGTCTTACCCTTTATTTATTATTAATTATTTCCTGAGTATTTATAATTAGTCTTGTTCTGGAGGAAAGTTATCTTGATAAGTATTGCCTAAAAATTTATTTGCTGATTTAGCCATACTTGAAGAATCTCTAATTCTTTTCCATCCAAACTGCATATAGTATGTTAAGTCAGTATTTATAACTTTAGGCAGAGTAAACTTCTCTCTCTTCTCTTCATCTGTTTTTTTCATATTACAAATATATAAAAATAATTGAATTTTATAGTAATTAGTTTCTAAAACTTTTACCCTTGATTACCACCACTTTACACTTCCTTAGTCTATCTAAAGTTCTTTCATCATATCTTTTTGATAAATCTTTTGCATCTAAATTAGTCGTTATAAGTAATGTCTTTGAACTATCTTCGGCATAAGAGATTGCATCTGATACTGCATCTATCTTAGTTCCATAGTCATTCTTAATACTCTCAGTACCTAAATCATCAATGATAATAAAAGAAGCATCACTCCTTTCAATCAGTCCAAGTTCTTTGGCTGGTGTACTAGTAAGTATCTTATTTGTTTTTGTTCTAAAAATTGCAGGTATAACGTAATTAAGAATAGTTGACTTTCCTAATCCACAATCACCCATCAGCATTAAGCCTCTACCTTTAGTATCAACTAACCAATCAATTATTTTATCATAAGACTCAAGATGCTTGTATGCATCAATTGTTCTATCATAATGCTTAAATGCTTTTATAAACATTTCTCTAATCTCTTCTTTAGTCCCTAACTTATACCTATTGTACATCTTAGGTTTTAAAAAGTTTTCAATTTTAAAAGTATCTTCTATTGTTCTCATTGTTTTAGTTTTTAAAAAGAACCATCTCCATAGTCTTTACCCTTACTGTGTCTATGTGATGTGGTTCTATCATTAGTATTATTGTTTATGCTGCTTTTCTCCCAAGTCCTAACACAAGCCTTCCAGCTCTTCATTTTGTTTTTACCTATTAGCCAATCTTTACTTTCATAAAAATCACAGAATGTTTCTGCATCTACATTATTTTTTCTTTCAGTACAATATTCTTTAACTTCAATTATTGTTGGTTTTTTAAAATTTACCTTATTATTAATACTCTTATTATTAATACTAGTATTACTACTCTTTAGCATTTTTGTTAATACCCCTTTGTCATTTTTGCTAAGGGGGTCTAAACAAATTTGTATATACCTATTAGCAATTTCGTTACTACCTTCCTTGTATGTATAACTAACTGATATATAGCCTCTTTCCTTTAATTCTTTAATCCATCTGGAAATAGTTACTTTGTTCTTTCCATATAAATCTGAGAAGTATTTATTAGAAGCATAACAAGCACCACTCATAGAAAGTAGAGATGTTATTTCAGCATAAAGAAGTTTAGCGTTTGGAGTTAAATCTTTATCATATCTTACACCTGCAGGTATGACAGAGAAGAAGTTTGGTTGTTCTTTCATTGTGTTATAGTTTTTAAGATAAGAGGAGGATATTTCACCTCCCCTCATATTATTTATTTAAAATGGTAAGTCATCTGAAGGTGAATTTATCCCACCCATAGGGTCTTTTCTTGATGTTTCACTCATTAATGGCTTTTGTTTTGGCTCAAAATCATTTACATAGGCATAATGTGTAGCACCTTTTTCTGATGGCTCTCTGCGTTCTGAAATCACCATTGATACCCAACCATTCTTTGAGTTCTTTTGTAGTTCATCTAACTTGAAGTTAGCAACCATCATTTCTCCATACTTAGTTGGAATGTTTTTAATACTACTTGGTAAGTAAACCTTCTCTTTCTTGTCTGTCATTTTTTTGTTTTTTAATTTTATATAATTTAGTTAATGAATCCTTTATTGTCTGATGTCTAGCTTCTAATCCTAATATCTCCTCATCTATCTCTACCTCAATTATCTTACTTTCTACTCTTTTAAATAATTCAGATTCTTCAGTATAATTGTTATAGAAGAATTCAAACTTTCTAGTATGATGTATTATTGATGAGTGGTGTAAGTTAGTTACACCTGATATCTCCATTAGAGTTAATCCAAACATTTCTCTTAAAATGTATATGTACATTCTCTTAGCAAATATAATGTTCTTCTTTCTGCTACCTAAAAACATTCTTTCTTTATCTATTTCATATATATCTGCCAATTCAGACATAATTATATTGTTATAGTAATCGCTAAATTTTAATCTCCTTCTTTTCATTGTTTTTATTTTTTATTTAAGTCGTACACTATTGTATCAACTACATCTTGAACTGTTAAGCCTATAAAGTCTGCTAATCTGTGTGCGTGTATAAATCTAAGGTTGGATGGTATCTTTATAAAATCTCTACTTGTAGCATAGTTAACTCCTATTACCTTACATAAAGTTGAATTAGATATACCATAAATTCTTAGTAGTGCTTCAAACTCATTCCTAGATTGTCTGATTTTTAGTAGTGAATATTTCTTAGTCATTACTGTTTAGGTATTTATCAACTTTACTAGCCAATACTTTAAAGTTTGTCTTATCAAAGTGATAAAAGTCTATCATCTGCTTTTCATTCAGCAGTTTCATAATATCATCCTCTACAATAAAGCCTAACATATTTTTTTTATTCCATACAAGGTATGTGTAAACATTTAAGAAGTGTTTAAAAATCTCTATGTCTAAATACTCCGTCTTTGTGCATTTTGAGCCATTGCTTTTGTGGGTCTTTTTCATATCTATTGTTGTATAGTGTAGTTATTATTTTTTCTGCTTCTTCTTCTGACAAATCATTTAGTCTGTTTAAAATGTCAGATTTCATTGTTGTTGTAAGTGATGTTAAGTCAATGTTACATTCAATGGTCAGCCATTGTGAGTTTGTTAGCTCACTAGGCTTTCCATCAAAAAGTTTATCTATATCATTATTGCTTAGGCTCATCTACAATTTCATCCTGACCAAACACTCCTTGTTCATAGAATCCTGTCAGTTTCAATACAACTCTTGACATAGCTCTTTTTTCTGCCATAGAAACTGGAAACTTCTTACCACCACCATTTAAATTAGCAGGAGATGCTTCACCAAAACTCATTACATTTCTCACTTCACTACCAACTTTCATAGTTCCTGCTGCTTTTAATACACAAGTGCTTTTTTCAATATCCATAGTTATCACTTCATATCCAATAGTGATTCCATTCTTAGCAGAAATCTTATCAATACCTGTTCTTGTGATTATAACAAAGCCTCTAGGGTCTTTAAATACATCTTCAGCAGTTAAGCCATTCTCTTTGTAAAGCCTTCTTAAAGCCTCTGTTCTTGTTTCAACAACCACTTCTGGTTGTTTTTTTAGTTTTTCCTGCATTGTTTTTTTTGCCATTTTATTATTTAATTGATTAGTATTCTGATTTTGTTCTTTTTCTCGCATTTCTATATGCATTTCTTTCATCTTTCCCATAGTTTTATTGTTTTAGTTATTAATTGAGGCAAATATATAAAATTGGAATTATCTACCAAACTTTTTTAACAAATTTTAGAAAAATGTTTCTCTACTAGAGTTAGATACTATAAAGTAATAAGTAAAACTATTATAATTAGTGAAATGTATAATATAGATAGCTTAGTTGAGTCTTTCATTTTTATTATGTAAAGATTAAAAGTAATGAACTAAACGAGCCACTTGACCACTTGATTTCTCGTGTATAAAACCTTCAACTGCTCTTGGAACTCCAACATATCCCTTTCTTGAGTGCCAACTATCAGTTCCTGATGGACTTCTCATATACTCAACAGTTACACCAATGAAATCCTTAGCATCTAACCACTTATGCTTAACCTTGTGATGTAAATGATGTAGATACCAATACCTATGAGTTGTTTCTGACCATAAATCAGGTCTTTCTTGTGCCATTGTTAGAGGTAAGTTTGCCATCTTAGCACCATCTCCGTGTTCTAATCCAATTAAGTTCTTACCATACTGGTAATACTTTCTATGAGCAACTGATATATCAAAGCTAACTTCACCATCTAATCTAAACCAACTCTTTAATGCGTGTGCTAAATGAAATCCACTCTGATAATCGTGATTAGACATTGAATGAACTACATCTACAGGTGCAATCTCTCTTAGTATCTCAACACACTTAACATATAGTGCTAGAGCAATTTCAAAATGCTCCCACCACTTACCATCTACATCTTGATTAGTACCTGCTGTAGTTGTATTGTAAACATTATCTATATGCAGAATATCGTTCCCTATGCAAAATAACACTCTATCCACCTCAAAGCCTTTAGATTTGTCAATAAGCCCTTGTAGCCCTTCTAAGACCCTCTCACACGCAATCTCTACATTGTAACCATCACCAGTTTCAAGATTATTAGCATATTTACCAATATGAATATCAGCAGGATTAATTACTAACAGGTGATTGTTGAGCTTTATATTTCTTTTGATTGATGGGTAGTGAGGTGAGTGATTCTCTATAAAACTACTAACTGTCTTTAGTATGTCAGTTTCATTAGCAGTTATATCTTCTTTAGTTACAATACTAAACCTGAACTCTCCACTAGCAGACTGCCAGTGCTTTACAGATACTACATCTTTTTTATCAATGCCTCTCTCTGCCAAGTTAATGTCTAGTGCTGTATTGCCATTAGTATTAGTAGTTGATTCAGCTCTATTTTCATAAACCATTTCAACTTCTTCTTCTGACAATCTTAGTCTTTTACCATATTGTTTCATTGTTTAAAGTATTAGTTATTAAGTAGCAATGATACGAAAAAAAAAGGTTATATAATACAAAAGTGAGATGTTTTTGAACATCCCACTCTTGAAAACTATAAACAATGAAACAAAGACAGGCACAACCCTGTCTAAATCTTAATGCAAAGATACTTATTTAATACAATTACAGTCATTATTATTATTATTTTTTTCAAATACTGAGAAACATAAAGGAAGTATTCCTAATCCTGTCATTATTAAAGTATTAGTATCAATACCATTCTTCTCAGCATACAAACTTGCAGATAAAACTATCACACCACTTATAGTTCTCTTGCTACTCCACTTACCTTTTGTGTCTGTAAACAACTCTTTTACTGCTTTCAATAAATCTGTTATTGGTTTTATGCCACCCTTAACTAGCATAGACCCTATCCATTTAGGAATCATTATTTCTTTTTTTTGTAGTTAGGAATAAGAGCATCAATAACTGTATCTAACCAGCCAAATATTTTGTTATCCTTATCTGAAGGTGTTAAGTTTGTAACAACCTTTGCTAATGCCATTAATCCTACTAACAACTCTAGCCAATTTTCTGTAATAAAATTCATAATATATATTTAAGTTAATTTTAAATTAGTAACCCCAAATAGTTGGAGATACTTTGTCTTTATCTAAATCAGCGTGTATAAACTTATTGTCAAAATCTATACCATATCTTTCAAATCCTGCACCACCTAATCCACTAAGTATAAGAGCAAGATTCTTTCCGTTTGTAAATTTAATATCTACTGCTATTCCTTTAATATGAGATGATGTAGGACTCTTTATTGAAAGAGGGTGTTTTTCACACCTATAACCACTATTCACCCTATAAGGTACTCCTGATATTCTTCTAGCATTATCTAGTGCCTTCATAAAGTCATCTTCTATAAAGTTAGTGTTACATCCACACTTGCAATTAAACTCACTTTTTTTAAAGTAATTTAACTTCATACTATTTTGAATGTTTAATGTTTTTGATAACTTCATCAAAATAATCTTGAAAAGTATCTTTAACATTTTCATCCCCTGTATTATCTTCTTCCATCTCTTGAATATCATAGGTAAATAATATTAACATTTCCTTATTGTCCTCTTCTACATTTACCTCTAACTCGCCTTCACTATGTAAAATTTGCATCATTTCTTTAGTAAAATGAAAATGATGGTCGTGTTCTTCTCCTGAGTAATACTTCTTTTTTTTATCCATATTTTTTTTATCTATTTGCTCTAATTTTCTTATCGCCCATTCCACACCACTTGTTCCTCCCCAAGCATCCCACATAATACCTCCACAACCTTCATCATAAGGCACATCTTTATGCTGCTGATGTCTTTTAAAGGAAGCCATACGAGCAATAGTATCTCTTGATAGTTTTTCTCTTCTTGCTAATTGACCTGCCCTAGTCCAGCCTATAATAGTACCACAATCGCTACCATTCTCTTTCTTATATTTTATAGCTCTCTTTGCGTTATTAGTTGCTTCTTGAGGATAGTCATTATAAGTTTCTTCTGCATAATAATCTTTATTAGCAGTTTCACATTCTGATTTAGAATCATACTGACAATTTCCAGTTTGACCAAACCTCCACTTTCCTTCTTCACACTCGTAACAAGGCATATTAAACAGTAACTATTATAAACTCAACATCAATAGCTTCAGTTGCACTGCTTGATTGACCTGCTATCGCTTCAATATCTGCAAGAGTTATAGCTCCTGCTCCTGTTGGAGAGTCAATACCTGCATCCATAAATAATTGAGTGCTTGAAGGAGAAACCTCAATAGCTACATAATCAGAACCATTATAGACTCTAAGATTAAGAGTATTAGTAGTGTCTAAATTTGTAATTCTAAAATACTTGTAAGATGTTTTAACTACCTGACCTTGACCATCTGCTGTTGATAATGCTAATATATTTGTCCAAACTGTTCCATCCCCTTTACTAGCAATACTCATAACTCTCTGAGATACCTTACCATTACTAGTATAAGTCTTATTTATTGTATTACCATAGTCTACTCCATTAAGAGTATACGACTCTGTTATTGTTACATTTAAGTCTGCTGGTACTATTGTTGTTGCCATAATTTTTTATTTATTATTCAGTTATTAATTCATCAGGTTATACATCTTCACCTTCTTCGTTATTAGTCCATTCAGAAGTTCTCATTATTGCTAAAATCTCTGAATGATTATATTGTTGTAAACCTACTAAAAATGCAGGAGTATCACCATTAAATTTCAATACAGTTTCTTTTTTATTTATTGATAGTCTTAATGTAGCTTTACTAGTTTGAAATACTTGAGAAAAATCAACTTGAGAAATATTAGCCATATCGTATATTACATAAATCATATTAATTATTTTTAAGGTACATCTGTTACTATATCTCCTGAATCCATATTAGTCATTGTTCCATCATTACTGTTTGCACTAAAATCTTCTATTGTTGGGAATACTAAAGGACCTTTTGTGTCTCCATTTCTCCAATATCCTATTAAACCACTTTCACCTGATAAGTCTGTTGGAACACCACTATTATATATTGCAGTTACTTCTGATAGACTTAATGCTTTATTCCAAAAACTTACTTCATCCATAAATCCATTTGCAGCGTTTGTTGAACTTAAACGTTTACCTATAAACGCGTCATCTGTATTATAAACAGTATTACCACCTGTTCCACTTGCAGAAGATGCTACAGGTGAACCATCAACAGCAATACCCCAAGTAGCACTATTTTCACTTCCCCATATAAAGACTATATGATGCCAAGTATTATTAGAAATAGCTACTGAGTCAGTTTTTCGAGTTTTTCTATTACTACTACTTAAACCACCTCCATCTCCTGTATTTAAAGAAAGAAATCCACTAGAATTCTTACTAACAGATATTCCATTATAAGCTGTAGCTTTACTTCCAGATGAGAATATTCTTGATGTTGCTGTTGTAATGTCTACCCACTTACACCATATAGAAAGTGTTATACCTCCTGATATAAATGGTCTTAAATTTGCTGCATTCCCTAAATTAACAAAATCATCTACTCCATCAAAATTTAAAGAATATACATTAGAATATCCTGCTGCACCACTTGGAGCATTTTTTATGTTATTTAACGCTAATTTTTTTGATAAGTTTAACATATTCTATTTATAAATCTCTGTAACCAATTCCTATACCACTAGTAAGTGTTATTGCTGTAATATTAAGAAACAATGTGCTTCCAGCACTTAGTGTAGTTTGAAGAGCAGCCTCTCCTGTAACCCCATCAGCAGCTATAGAAGCTATAACTGACTCTACAGGAAAGTGTACGCAAAAATAATTTTTACCTGTTTGTGCCACAGTAGTAAAAACATCTGTCCCTCCACCTTTACCTAATTGCATCATTAGTAGTGTATTATCTGTATCAAATGTACTCATTTTTTTATTTTTTAATTGTTATTATTATTTTGTAAATATTGTTATTATAGCTCCTATAGTTACTGTATATATTACCCACATTGCTTTAACTAAAATCTTCCTCATAGATGTGTTTCTATTTACTCTAGCAGTAACCCCTGTGTCTGGATTAAGCAACTTATCTGTAAGCATGTCTAATTTAGACCCTATATTATCCACCTTATCATTAATTGATGTTATATCCTTTTTCATTGAAATCAATTCTTCTTTAGTCGTCATTAGAATGTAGTTGCTTGTACAATTAAAGTTAAGTGTATAATAGAACCACTACCTACCTGTTTTATCATTGGAAATAAAATATCTCCTGCTGATAATTGTGGAGTAGTTATAGTTGTTTCATTTATCCTAACCCCTTTATTGTTGCTAGTTAATCCTGTTGCTGTAATTTCATCAACCACTATTGGAGTAACACCAGTGTCAACTCCCTCAGCAGGAGTTATCTTACATAAAGCTATAGTAACATCAGTAGCTTCATTATTTGTAATCCATCCAGAAATAGAAGTAACTACAGAATTTTCAGGAATACTGTATCCTTGACCTATTCTAAAGAAATTAGTTGGACTTAAACTGCCAAGAGCAACAGCAGCACTCCCATAATCAACATCCATTTCAAATGGAGATTTATCATCTTGAATATCCTCGCCATAAGCATAATTACTAGTACCTGCATTGGTATATCCTTGAAACTTATAATTAGTAATACCCATTAAAGATTTACTCTGCCAAACTAAGTTACCATCAGTTCCAGTAGCAGATGTCCCTTCACTTTTACTTAATACAGTATCATTAGTAGCATTTTCAAATCCTTTTGGATTATGCCTATTTATATCGCTTAGATTCTTATGTTCGTTTGCAGCCATTTATATATTTTTTAACATTCTGGACAATAATTCTTCCAACTATCATAATTCCTTCTTGGTCTATCGTATATACTGTCATACATTATAATTCCGTGATTCTTGTATGTAGTGGTGTTACAAGGTGTGTTAGCAGTATATGTAGGGTAGTCATCACTATTATCAGGGTCATTTAAAAACTCTATCATATCCTTCAAGTATATCTCAGACTTTCTATAAGTGTCTTGCTTGTAAGCATTTAACTCAGCAGGGTCAATGATAGTAGAAAACTCATCAATATTATGGACAATTCCCATACTACTACTATTACTCTGAATTTCATTAATAACCTCAAATCTAGCAAACCAACATAGAGTTCTAATTAAGAAATCATCCATTAAAGTTTGATTAGCTTGTGTAAGACCACCTACGGCAGGATAATCACCTACATTGTTCTGAGTCTTTAACTCCTCATAAAACTTCTTGCCAATAGCAGACTTTAAATGTGCTAATTCAGAAAGCAATATAGTATTAGTTGAAATTAAAGCAGGGTCAGTATTAGCATTAGTAAAACTATTGCTTATAACTTCTGCTGCTGTTGCTAGTGTTTTATATTGATTTGTGTTTGCCATAGTAATTAGTCTTGTGTATTAGTTTTCTCAGTTACTGTCAAGTCCCCAGCATTATCATCTCCAACTCCATCTGCATCATCATCTCTAGTTACAATTATTTGCTCTCTATCAGTCAAGAACATATCTCCCTCTTCAAGCATTGGTAAGTCCTCATCTAATAATCTTCTTTGCTCATTGATTGTAAGAATTTTCGATGGGTCAATCTGAGTAGCAAAGCTAATTGGTGGCTCATAGTGAATGATTAAATCTTGAGGTAAAAACCCTAATTCTTTATAAAGTACAGTCTTAATACCATTTAAAAGTAAATCAGAAGTGTCTTTAATTACAGTAGTCATTGCTAAGTCATAAGCAATTCTAATTTCACTACCTGTATTATTCATCTTACCACTTGAAACTAATCCACTTAGTGATGGTTGCCATCTGTGAGCAGTTACAATGTTCTGATCAGTTATTCTCTGTAAATCTATCCAACTACCTTCTTGGTCATCTTTTATAATAGAAACATTAGCAGCAGAAGTATCTCCATTCTTAACGATAAACATAATCTTACCATTATTACCCTCACCAACAAACTTCTTCTGAGCTTCGTGTACTAATTTCTTTGCTTCTTCTTCTCCCATATCTCCACTAATCTCAACGATAGCAGATGGTTGGAAGCCATTTTTAAATTTTGTATGATTCCATTTACCAATCTCAAAATCAACAGCAATATGCTCTAGTGCAGCAACATAATCTGGTAATCCGTAAAATGAGAAAGTAGGCTCATAATCTTTAAATTGAAGTATAAATCTATTCCCCTTAACTTCTGGATATATAGGAATTATATTCAAATCATCTTTCATTGTATTGTACTTAGCCCAATCAGGGTGTACATACGCTTCTTTCTTATTCTTAGACATTCTAACGGTAGTTGCATCTATATGATATAGATTCATCCCACCATCATACAAAACGCCTTCTAGGTAAGCATTTCCAAATGTATAATAATCATCTGCTAACTTCTTAAAAATCATTCTTAATGACTCTCCATCAGCATTAACATCTTTAATGTAGTCTAATATATCTTCATTATTACTAACAAATTTAGCTCCACTTGTAAAGATTGTCTTTTGAGCTAATACACTTCTATGTGTAGATGACTTTCTCTTTAACTCTGCTAAGTATTGAGGAAATAAGTTGTTAGTACCAAATGGTATAAACTTAGTCCTAATCTTAGAGATGTCTTGAGGTTCTTCAATGTTTTGAGGTACAGCTAAATTAAAAACCCCAAATTCAAAAGTATTACTCTTTTGAGTCTGAAGATTTGTTTTTACTGCTCCTCTTACTTTCTTTTTTTGGCTCATCTTCAGTTTTTATAGTTGATAATTTTTCTACTAATTTTTTTAATCCTAAATCTTCATAAGCGTATGCTAACTCTTCTTGAGTTGCTGTTGACCACTTAATAACAAAACCATCTTTATAAGTTCTACCAGATGTTTTTTTTGCTTTATATTTTGCCATAATTGTATATATTTTTAAGTGTGGTGAATCTACAACATTTTTGCTACAATCACACATATTATTAGAAAGATATTAATAGGGAAATGTTATAAACTTTTTACGAAACAAGTTCAACCTAAAAATATATCTTTAATTATTATGCTCCTGTTGTTGCAGTTAATGCTGAAGTATTAACAGTAATCGTACCAACATATTTTCTAGGTAACTCAAACTGTCTAGCCATTAAAGTAACTGTAATACCACTCTCATCAGAAAAAGCTGCTCCTGTACCACCTTCTATAGTAGACATATTTAAGAAAGTCTGACTTTTTGCAGCTACATCCTCATTTGCATACTTAGAACTAACACCAAGAACCCAAGCGTTATCATTAGTATCAATTGCTATACCCATCATACATTGGTCAAGAGTATCTTGCATTGTGTGAAAAGTAGCGCTTTCTAATTGAGGAATCATAAATGATAAACCACATTCAAATGCAGTTGAACCATTTTCTTTCGTTCCATTTATTGTTAATGCAGGAGTTTCGTTTTTGAACTCATAAACAAACCAAGCAGCATCACCACCTGACTGAATATTATCAATATCCCACTCACCAGCAGCATTACCATAAGTAATAACATCAGCATCTGCCCAACTTCTTAAAAGTATTTGCTTTATACCACCTGTTGATTGTAAGTTTGCACAAACAACCCCTATACCTGTATCTATTGCCATTTTTTTATTATTTTATAATTAATTAAAAAGTAATTAAGAGGAGAAGATTTTTACACCCTCTCCTCTATTATTACATTATTGTTATACTAAAAGTCCCCATTGAACAAGAGAAGAGTACAAGTATTGTACACCTAACTTGAAGTAACCTCTGAAGAACATTTTTTCTTCTAAATCATCATAAAATACTTTGAATGAACCTTGTGGGTCAGTTACATCAGAACCGATAATTAAGTTATCAATTGCACAGTAACACATTCCTTCAGTATTGTTAGCTCCTGCTGCACTTTGGAATACATCTGGATTAGTGTCTGTTACAATAGTAACCCACTCATACATTGCTACTAATTCAACACCTCTAAAAGAAACTCTAGGTGAAGCATCTACTCTATTAACCAATGCTAAGTCAGAACCAGTACCTTCAAGACTTTGTAAGTAAGCGTTATATACTTTAGGTGTTACAAACATTTTTTTCTCTGATGGTGGTACTTGCTGTAATGCTGCAGGTGCGCCATCATAAATTGCTGTAATCATATTTAATGCTTCTGCCGCTGTTGGAACTCCAGTTGCTACTGCTGCACTTTCTATTACAGTTTCTGCTTTCATTAATTCCATCCATCCATCAAATGCTGTATATCCTGCTACTGCTCCAGCTACATCACCACCCCAAGCTAATCTTACTACATCTTGTGCGATACCTTTTACTGCTCTATCTACGATTGCATCTGCTAATTGAGTTCCCTCAATATTCATTACATCAGCTCCGTTTCTGTAAGACTCCTCAATAAAAGTTCCGAAAAACTCATCAGTACATTGCTCTAAAGCAACTCTACATCTTCCTGCTGTAATTACTTTATCATCAATATTGAACTGAGTAGCACCACTTGATGCGCTACAAGCTGAGTAAGACTCAACAATTTTAGTTAAAGCTGCTGCAGTGTAAACATTCATCTTATGCTTAACATTAGGTATTACCCTGTAGTTACGCATTAAATCTTCACTTCTGAATACAGGCTCGTAAAATATTTCGTTTAAGTTCGCGCCACCATAAGCTGCTGCGATACTATCATTTGCTACATTTGCCATTTTTTTCTATTTTTTTAGTTAGTAAATTTACTTCTTATTTTTGATGCTAATACATTGTAAAATTCTGCATTTGCATCTACTTTTTTGTTTTCAACTACTGCTGGGTCGCTTGAAGTTTCTAATTCTGTACCTTTAGCGTCTGCTTTGTTGATTTTTGCGTTCAAACCTTCAACCTCTACTGTTAAAGTTTCATTGTTTCCTTTTTCAGAAACTAATTCACCCTCTAGTAAAGATATTTTGTTTGATAATTCTATGTTCTTAGCTTCAAATTCAGAAATCTTATTTGTAATTTCTTCGTTATCTCCTAAGTTTACAGTTATCGCAGTTTGTTCAGCAACATCTTCAGAAACTTTTACATCACCTTTTACAGCAGTAACAATTTCCTCAACCTTGCTATTGAACCAATCTTTTAACTCGTTAGTCATTTTTTTGTTATTTATATTAATACTTAATTTATTCTTAATTTCTTCCTGCGTGATGTTTTTAAACTTAGAAACATCATACTTAGCAGCCACTTTAATAGAATCAGAGATAGTATCAATGAATCCTAAGTCAAAAGCCTCTTGAGCATTTAACCAACTCTCCTCATCCATCATCTCAGCAAGAGCATCATAAGATAATCCTGTTTTCTTTACATAAATGTCTGTTAGTTCACTTGTAATCTTATCAAGAGTTTCAGCAGTCTTACGCATATCCTTAGCCTCTCCTGAAGTTCCTCCCCAAGCGTTATGAATCATAAATAAAGAGTTCTCTGCCATTATCACCTCATCTGCACCTAAAGCAATGATAGTAGCTATACTTGCTGCTATACCTTCTATATAGACTGTAGTCTTAGATTCTCTTCTTTTGATTACATTATACATAGCCATTCCATCAAACACATCTCCTCCAAGAGAATTGATGCGTAAGTTGATTGGCATATCTTTTAGTCCTTTGATTTCTGATATGAAGTCTTGTGCAGTTACTCCATAAGTGCCTATTTCATCAAAGATGTATATATCAGCAGTTTCACCTGCCTTATTTTGAATGTTATACCATTTTTTGTTCATAGCAGCAAAAATACAAGTAAGTCATTTTAATCTTACCCAATTTACCTACAAAACTTTTAGTATGTGATGTTACTTGATGGTGTAGCCTTCTTTCTTTCCTTGTAAACTATGTTCTGAGCCATACTCTCACTTATGTCATACTTAATGGATAAGTCCATCCAAGTGTTAGTTCTACTCCCTTTATTACCTACTAGCATCCTGTCAAAGTCAGCAATAATCATATAGTTCCTAATTCTCTTAGGTTCAATTAATCCTTTCTCTGCAAGATGCCTTATAATATCCTTACTGGTTGGACTTTCTCCAAACCTCTTTTCTAACTCACTACCAGCAATTTCAATGAAGTCAAAGACTACATCTGCTTTATTTTGTCTTATTTTTTTTAGGGACATTTTTCTTTTTAGGTGTTTGCTCTATTTCAATCCACTCATCTACCATCATCTCCCAAAACTTACAAACTGCTCCTCTACAAGAAGTGCAATTCATATCTTGCTTGTTAGATGGGAATAATAAATGCCACTCAGCAAACATTAAACTTAATGATTCAGCGTGATGGCTTGGGAAGTTTCTTTGATGTTTTTTGTTCTTAAAAACTGCATCAGTAATCATACTTCTTTTGTTCTTACTGTAATTATCAGCTATTTCTTTTAAATTCATATGTAAAGTTTTACCATTTATTTTCTGGACACTTACCAAAAAACTCTTTTGTTAATGATGTCTTTGCATCTAGGAAACATTTGCATTTAGCACATCTTGAGCCTCTACTTATCTTAGGCTTCTTTAACAGTAAGAAGTTTCTGTAAAAACTACAACTTTTACACACATCTAATCTTTCTAATTTGGTTTTCTTATCAACAAACATTTGTTTATTATTTTAGTTATTAAATTGTTGCTTGAGATTGTATTACACTTACAGTATTTTGACTGTCTGTAATATCTGCCTCAACTACGACTACCTTACCAGAACTACCCATAGCGCCCATCATTTGATTCTGTCCTATTGCATTGAATTGTTGTTGTGAGAATGAAGGCTGATTAAGTAATCCTCCATCAGCAAACTTAACACCTCCCCCTGCTGAGTTCATTGCAGATAATTGCTTAGAGAACATTGCTGTACTTCTTTTATTTATAACAGCCTCACCACCTTCTAATTCTACCACTCTACCTCCTACTGCAAACTTCTCACCTCCTTGTGCGTGTGATTTGCCTTGTACCATACCACCATTAGCAAAAGTTTCTATAACTCCACCACTTCCAAATTTATCTAATTGTCTGTCAATTAACCCTCCTACTGCTGCTGAAGCACCTGCAGCTAGTATTAAATTTAAAGGGAATGGAACATTTTTAAATATAGACGCTATAAATCCTGCTACTGCTTCCATAATCTGAGCCCTAACAACAGTTTTCATTGCTTCTTCTGCAGTTTGACCAGACATTATTGCTCTCTTTACATCTGCTTGAAAAGACTCTTCTTTTCTTTTTTGGTCATCAACATCAACACCTGCCTTTAATGCCTCAAGTTCAATTAATAGCTTTTTCCTTAAATCAACATCCATTACAAACTCATTCAATGACCTTAGTTGTAATTCAATCTCTTTCTCTCTTAATTTATTAAGGTGTTCTTGAATCCTTGCTGCATCATCTGTAGATTTTGCTCCATCAGTCATTAAAAGTTGAACCATCTCTCTTTCTAAATCTAAACTCTGTTGTTTTGCTTTATTGTTTTTTACTATTGCATTGGTTGATGTATTGGTTTTTTGAGTAGAGGAAGTTTCTACTTCTTCATTGTCTTTTAATTGTACTCCAAATTTCTCTGCAACAACCAAAGCATCTTCATATTTTTTAGTATAAGCATCTGCCTCTTTATTTAATGTTATAATTCTTGCCTCATCAGAATCTATTTCCCTTTGAGTTACATTAAAAGTTCTATTTTTACTAAATTGTATCTCTTCCTCTCCTCTCAAGATTTTACCTTTATTCTCTTGAATTCTTAATTCTAAATCAAATATTTCACCCTGAACTTCCTGTCCTTCTTTTTGTATTTTTAACAACCTTTCTTCAGCACCCATCATTCTAATTTTTTCAGCCATCTGTAAATTAGCATTTTTTTGGTGTTCGCTTAATTCTTTTACATTATCTTTTTCAGTTATTAAGTTAGGTAGATATTCGCCATACCTTGTGTTTAAATTTACCATTGCTCTGTTTCTAGTTTCTTGAGATACGTTTGTATCTTTTAAAACTTCAAATAAAGCATCCATTTCAAATTTATCTTTTTGTAATTTTTCAGAAATTGGTATTTCTATAAAATCAGTAAGTTTGCTTACAAATGAAGCAAATCCATCAGTTACATTTTTTAAACCTTCTGACATTCTATCTATAAATGCAATTCTAAATCCTTGTGTAGCAGATTCAGACCTTTTAAATGCACCTTCTAAAGTATCACCAACAATTCTAGCCATCTCTTCTGCTGCACCACTAGCATCTTTAAGAGCATCTCTTAATTGAACAGTCCTTTCTCTACTTGTAATCATTTGCTCAAAGGCAGCAGCCTGTCTTAAATCAACAACCTCCATAATCTCAGCAAGACTACCCCCTTCTTCACTAAATTTAGCCATAGCTGGTACGAGTTCATCTAAAGAATGAATTGTCTTACCGAAAGATTTAACTAAATCAGAGTTAGGGTCTTGCATTTTTAGCAAAATATTTCTTAAAGATGTACCTGCAATAGAAGCCTCAATACCTGAATCTGCTAACTGGGACATAATAGCAGTAGTATCTTCTATAGAGAATCCTGCTGACTTTGCAATAGGTGCAACCTTAGTCATAGAAGTTTGGAACTTCTCTATATCTAATGCAGAACTAGTAAATGCAACTGCCATAACATCTACTACTCTTTGTGTTTCACTAGCATCTAATCCAAAACCTCTAACAGCAGAACCTGCTACAATAGCAGCTCTAGCCAAATCACTATCTGTTGCTGTTGCTAACATTAATGTAGCTTCTTGAGCATTTAGTATCTCTTGAGTAGTAAAACCTAATTTACCATAATTAGTTTGTAGTTCTGCAACTTGCTGTGCAGTAAAGAATGTTGAACGACCTAAATCTTGAGCAGATTTTGATAGCTGTAAAAACTCACTTCTATTAGCACCTGTAATTGCCTTAACCTTAGCCATTTGAAACTCAAAATCTCTAAATGACTTAATAGCATTACCTATAACGCTACTTATTGTTCTAAATGCAACAGTAGCAGCAACAATACCAGCAGCCATCTTACCAAAACTCTTTGTTGTACTTTTAGTTCTTCCTTCTAACTTTTTTAAATCTTTATCACCCTGTACAACTACCTGTACTACTATCTTCTCTGTATTTGTTGCCATATATATTATATATTAAAATGCTCGTTGAACATTTGTTTTTGGATTATTTTTTTTAATTTGTGCTGCTATCATTTCTGCTACATCCTTCCCTATAGAGGGTGCTAACTCTTGTGCTACTTTTGCTGAATTTTCTTTTGCTGTAATACCTGCAAAGTTTGACCTTTGCAAAGTGTTTCCCCTCTTCCAGTAAACATAATTCTCCTTACCATTCGCTTTACTATTTGCGTAAATTCCTCTTTCTAATCTTCTATAAACAGCCTGTGCAAATTTCTTATCCAACCCCTTTGTATTCATCCATCTGATTATGTTCTGTTTATTTACAGAAAAAGCAACTCTAGGGTCATTTACTACTCTCCAATAATGTTTGCTAGAAGTTACATCTAATACAAGTTCTTTCCCTTTGCTTATAGTACCTGCAAAACTTCTACTTAGTTTACCTGTAGCATAATACTCTTGTAGTCTTAATTGAGATTTAAGTCCCTTAATAATTAAATTAGTAGCTTTGTTTAAACTTTTACTTGTATGTTTTAATTTAATCATCTGATATTGTTTGGTCTGCTGCCACTCTTAATACTTTATGTGCATTACCATACATATCAGTAGCATAAACAGGTGTTAAATATTCTTCCTTTCTCTTTATTGATATTTTCCTAATTGCAGCACTACTAGTACCAATATAATCGCTATTGAAATATATAAGAATAATATCGTTAGCACTTGCTGCTGTAAACTCACCTGCATCAAAAGTCTGACTATCTGAAGCACCCATAGGAACACTAACTTGATTTTCAAAAATCTTAACATAACTCCCACTTTGGGGAGTGTAAACTTGAATTGTAATGACCCCAATTGCACTTGCTGAGGGTGAAGTGCCATACCTATCTATATATATATTGTAAGTATCTCCTTGAATTAAAGATAGTTTTTGGTATATACCACTAAAAGAAGATTGTAAAATCGCTGTATTGTTTCCGTAAAAAAGGAACAATCCAAGTGTAGACAAAGGAGTAGTTGTTGTTGCATAGGGACTTCCTCCTGTAAAGAATTTATACCAAGCATTAATTACAGATGGAGGATTGTTTAATAAAGAGTCTGTAAAAGGATTACTTGCAGTTGTAGAGTAAGCACTAGCTATTAATAAAGCAGGGTCAAGTCCTATTGTATAATTAATATACTCTCCAGTATAGTTTATTATACTAGACAAAGTATCTAATCCACTTTGTTGTGCTATTCCTCTTGATGTTATTTGCTGACTACTTATTTTCATATTATTTTTTTAAAGTCCTATATTATAGTTAGACTCTTCCTCCCAATCCAAGTCTGAATTACTTCCACTACTTCCAAAGCTAGGTGCTGTTGCTGCAAATACACCAATCTGAAACCACTCTATCAATTCCACTTTAGTAGATTCATTTTTATTAGGTATGTAATCTACTATTTTATTAATTCTCCAATAAACTCCATCTATGTAAATTAACTTTGTAAAATCTAAATTAATAATATCAGTAATTTTTAAAGCTATAGATACTGTTCTTAATCTTGGTCTTCTCTTTAACATCTCTACCATATTCCTATAGTAAGTGTCATACAACCCTTTACCTACTTGAGGAGCAGCATAAACACCTGTAGCGTCATCATAATCTCTTACCCAAACATTACCATAGGCTAAGTTAGGACTTAAAATACTATCTCTATTTACCATTGTTGCTTGTGGGTATATATTTGAAAGAACATTAACACCTACAGCGTTTTGATTAGCTAATATAGCTTTATTAACAGAACTCCAAGTCTGTGCAACAGCATATTTAGGTGTAAATCCAGATGCAGGTACTACAGGAGAATATTTATTCCAATATAATAATCTTGGTAAAAAACTATATCCTTTATCTGGTCTATGTAAATCATTGGCAGAAACATTCTCTGTCCATAAACAAGCAGAATGTGCAGTATCAATAAGAGCTGAATTACCACCAACAGTGTCCATATCTTTAGCGTTATAAGTGCCTGCAAAGAATGGATTTTCAAATGTGCTATCTCCCTTCTTAAATGTATCAGGAAGTATCTCTCGATAAGGATATTCATCTTCTATTTCGTGAAAATACCTTAACCCTCTATCCTTAACTTTAGCATCAGCATTATCACTCTTGTATTTAAAAACTAAAGTTCTTTTTAGGTCGCTTTCTATCCACTTATCACTTATTTCGCTACTTCTGTCTAATTTATAAGTCCAATCTATTGCATCTCCATAAGGCTTGTAGAAAGAATCAAAAGGCTCAATATTTACTGTCTTTGTAAACTCATCAGTAGTCATCTGAAGATTAAATGCGTGAGCAACACCCTTGACAAAGTCTACTTGCATATAATCAGTATTCATTACATCAGTTAAGTTGTAAGTCTGTCCGTATTCAACATTATTAGGATTAATATTAATTGCATAAGTAGCATTAGCATTGTCAGATGCTGTTGTTGAGGTAGGTGTAGATGAGCCAAATAAATATAATCTTATTTCATTGTCATCATAAGCAGCAGTTCTTGCTTTAACATTAAGAACCAATCTTAATTGGTCTCCTTTATTAAGGTATCTAGTTTCATTTATACCTCCTGTAAATATCTGAGATGGATTGTCTAACAAAGGAGAACTATTTGAATCATAAAAACTACTGGTTATCATACTAGCAATATTATTAAAAGAAGTATGACCTACTGTTTTTACTTGTAATACTATCTTAGTCCAATCTACATCTAAAGAGCCTCCACTATAATTAACTCTCTCTGCAAATAATCCAAAGTTATTTAAAGCAATATTATGAGAGCCATATTCTTGTACAGTATATATACCTGTTGTTGCATCCCAACCTACATTATCAGTGTCAGTATTTAAAGCAAAACCAGTAGAATCATTCAGGTCAATGGCAAAAGTAAAATAAGAAAAATCATTAGGGTCAAATTCATCATTAGTAGGATTTATTAAAAATGAAGATATTAACCCCTCTCCTGTGAAGTGATTGCCATAAGACAATAAAATAGTTCTATCATCAGGATTATTATATTTAAAGTTTGGTAATAACCATACTAGCTTCTTAAACATATCAGTTTCCATAAATGCTGATTTTATCTTATAGCCAGAACTTGAATTACCTCCTACCTGAGCAAATATCTTATCTAATGTAGTTTTAACAAATACTGATGGTCGCCAATCTGCAACAGGTGGTGGTGTTGCATAAGTATTTCCAGAATTTTCAAATCCATAATAACCTAATCTATTTGATGGTACTGTAGGTATAGCTGCATACTGAGTATCTAAAAGCTGTATTTTTCTTCCTTCGCCTAATGCATTATAATCACCATAAGATGTTATTGGGTAAACTATAGGAGATTTAGATGCATTATTACAATCTTCGTGTTGCCAAGTAGCCACAATACTATCTTTATTATATGTAATGTTTTCCCCTTCATCACCCCAATCTATGATATTCATATATGTATCTTGAATCTGACTTGCCCAACTTAAATTACTGCCAAAAAATACACAATTATAATAAGATGGAGTTTCTCCAAAACCACCCACTCCATCTACTTGAATTAATCCAACTAAAGAATAAAGATTGTTAAATGTTATTCTGCAAGATTTCTTGTCTGTTACCTTATTATCTACCTTTATATTAGGTGAGTATAAGTGTTTAAATATATTATTGTTATTCTTAGTTGCTGGCACTTTAAATGTCTTGCTGTAATCACCACTTGTTGATGTTAAATCTTTAAAGTCTGAAATCTGAAAAGTCAATGCAAGAGGAAAGTCAGAATGGTCAGTAACATCTAACTCTCCAACTATACTGTTATCCCAATCAATACCAGTTATAGGGTAAACGGATACATACAATATAGAGCCATCAAAACCACTGCTTGCGTAAAGACTAAGTTTATCATTATTACTGCTTCCCTGTACCCAATCATATACAAATGCACCATTATTATTTTGGTTAAATCCATTAGCACTACCTGCTAAATGATTTGCTAATATAAAACTCCCTGAAGTTCTTCCACTTATTTCATATTTTATCCTATAAGTTTGACCTTGAATAAAATTTAGATTTAATTGTTTTAAGAATCCAGCAGACCCAGAATGATTAGCAGAACTACCAGATATAGTCCATCCTGTTCCTAAGTCCCAATCAGCAGAAGAAGTGAATGAAGCGTTGGAAATCATCTGAGTTCCTTGAATCTCACTATACTTATAATCTAGTATCTCTATTTTTACTGACATATATTAGTTTCTTTGTGTTTGAACTTTATGTGCTAAAATGTACTCAATATTAAATTTAACTAAGCCATTTTCTTGATTAACAGTTTCAATATCACTATTATTGATTATAACTGGAATATATCCCTTTGTTGATGGTCTTAAATATGGATTAACCTCACTCCCCCTCTCTGTAGCATCTGTTTCCATTTCTATCCATACATTAGGTGATAACATCATTTCTTCTAACCAATTAGCCACCGACTTGTTTAATGGCTCTGTATATACGCTTTGCACTCTATCTGCATTAACATTAGAAACCTCTCTACCCCCCTTGTACAAGTCGCCACCTCTCATAGTATCTGAAACATATAAAGAAGTCGCTATATCATTTCCTTGATTTCTATCGTCTTGATACCAAGTTCTATCCCCACTCTTTCTTTCAACAACACCTCTATTTATAGTTAATCCTTCTACTACATCTCTTTTAGCAGTATAACTATCAATACCTCCCATTGAGTTTAGCCAATGAAACCTAACAAAACCATAAGGAATATTCTCACTTTCTCTATCAATCTGAAACCAATTAGTAGATGATAATGTTTTATTTACATAAGCAGGAGGGGTAAGTGTACTGTCAAAGTAACGTCCTCTTGTATTTAATCTATACTTCTCTACATTTGCTGTTATTGGCGCTACTTTAGTTGTGTAGGGTCTGCCTGAACCAGTTTGAGGTACATATGCATTATTATTAATAAAGTCAGGACTAACATTCTGAATCAACATTCTTTTTTGGTTATGTTGAAATTCTACAGGAGTTCTATCTTCTAATAAAGAGTTGAAATCAGCTAAAACAAATTCAGTTTGAGTTCCATCATAATCGTAAGCAACTCCAAATAATTCGTAATAGTTTAAAAACTGAGTAGGACTATTTCCATCATAAATCGTATGAGCATACCATTGTAAAAACTCTGCCTGTTCATCCATTCTAACTAACTTGTGGTAAGCTACTTTATTTTCTGAATCATTATAATACCAATTTGGACATTTAGTAAGGAATCTTTTTGAGAAATTTGCAGATGGTGAAATTTCGTTATGAAAGAATTGGTCGTAATAGTAAACACTATCTCTTTCATATTGATTTACTGAGTTTATTACAGTTATGACAGGTGGATAAGAAAGTGTATATCCTGCATCTACAATCTGTCCATCACCATTAATAATATCAAAAGAAGCAGAAACTCTAATCTTCCTAAATGTTCCATTTTCAGAAACATTATAATTGCTTATAGGAAACCCTAATGCTGCCGAAGCACCAATAACATTATCTTGCATTGTAATACCACCATTCATACCTCCATAAAAAGGACTCTGCCAAGTACCTTTGTTTATAGGACACAAGCTATACGATAGTTGGTCAGAAACTAACTGACTAATATCTATAGTAAATCTATGACCTGCTGGAGCTGAACCTGTTTGATACCTTTTATTTGAAACATCTCTTGACTTTTTAATAGTTCCAATAGTAGTCCAATTAATACCATCAACACTTGTTTCAATTTTAAATATTGCATTTACAATATCTCCTTTTCCAGTTGAAGCATCAAAATTACCAGCACTAGGCTCTACGCCCTCGTTTACACCAGCCTTCATCCATTGAACTTGATACCTTAGATGGTCATTAGCACTTTTTAATTGATTAGCTCTGTAATCCCAACTCATTGAAGCTAGATTAGAGCTATCAATATTAACAGGTACTATTCCCCAACTTACAACTCCTAAATAATTTGCCATAGCTTAATATATTTTATATTTTAAATTTAAGTAACCTTTAATATTGGCTATCTCAGTAGTTGATAATGCTCTATTGTAAATTATAACTTCCTGTAATTGTCCTTTTAAAAAGTTAGATGCGTTTAAAGAGCCAATATCAAATTTAGCAGTATTAAAAGAAAATGAATTGTCAAAAGAACCATCATTATCTGTTGTAGTTATAGAGTTAGATGAGTCATAATACTCTAAGTCAATTCTTTTATTATGCTTCTTTAATATACCAATATGACTACTTAAGGTATTAACAACAGAAGTGTTTGTACTTAGTGAAGTTACACCATCATTTACTGTTGCAGATAAATATCCATTAGCATCAGTACCTATTGATATAGAAGCAGCTCCATTATTCCATCCAAAAACATTATCACTAACTGCATCTATCCTACTTACTTCAAATATTGTAAAATCTGTTGTTATAGGTGAGTTATTACTTGAAGTCATCAGGTCATTAGTTCCATCAAAGCTAAAATATGATTTATCGTTCTGACCATCATAACCATATCTTAATGGTTGTTTAGATGCAGTAGATTGAGCTACATTATGTCCATTACCTGAACCATCACCCCACTCACTAACTCTTTTTGTTGGTATGTCAAATGTTACCTTACTATCTGCTCTTAGCCATACTGATAAATCAGAAAAGTCTGATGGATAGCTAGAAACAGGTCTAAAACACTTAGTAAACGCACTCATTGTGAATACTAACTTGATTTGAACTAACTTATCATTCTTTGTGTCTTTAATTCTCTCTATCTCTATACTTTCATCATTAAGATAAGCCTCTACAGTTACATCTTGGTAGTTTTTAAGCACCATATCAAACCATTCGTTAGATAAGTCCTGTAAGTTATCCCATCTCTTTTGTAGTGTTACTACTGATTGTGCTGCTTGAGAATATAGATTGTAGAAGTTTATTTCAAATGAATATTCCTCTCTACCATCATACACTACTGGCATTATTGATTCAGGTGGATTTACTAGCATTAATGGGTACTGAGTGTCGTGGTCTTGATTAACTTCACCATCATACCCAAACTTTACATCTCCATAAGTCCATTTGCTGTCAAATACAGTTATTATATCTGTTAGTCTTGTTATTGCCATTGTTATGGTGTTATATTATTTTTATTATGTATTTTTTCCTGTACAGCATTTTCATAGTCGTTCTTAGCAGTGTTGTAGCTCAAGTAAGTTAATACTTTATATAAATTTGTTTTTTTCACACTATCAATATCATTATTACCATCTATTCTAAATATTCCCTTCTCTGCCACCATATAAAGGCTGTTAAGCCATCCATAAGGCTTTATGAACTTGTTGTAGAGTCCAACTGTAGAAACTCTACCTTTGCCAACTCCACTTCCTCTTCTGTTTTCCCCAAAAACATTTGGAAAGTCCGAGTTAATTTTACGCTTTGCATTGTCAAAAAAAAACTGAACTCCCAAACGAAATCCATACTTAATTCTTTAAACTTCTCGGTCTTAGCTGGTATCGCATCATCATCATACTCCTCATCTGCTCTCCTGCAAAGTATTGCCATTTGCTCAGGTAATACATCAAACCTTCCGTGTTTCATTATTTCTATTGTACTTTCTAAGTGAGTAGACTCAATATAATCTCCAAATGTGTTTCTTCTTAGAAATTCTTTTGGAAATAAGTATTCTTCACCATCTAATTCAAACTTTTCTATACCTTTAGGCTTATATTCTTCTAAAAGGCTAGAGAATGTCGCTACAGCCTCATTAACGCTATCTACATCAAGCCTGTTCATCTCATTTTGACTAAGTCCTGTTAAATACATAAATATATCCCTATTCATCTTAAGCAACTCTACTTCTGAGTGTTCTGCATCAATAACATTACCTTCTTTATCTTTTCTGTTATATTGACTTATAATTGAGTATAATCCACACCAATATCTTAGTGTAATGTCTTTCCACTCTGTTGGAATCTCGTATGAGTTGTTTTCAATATTAATCTCTACCATATCTTAGTTATTTGTTGTTTCTCTCTCTAGAACACCCTCTAGCAATCTCTTTTCATCAGTAGCATCTATAAGAACATCTGCTAACTCACCTGTAGAGTTCTCACATAAATTAGCAATCTTCTTCAAATTGACATCCACAGCATCTTCATTCTCTTTTGTTTTTAGTGCAGTAAGAAATCCAATAGTGGTATAGAATAACATATTTGGTATTAGAAAGATAAATTCTGCCATTGCTCCATCACCATCTTCAATCTTTAGTGTTGTTTCGTGGAAATTATTTGAATACAAGTAAACAGAGTCAAGTATATTTAAGAAGTCTTGATATTTACCTGCAATCTCATCTTCTGTAGCATAATACATTATTTTCTTAACATCTTCCATAAGAACTTCAACAACCTCTTGATGCTCTTCGTTTAGGTAAACTATATCTTTCTTTTTCATAATTATTTGATAATTTTTTAGTAATTATTCAAAACTAGGCAAAAATAGTAATTTAACTATGAAATAGTTTCACAGTTTTCCAACAAACTGAAAATAATTATGAAAAATATAATACCTTGCCTCCACCACTCCAAATCTCCTTGTTTACTGCCATTACTAAGCAATCTACCATATCATCGTGTTTAGCTGATGGAAATTTAGTTAGTTGGTCTAAGAACTCATCATTCCAATCTCCATTAAGCAGACTAACTCTACCACTCTCTAAAGATGCACTTACATCACTCACTCTTGCTACCTTGTCTTTAGTTGGTGGTTTGTCTTCTTTAACATTAAGTCCTGTTTCCCTTACTAGAGTTTGCACGATAGACTTACCTGATGCTTTAGGCTCTACATATATCCTGCTCCTATTTGTATATCCATTCTTCTGAACCCACTGCTGAATGAATTTTACTAAGTCTGGGAACTCTTTATAGACATTAACGCAATCCACTACCTGCCATCTGTTCTCTTTATAGGTATATGCTAGTAGTGCAGAGGGGTCATTCTTTTGGTCAGCAGTATATGCAGGGTCAATTACAAAATTAACTACTGAATCTTCAACTCTATATCTATCTACCTTAAACCAATCCTTATGTATCATTCCACTATCTAGTGGTGTTGGTGTTTGTTGTAGTTGTCCAGCATACCCATAACTACCTAATGCACTCCTATAATCATCTAATGTACTTTGACTAAACCTATCTTCCCAAAACAATCCAGTATCTTTATCATAAAACTCCTCTAGGTGTGCAGGTTTTATGTTACCATCTCCACTTTTAGCAGGAATACAGATGTGTTTATACTTTAATCTAGTTTCCCTACCTAATAAGAATCCTGTTAAGTCATCTTCGTGTACTCTTTGCATAATTATAATCCTAACTCCAATATCAGGTTGATTAAGCCTAGAATAGAATGTAGTCCTATACCATTCATTAGCATTATCTCTTTCTGTTGCAGAACTTGCCATTTGTGGTGAAAGAGGGTCATCTACAATAAGAAAGTCTGCTCCTTGCCCTGTAACAGTTCCACCTACTGATGTTGCTCTTCTCATTCCAACAAAGTTGTTCTCGTATCTCTCTTTTAAGTTTTGGTCTTTCTTAATATGAAATACATCTCCCCATCTTCTCTTAAACCAATCACTAAATATAATATCTCTACTCTTAGTTGCAAGTTCAATAGAAAGAGTTGCAGAGTATGAAGAGGTAATGAATCTTAATTTAGGTGATTTTATCCAAGCCCATACTGGAAACATAACAGTTACTATCAATGACTTTGTACTTCTAAAGGGTACATTAATAATAATATCTTTATTTTTTGGTTTCTGTGCTATTACTCTTTCACACTCTTCTTGTAATAAATCACAGATATACTTGTGATGCCAATTAGTAGAAAGTGGTACTGCTGGTTCTACTACTATCCAAGCTGCTTTAAAGAACTCATAGAAACTCATCTCACATAGTTTCTTTTCTAGTGCAAACCTAAGTAATGCTTTTTTAGTCATCTAATTCTGTATAGTCAATATCTTCTGCTTCTTCAAGCCCTCTAATCTGTTTCTTAATATCATCAAGTGTCGCACCTTCAGTTAAGTTAATTTCAATCTTAGTATCAGTATCTTTCTTTATTTCTGTAGATGATAGTTTAGGCATTGCATAGTTCATTAGTTTCGCTATTGCATCTATGTATGCACGAGGGTCTTCATCAAATAATATATCTAATGCCATCTTAATCTTTACAGGCTGTCCTTCTAATGCGTAAGCTAAAGACTTCCTAGTCATTCTAGCTAGTTGTCTTGTTTCATTATTCTTAGGTAATAAAGACTTTGCAGTTTGATTAAAGTTCTCATCTATATTGTTAGGTCGCTTCTTCATAGCTTCATCACCTACTTGTTTCTTTTCTTCTTCCATCATTATTCGTTTAGTTTGCCAATATACAATAATCTTTTAAACTTCATTCATAATAAAGATATAAAATTGAACTTCTCTAGTTTTTTTGTCCCATATACCCCTCATAATTAACTTATCTTTTAACATTTTACCCTATACCAGTGTTTTGTATAGAAACTGTGAAAGTATTTAATTCTCAAACACTATCTTCGTGCCTCTTATAAGAACCAGCATAACATTATAAAAGAAGTCTGCTTGTGAGTGCTAACTAAATAAAACACTAGCAGATATGACTGTTCTCATAATCACCACTCAATCTTCTAGTAAACATCATTGCTCATATCGCAAAGTATTATTCAACTTCTAAAATAGATGTTTAAATATACACCTTTTATAAAATTGAACTTTGGTTTTGTGTGTGTGCGTTTGTGTGTTCAAAGAGTATATACTACTTGGTTTACGGAATCCAAAAATAAACCCTTTTTAATCCTTTTTGCATAGCTTAATGACTGAGTAATGACTCAATAATGACTAAAAAACTGAACTTAAACTGGTTTTAGTTTGGGTTTTAGGCTTGTTTATGCGTGTAAAGACAGAAAAAAGAAACAATATCAACACAATTTTACCCAAAATAATTACACTTTATTAAAATTTAATCAAAAAAAAAGCCTAAATTAATAGGCTTTTATAGGTGTTTTTAGTGTGTTTTTATCCAAATATTAAGGCTAAGACGAACAATATAAGATAAAAAGTGTTACTAAATTCTGTTGGCTTTAATTCTCCTTTAGACATTTGATTTTTTATTTATATTGTCAATATATATTTTAATTGTTTCTTGTTGCGTTTTAATAGTTATTTCATTTAATTCAATAGTATGTTTTAATACATCTATTCTTTCTTCTAACACTTTTATATGTTCGCTTTGCATAGTGTTTAATTGCTGCAGTAGTTCAATAGTTTTTGTATTCATTATTTTATTATGTATTTAGTTTTATTAATTGATAAGGTAATAAGAGTATTAAAATTTAGCATTCTAAACGCTTTTTTTCTCATATCATATAAAGGTATTAAGTTAAATTCTTCTGCCTTATATGGTGCTTTTCTGCCTGTTTTACTGGCGTACTGTTTGCCTATTCTAGCATTCATTAGTCTATGCGTGCCATCCTTCTTTATAAATGCAGCTGAAAAAATTAAACCTTTACTTTGTTTAATAAGTTCTTTTGCTTTGTCTCTGTTAATTGTTTTCATTTTGTTTTATTGTTTTATATTAATATTATTACCATCCCACTCTTTTCCGTTTAAATACCATTTAAAAGACTTTTGCTGAATGTTTACACCTTTTAAAGCGTTTAACCTTTCTTTTGTTGTAGGCGTGAACCAGCCGCAATTATTAATGGTTAAGATGTTTTCTTGATGGTCAAAAGTTGCTATACAGTTATTATGCAATAACATCCTGCTTTTATAGTCGTATGAGTCAAAAAATACGCTCATATTTTGTTTGTTTAAAGTACCTTTATTATAAAAGGCTTTTGCTGATTCTTCTGTTATTTGTCTCATTTTAGTATGTTTATTAATTATTAAAAAGGGTTTCTAATTCTGGCGCTATACGTTCATAAAATATTTCTTCTTTCTTTTGTGATTTGTGAAGGCTTGCTAATAGTTCAGAATTAATATTTTTAGCCTCGTAACCGTATTCTGTTGCAATCTCTAAAGAGAAACGAAGGCTAGGGTCATTGTCTTTTAAGTATTTAATTGCAGAGCTGTAATAGATTACCTCTTCTTCAAAATATCCGTTTTGTCTTAATTCATCAATTAAATGATAAGCATCTGTTAAATCTGTTTTACTGCTTAAATACTCGCTTGGAGTGTCTCCAAGGCTAAATTTATCAGCTAAAGAATCAAGTAAATCAATTATTTTCTCATCTCTTTGAATCTGTAAATCTTCATCACTTAAAATGTGATTGATTGGATTTTTTCGGTTGTTCTGTGTGTGTGTGTCCATTGTTTAAAGTGTTTTAAGTTAGTTTAAAAGGTTATTGTTTCAATTAGGTTTATAGTGTAGCAAAGCGCGTAAAGCAGTACAAAACAAGCTAAAAATGATAAAGTATAAAATATTATATTTTCGCTGGTTGTGTGCTTTGGTTCACTACTTGCTTTTTTTAATAGGTTGCTGTTTAGTTTTTGCATAGTTTTAGTTATTTCTTTTTATTAATTTTTATTACATCTTCTGCGTCTACACCTGTCCAACCTGTTCCACAACCTATTTTATTCACATTATAGTTAGTTAAACCATTAAAAGATATATGCATTGTTTGCACTTTTCTTGTGTATACAGTTCCATAATAGTTAAAGGTAATTTTATCCCCAACTTTAATTTTTAATTTGTTGTTTCTTAATTTATACATTTCACCATTTAATTCTGTTGCTTTCATTTTCTTTTATTGTTTTATTTATTTAATTATTTGTAATTATTTACATTGCAAATATACAACACTTTTGCACAATAGCAAACAAATTGTTAAAAATATTTATTAATATGCTAATTTATAATCATTCTAAATAACTAGAAATCAAGAGATTGCAGTATATAGAACGCACATATACACGCATACACGCACATAGGAGATGTCTGGCAGTTTCAGCAGTTTCAGGGCAGTTTCAGCAGTTTCAGGCAGAAATTTAAGAAAAGTTTTTTGTAAAAGTTTTTTAGAAAATTATTTTATTTTCATATACCAATCAAGGACATCCATACACTCTTCAAGTCCTTTAACTACTTTGGCAAAGTAACCTGCTTCATTGAGGTCAGCTACCCATTGCTTCTGCTCTTTGGATGCATAGCCTGTCTTATCAGCTTTAATCTCTAAGAAGAGTCCTGCGTACTCGCTATTGACCTTACATATCTGCATATCAGGAAAGCCTTTAACATAGCCAGTTTTCTTAGCCATAATAGCCTGAGTCATTGATGTTCTTATACCACCTAGAGAGGCACAGTATCTTACTGATGGGTAGGTAAGTTGTATGTAGGTGCATAATGATGATTGTACTCTAGCTTCTTTCTTCATTGCCATACCCTATACCCCCTTACCCCCTATGCCCCCTATCCCCCTAATCCCCTTACTCTTATCGGTATAGGTTGTTCCTTTAAGTAGTTGATACATTAGTGGTTGTGATACTTCATACTTTCTTGCCATAGCAGAGATAGTAATTTTCTCTGAAGAAGTATTAAACTCTAGTCTTATAGCATCAGCTTCAGCAACAGTAAACTTTCTTCTGGAGTAACCTCCACCTCTTGAGTCTTTCCTATCACTTACTTTTATCTTTCTAATCTTTGGCATAATATCTATTTAATATTCATCATCAAACCTATCAGTAGTTTCACCATACTGATATTCAAAATCAACACTTGTTATAGTGATGTCTACTTTGTTTAGCTTCTTTTTATTTAAGTAACATATTCTATCTATCAGTTCTTGGTCGTTCTTTATTTCTTCTATGTTAGAGGTCAGAGCAAATGTATCTAATGTTCCAGTGGTAACCTTCCTTGTTACAGCAGCCTTATTCTTTATCTCATAAGATACAAATACTCTAAATATCGGTTTCTTCATTTTTAATCTTATCTAGTTCAAACTCAAGATGATTGATTGCTTTCTGTATGCACTCAACACTTGTAGAATGTTTTCTTTTTGCTCTGAGCAAATATGTAGTGGCAGTTCCGACATTGTACGATAAATCAAAATCTTCAATTACTTTCCTAGCTTCATATCCATAAACATTGCCAATGTAATAGTTAGGTATCTTATCTTTACTATAATCTACATCTAATCCTAACTCTTCTTTAGTTAGTTTCATCTTTTGGTTTATTGTATCACTCATAGTATATCCATTCCTACCTTGCTCGTAATAAAGTTTATTGTGTTTTTCTGACATTTTGTTTTTGTGTTTCGCTGTAAGTTCTATTTCTATCGTGTGCTAGTCCTCCTGTTAGTGTTTCTACTTTGTCCATATTCCAAAATAACTTTTCTGTTTTTCTGTTCTTAATTCTTGTTTCTATTATAGTCATAATAATAACTACAAAGAAAAATATTGCTGTTAAGATGCCTAGTATTGTAAATATAATCATTTGCTTAATAGTTTTAGTAATTGACTTGAAGTGTATATTCTATCTTCTCCAGAATAATTCTCATATATGCAGGTAAAGTTATCATCTTTCCAAGTCCATAAACTTTTTACATTATTTTTAATATTGTCTTTCAATATCCATTTAATTGTTTTGTATGTTCTTTCCATTTTATTATTGTTTTAGTTTGTATTGGGGAGGTAACCACACCCCCCCTCTACTACTCAGGTCTCAAAAATTAAAAGCATTTAGGTCTTACCCTTTATTTATTATTAATTATTTCCTGAGTATTTATAATTAGTCTTGTTCTGGAGGAAAGTTATCTTGATAAGTATTGCCTAAAAATTTATTTGCTGATTTAGCCATACTTGAAGAATCTCTAATTCTTTTCCATCCAAACTGCATATAGTATGTTAAGTCAGTATTTATAACTTTAGGCAGAGTAAACTTCTCTCTCTTCTCTTCATCTGTTTTTTTCATATTACAAATATATAAAAATAATTGAATTTTATAGTAATTAGTTTCTAAAACTTTTACCCTTGATTACCACCACTTTACACTTCCTTAGTCTATCTAAAGTTCTTTCATCATATCTTTTTGATAAATCTTTTGCATCTAAATTAGTCGTTATAAGTAATGTCTTTGAACTATCTTCGGCATAAGAGATTGCATCTGATACTGCATCTATCTTAGTTCCATAGTCATTCTTAATACTCTCAGTACCTAAATCATCAATGATAATAAAAGAAGCATCACTCCTTTCAATCAGTCCAAGTTCTTTGGCTGGTGTACTAGTAAGTATCTTATTTGTTTTTGTTCTAAAAATTGCAGGTATAACGTAATTAAGAATAGTTGACTTTCCTAATCCACAATCACCCATCAGCATTAAGCCTCTACCTTTAGTATCAACTAACCAATCAATTATTTTATCATAAGACTCAAGATGCTTGTATGCATCAATTGTTCTATCATAATGCTTAAATGCTTTTATAAACATTTCTCTAATCTCTTCTTTAGTCCCTAACTTATACCTATTGTACATCTTAGGTTTTAAAAAGTTTTCAATTTTAAAAGTATCTTCTATTGTTCTCATTGTTTTAGTTTTTAAAAAGAACCATCTCCATAGTCTTTACCCTTACTGTGTCTATGTGATGTGGTTCTATCATTAGTATTATTGTTTATGCTGCTTTTCTCCCAAGTCCTAACACAAGCCTTCCAGCTCTTCATTTTGTTTTTACCTATTAGCCAATCTTTACTTTCATAAAAATCACAGAATGTTTCTGCATCTACATTATTTTTTCTTTCAGTACAATATTCTTTAACTTCAATTATTGTTGGTTTTTTAAAATTTACCTTATTATTAATACTCTTATTATTAATACTAGTATTACTACTCTTTAGCATTTTTGTTAATACCCCTTTGTCATTTTTGCTAAGGGGGTCTAAACAAATTTGTATATACCTATTAGCAATTTCGTTACTACCTTCCTTGTATGTATAACTAACTGATATATAGCCTCTTTCCTTTAATTCTTTAATCCATCTGGAAATAGTTACTTTGTTCTTTCCATATAAATCTGAGAAGTATTTATTAGAAGCATAACAAGCACCACTCATAGAAAGTAGAGATGTTATTTCAGCATAAAGAAGTTTAGCGTTTGGAGTTAAATCTTTATCATATCTTACACCTGCAGGTATGACAGAGAAGAAGTTTGGTTGTTCTTTCATTGTGTTATAGTTTTTAAGATAAGAGGAGGATATTTCACCTCCCCTCATATTATTTATTTAAAATGGTAAGTCATCTGAAGGTGAATTTATCCCACCCATAGGGTCTTTTCTTGATGTTTCACTCATTAATGGCTTTTGTTTTGGCTCAAAATCATTTACATAGGCATAATGTGTAGCACCTTTTTCTGATGGCTCTCTGCGTTCTGAAATCACCATTGATACCCAACCATTCTTTGAGTTCTTTTGTAGTTCATCTAACTTGAAGTTAGCAACCATCATTTCTCCATACTTAGTTGGAATGTTTTTAATACTACTTGGTAAGTAAACCTTCTCTTTCTTGTCTGTCATTTTTTTGTTTTTTAATTTTATATAATTTAGTTAATGAATCCTTTATTGTCTGATGTCTAGCTTCTAATCCTAATATCTCCTCATCTATCTCTACCTCAATTATCTTACTTTCTACTCTTTTAAATAATTCAGATTCTTCAGTATAATTGTTATAGAAGAATTCAAACTTTCTAGTATGATGTATTATTGATGAGTGGTGTAAGTTAGTTACACCTGATATCTCCATTAGAGTTAATCCAAACATTTCTCTTAAAATGTATATGTACATTCTCTTAGCAAATATAATGTTCTTCTTTCTGCTACCTAAAAACATTCTTTCTTTATCTATTTCATATATATCTGCCAATTCAGACATAATTATATTGTTATAGTAATCGCTAAATTTTAATCTCCTTCTTTTCATTGTTTTTATTTTTTATTTAAGTCGTACACTATTGTATCAACTACATCTTGAACTGTTAAGCCTATAAAGTCTGCTAATCTGTGTGCGTGTATAAATCTAAGGTTGGATGGTATCTTTATAAAATCTCTACTTGTAGCATAGTTAACTCCTATTACCTTACATAAAGTTGAATTAGATATACCATAAATTCTTAGTAGTGCTTCAAACTCATTCCTAGATTGTCTGATTTTTAGTAGTGAATATTTCTTAGTCATTACTGTTTAGGTATTTATCAACTTTACTAGCCAATACTTTAAAGTTTGTCTTATCAAAGTGATAAAAGTCTATCATCTGCTTTTCATTCAGCAGTTTCATAATATCATCCTCTACAATAAAGCCTAACATATTTTTTTTATTCCATACAAGGTATGTGTAAACATTTAAGAAGTGTTTAAAAATCTCTATGTCTAAATACTCCGTCTTTGTGCATTTTGAGCCATTGCTTTTGTGGGTCTTTTTCATATCTATTGTTGTATAGTGTAGTTATTATTTTTTCTGCTTCTTCTTCTGACAAATCATTTAGTCTGTTTAAAATGTCAGATTTCATTGTTGTTGTAAGTGATGTTAAGTCAATGTTACATTCAATGGTCAGCCATTGTGAGTTTGTTAGCTCACTAGGCTTTCCATCAAAAAGTTTATCTATATCATTATTGCTTAGGCTCATCTACAATTTCATCCTGACCAAACACTCCTTGTTCATAGAATCCTGTCAGTTTCAATACAACTCTTGACATAGCTCTTTTTTCTGCCATAGAAACTGGAAACTTCTTACCACCACCATTTAAATTAGCAGGAGATGCTTCACCAAAACTCATTACATTTCTCACTTCACTACCAACTTTCATAGTTCCTGCTGCTTTTAATACACAAGTGCTTTTTTCAATATCCATAGTTATCACTTCATATCCAATAGTGATTCCATTCTTAGCAGAAATCTTATCAATACCTGTTCTTGTGATTATAACAAAGCCTCTAGGGTCTTTAAATACATCTTCAGCAGTTAAGCCATTCTCTTTGTAAAGCCTTCTTAAAGCCTCTGTTCTTGTTTCAACAACCACTTCTGGTTGTTTTTTTAGTTTTTCCTGCATTGTTTTTTTTGCCATTTTATTATTTAATTGATTAGTATTCTGATTTTGTTCTTTTTCTCGCATTTCTATATGCATTTCTTTCATCTTTCCCATAGTTTTATTGTTTTAGTTATTAATTGAGGCAAATATATAAAATTGGAATTATCTACCAAACTTTTTTAACAAATTTTAGAAAAATGTTTCTCTACTAGAGTTAGATACTATAAAGTAATAAGTAAAACTATTATAATTAGTGAAATGTATAATATAGATAGCTTAGTTGAGTCTTTCATTTTTATTATGTAAAGATTAAAAGTAATGAACTAAACGAGCCACTTGACCACTTGATTTCTCGTGTATAAAACCTTCAACTGCTCTTGGAACTCCAACATATCCCTTTCTTGAGTGCCAACTATCAGTTCCTGATGGACTTCTCATATACTCAACAGTTACACCAATGAAATCCTTAGCATCTAACCACTTATGCTTAACCTTGTGATGTAAATGATGTAGATACCAATACCTATGAGTTGTTTCTGACCATAAATCAGGTCTTTCTTGTGCCATTGTTAGAGGTAAGTTTGCCATCTTAGCACCATCTCCGTGTTCTAATCCAATTAAGTTCTTACCATACTGGTAATACTTTCTATGAGCAACTGATATATCAAAGCTAACTTCACCATCTAATCTAAACCAACTCTTTAATGCGTGTGCTAAATGAAATCCACTCTGATAATCGTGATTAGACATTGAATGAACTACATCTACAGGTGCAATCTCTCTTAGTATCTCAACACACTTAACATATAGTGCTAGAGCAATTTCAAAATGCTCCCACCACTTACCATCTACATCTTGATTAGTACCTGCTGTAGTTGTATTGTAAACATTATCTATATGCAGAATATCGTTCCCTATGCAAAATAACACTCTATCCACCTCAAAGCCTTTAGATTTGTCAATAAGCCCTTGTAGCCCTTCTAAGACCCTCTCACACGCAATCTCTACATTGTAACCATCACCAGTTTCAAGATTATTAGCATATTTACCAATATGAATATCAGCAGGATTAATTACTAACAGGTGATTGTTGAGCTTTATATTTCTTTTGATTGATGGGTAGTGAGGTGAGTGATTCTCTATAAAACTACTAACTGTCTTTAGTATGTCAGTTTCATTAGCAGTTATATCTTCTTTAGTTACAATACTAAACCTGAACTCTCCACTAGCAGACTGCCAGTGCTTTACAGATACTACATCTTTTTTATCAATGCCTCTCTCTGCCAAGTTAATGTCTAGTGCTGTATTGCCATTAGTATTAGTAGTTGATTCAGCTCTATTTTCATAAACCATTTCAACTTCTTCTTCTGACAATCTTAGTCTTTTACCATATTGTTTCATTGTTTAAAGTATTAGTTATTAAGTAGCAATGATACGAAAAAAAAAGGTTATATAATACAAAAGTGAGATGTTTTTGAACATCCCACTCTTGAAAACTATAAACAATGAAACAAAGACAGGCACAACCCTGTCTAAATCTTAATGCAAAGATACTTATTTAATACAATTACAGTCATTATTATTATTATTTTTTTCAAATACTGAGAAACATAAAGGAAGTATTCCTAATCCTGTCATTATTAAAGTATTAGTATCAATACCATTCTTCTCAGCATACAAACTTGCAGATAAAACTATCACACCACTTATAGTTCTCTTGCTACTCCACTTACCTTTTGTGTCTGTAAACAACTCTTTTACTGCTTTCAATAAATCTGTTATTGGTTTTATGCCACCCTTAACTAGCATAGACCCTATCCATTTAGGAATCATTATTTCTTTTTTTTGTAGTTAGGAATAAGAGCATCAATAACTGTATCTAACCAGCCAAATATTTTGTTATCCTTATCTGAAGGTGTTAAGTTTGTAACAACCTTTGCTAATGCCATTAATCCTACTAACAACTCTAGCCAATTTTCTGTAATAAAATTCATAATATATATTTAAGTTAATTTTAAATTAGTAACCCCAAATAGTTGGAGATACTTTGTCTTTATCTAAATCAGCGTGTATAAACTTATTGTCAAAATCTATACCATATCTTTCAAATCCTGCACCACCTAATCCACTAAGTATAAGAGCAAGATTCTTTCCGTTTGTAAATTTAATATCTACTGCTATTCCTTTAATATGAGATGATGTAGGACTCTTTATTGAAAGAGGGTGTTTTTCACACCTATAACCACTATTCACCCTATAAGGTACTCCTGATATTCTTCTAGCATTATCTAGTGCCTTCATAAAGTCATCTTCTATAAAGTTAGTGTTACATCCACACTTGCAATTAAACTCACTTTTTTTAAAGTAATTTAACTTCATACTATTTTGAATGTTTAATGTTTTTGATAACTTCATCAAAATAATCTTGAAAAGTATCTTTAACATTTTCATCCCCTGTATTATCTTCTTCCATCTCTTGAATATCATAGGTAAATAATATTAACATTTCCTTATTGTCCTCTTCTACATTTACCTCTAACTCGCCTTCACTATGTAAAATTTGCATCATTTCTTTAGTAAAATGAAAATGATGGTCGTGTTCTTCTCCTGAGTAATACTTCTTTTTTTTATCCATATTTTTTTTATCTATTTGCTCTAATTTTCTTATCGCCCATTCCACACCACTTGTTCCTCCCCAAGCATCCCACATAATACCTCCACAACCTTCATCATAAGGCACATCTTTATGCTGCTGATGTCTTTTAAAGGAAGCCATACGAGCAATAGTATCTCTTGATAGTTTTTCTCTTCTTGCTAATTGACCTGCCCTAGTCCAGCCTATAATAGTACCACAATCGCTACCATTCTCTTTCTTATATTTTATAGCTCTCTTTGCGTTATTAGTTGCTTCTTGAGGATAGTCATTATAAGTTTCTTCTGCATAATAATCTTTATTAGCAGTTTCACATTCTGATTTAGAATCATACTGACAATTTCCAGTTTGACCAAACCTCCACTTTCCTTCTTCACACTCGTAACAAGGCATATTAAACAGTAACTATTATAAACTCAACATCAATAGCTTCAGTTGCACTGCTTGATTGACCTGCTATCGCTTCAATATCTGCAAGAGTTATAGCTCCTGCTCCTGTTGGAGAGTCAATACCTGCATCCATAAATAATTGAGTGCTTGAAGGAGAAACCTCAATAGCTACATAATCAGAACCATTATAGACTCTAAGATTAAGAGTATTAGTAGTGTCTAAATTTGTAATTCTAAAATACTTGTAAGATGTTTTAACTACCTGACCTTGACCATCTGCTGTTGATAATGCTAATATATTTGTCCAAACTGTTCCATCCCCTTTACTAGCAATACTCATAACTCTCTGAGATACCTTACCATTACTAGTATAAGTCTTATTTATTGTATTACCATAGTCTACTCCATTAAGAGTATACGACTCTGTTATTGTTACATTTAAGTCTGCTGGTACTATTGTTGTTGCCATAATTTTTTATTTATTATTCAGTTATTAATTCATCAGGTTATACATCTTCACCTTCTTCGTTATTAGTCCATTCAGAAGTTCTCATTATTGCTAAAATCTCTGAATGATTATATTGTTGTAAACCTACTAAAAATGCAGGAGTATCACCATTAAATTTCAATACAGTTTCTTTTTTATTTATTGATAGTCTTAATGTAGCTTTACTAGTTTGAAATACTTGAGAAAAATCAACTTGAGAAATATTAGCCATATCGTATATTACATAAATCATATTAATTATTTTTAAGGTACATCTGTTACTATATCTCCTGAATCCATATTAGTCATTGTTCCATCATTACTGTTTGCACTAAAATCTTCTATTGTTGGGAATACTAAAGGACCTTTTGTGTCTCCATTTCTCCAATATCCTATTAAACCACTTTCACCTGATAAGTCTGTTGGAACACCACTATTATATATTGCAGTTACTTCTGATAGACTTAATGCTTTATTCCAAAAACTTACTTCATCCATAAATCCATTTGCAGCGTTTGTTGAACTTAAACGTTTACCTATAAACGCGTCATCTGTATTATAAACAGTATTACCACCTGTTCCACTTGCAGAAGATGCTACAGGTGAACCATCAACAGCAATACCCCAAGTAGCACTATTTTCACTTCCCCATATAAAGACTATATGATGCCAAGTATTATTAGAAATAGCTACTGAGTCAGTTTTTCGAGTTTTTCTATTACTACTACTTAAACCACCTCCATCTCCTGTATTTAAAGAAAGAAATCCACTAGAATTCTTACTAACAGATATTCCATTATAAGCTGTAGCTTTACTTCCAGATGAGAATATTCTTGATGTTGCTGTTGTAATGTCTACCCACTTACACCATATAGAAAGTGTTATACCTCCTGATATAAATGGTCTTAAATTTGCTGCATTCCCTAAATTAACAAAATCATCTACTCCATCAAAATTTAAAGAATATACATTAGAATATCCTGCTGCACCACTTGGAGCATTTTTTATGTTATTTAACGCTAATTTTTTTGATAAGTTTAACATATTCTATTTATAAATCTCTGTAACCAATTCCTATACCACTAGTAAGTGTTATTGCTGTAATATTAAGAAACAATGTGCTTCCAGCACTTAGTGTAGTTTGAAGAGCAGCCTCTCCTGTAACCCCATCAGCAGCTATAGAAGCTATAACTGACTCTACAGGAAAGTGTACGCAAAAATAATTTTTACCTGTTTGTGCCACAGTAGTAAAAACATCTGTCCCTCCACCTTTACCTAATTGCATCATTAGTAGTGTATTATCTGTATCAAATGTACTCATTTTTTTATTTTTTAATTGTTATTATTATTTTGTAAATATTGTTATTATAGCTCCTATAGTTACTGTATATATTACCCACATTGCTTTAACTAAAATCTTCCTCATAGATGTGTTTCTATTTACTCTAGCAGTAACCCCTGTGTCTGGATTAAGCAACTTATCTGTAAGCATGTCTAATTTAGACCCTATATTATCCACCTTATCATTAATTGATGTTATATCCTTTTTCATTGAAATCAATTCTTCTTTAGTCGTCATTAGAATGTAGTTGCTTGTACAATTAAAGTTAAGTGTATAATAGAACCACTACCTACCTGTTTTATCATTGGAAATAAAATATCTCCTGCTGATAATTGTGGAGTAGTTATAGTTGTTTCATTTATCCTAACCCCTTTATTGTTGCTAGTTAATCCTGTTGCTGTAATTTCATCAACCACTATTGGAGTAACACCAGTGTCAACTCCCTCAGCAGGAGTTATCTTACATAAAGCTATAGTAACATCAGTAGCTTCATTATTTGTAATCCATCCAGAAATAGAAGTAACTACAGAATTTTCAGGAATACTGTATCCTTGACCTATTCTAAAGAAATTAGTTGGACTTAAACTGCCAAGAGCAACAGCAGCACTCCCATAATCAACATCCATTTCAAATGGAGATTTATCATCTTGAATATCCTCGCCATAAGCATAATTACTAGTACCTGCATTGGTATATCCTTGAAACTTATAATTAGTAATACCCATTAAAGATTTACTCTGCCAAACTAAGTTACCATCAGTTCCAGTAGCAGATGTCCCTTCACTTTTACTTAATACAGTATCATTAGTAGCATTTTCAAATCCTTTTGGATTATGCCTATTTATATCGCTTAGATTCTTATGTTCGTTTGCAGCCATTTATATATTTTTTAACATTCTGGACAATAATTCTTCCAACTATCATAATTCCTTCTTGGTCTATCGTATATACTGTCATACATTATAATTCCGTGATTCTTGTATGTAGTGGTGTTACAAGGTGTGTTAGCAGTATATGTAGGGTAGTCATCACTATTATCAGGGTCATTTAAAAACTCTATCATATCCTTCAAGTATATCTCAGACTTTCTATAAGTGTCTTGCTTGTAAGCATTTAACTCAGCAGGGTCAATGATAGTAGAAAACTCATCAATATTATGGACAATTCCCATACTACTACTATTACTCTGAATTTCATTAATAACCTCAAATCTAGCAAACCAACATAGAGTTCTAATTAAGAAATCATCCATTAAAGTTTGATTAGCTTGTGTAAGACCACCTACGGCAGGATAATCACCTACATTGTTCTGAGTCTTTAACTCCTCATAAAACTTCTTGCCAATAGCAGACTTTAAATGTGCTAATTCAGAAAGCAATATAGTATTAGTTGAAATTAAAGCAGGGTCAGTATTAGCATTAGTAAAACTATTGCTTATAACTTCTGCTGCTGTTGCTAGTGTTTTATATTGATTTGTGTTTGCCATAGTAATTAGTCTTGTGTATTAGTTTTCTCAGTTACTGTCAAGTCCCCAGCATTATCATCTCCAACTCCATCTGCATCATCATCTCTAGTTACAATTATTTGCTCTCTATCAGTCAAGAACATATCTCCCTCTTCAAGCATTGGTAAGTCCTCATCTAATAATCTTCTTTGCTCATTGATTGTAAGAATTTTCGATGGGTCAATCTGAGTAGCAAAGCTAATTGGTGGCTCATAGTGAATGATTAAATCTTGAGGTAAAAACCCTAATTCTTTATAAAGTACAGTCTTAATACCATTTAAAAGTAAATCAGAAGTGTCTTTAATTACAGTAGTCATTGCTAAGTCATAAGCAATTCTAATTTCACTACCTGTATTATTCATCTTACCACTTGAAACTAATCCACTTAGTGATGGTTGCCATCTGTGAGCAGTTACAATGTTCTGATCAGTTATTCTCTGTAAATCTATCCAACTACCTTCTTGGTCATCTTTTATAATAGAAACATTAGCAGCAGAAGTATCTCCATTCTTAACGATAAACATAATCTTACCATTATTACCCTCACCAACAAACTTCTTCTGAGCTTCGTGTACTAATTTCTTTGCTTCTTCTTCTCCCATATCTCCACTAATCTCAACGATAGCAGATGGTTGGAAGCCATTTTTAAATTTTGTATGATTCCATTTACCAATCTCAAAATCAACAGCAATATGCTCTAGTGCAGCAACATAATCTGGTAATCCGTAAAATGAGAAAGTAGGCTCATAATCTTTAAATTGAAGTATAAATCTATTCCCCTTAACTTCTGGATATATAGGAATTATATTCAAATCATCTTTCATTGTATTGTACTTAGCCCAATCAGGGTGTACATACGCTTCTTTCTTATTCTTAGACATTCTAACGGTAGTTGCATCTATATGATATAGATTCATCCCACCATCATACAAAACGCCTTCTAGGTAAGCATTTCCAAATGTATAATAATCATCTGCTAACTTCTTAAAAATCATTCTTAATGACTCTCCATCAGCATTAACATCTTTAATGTAGTCTAATATATCTTCATTATTACTAACAAATTTAGCTCCACTTGTAAAGATTGTCTTTTGAGCTAATACACTTCTATGTGTAGATGACTTTCTCTTTAACTCTGCTAAGTATTGAGGAAATAAGTTGTTAGTACCAAATGGTATAAACTTAGTCCTAATCTTAGAGATGTCTTGAGGTTCTTCAATGTTTTGAGGTACAGCTAAATTAAAAACCCCAAATTCAAAAGTATTACTCTTTTGAGTCTGAAGATTTGTTTTTACTGCTCCTCTTACTTTCTTTTTTTGGCTCATCTTCAGTTTTTATAGTTGATAATTTTTCTACTAATTTTTTTAATCCTAAATCTTCATAAGCGTATGCTAACTCTTCTTGAGTTGCTGTTGACCACTTAATAACAAAACCATCTTTATAAGTTCTACCAGATGTTTTTTTTGCTTTATATTTTGCCATAATTGTATATATTTTTAAGTGTGGTGAATCTACAACATTTTTGCTACAATCACACATATTATTAGAAAGATATTAATAGGGAAATGTTATAAACTTTTTACGAAACAAGTTCAACCTAAAAATATATCTTTAATTATTATGCTCCTGTTGTTGCAGTTAATGCTGAAGTATTAACAGTAATCGTACCAACATATTTTCTAGGTAACTCAAACTGTCTAGCCATTAAAGTAACTGTAATACCACTCTCATCAGAAAAAGCTGCTCCTGTACCACCTTCTATAGTAGACATATTTAAGAAAGTCTGACTTTTTGCAGCTACATCCTCATTTGCATACTTAGAACTAACACCAAGAACCCAAGCGTTATCATTAGTATCAATTGCTATACCCATCATACATTGGTCAAGAGTATCTTGCATTGTGTGAAAAGTAGCGCTTTCTAATTGAGGAATCATAAATGATAAACCACATTCAAATGCAGTTGAACCATTTTCTTTCGTTCCATTTATTGTTAATGCAGGAGTTTCGTTTTTGAACTCATAAACAAACCAAGCAGCATCACCACCTGACTGAATATTATCAATATCCCACTCACCAGCAGCATTACCATAAGTAATAACATCAGCATCTGCCCAACTTCTTAAAAGTATTTGCTTTATACCACCTGTTGATTGTAAGTTTGCACAAACAACCCCTATACCTGTATCTATTGCCATTTTTTTATTATTTTATAATTAATTAAAAAGTAATTAAGAGGAGAAGATTTTTACACCCTCTCCTCTATTATTACATTATTGTTATACTAAAAGTCCCCATTGAACAAGAGAAGAGTACAAGTATTGTACACCTAACTTGAAGTAACCTCTGAAGAACATTTTTTCTTCTAAATCATCATAAAATACTTTGAATGAACCTTGTGGGTCAGTTACATCAGAACCGATAATTAAGTTATCAATTGCACAGTAACACATTCCTTCAGTATTGTTAGCTCCTGCTGCACTTTGGAATACATCTGGATTAGTGTCTGTTACAATAGTAACCCACTCATACATTGCTACTAATTCAACACCTCTAAAAGAAACTCTAGGTGAAGCATCTACTCTATTAACCAATGCTAAGTCAGAACCAGTACCTTCAAGACTTTGTAAGTAAGCGTTATATACTTTAGGTGTTACAAACATTTTTTTCTCTGATGGTGGTACTTGCTGTAATGCTGCAGGTGCGCCATCATAAATTGCTGTAATCATATTTAATGCTTCTGCCGCTGTTGGAACTCCAGTTGCTACTGCTGCACTTTCTATTACAGTTTCTGCTTTCATTAATTCCATCCATCCATCAAATGCTGTATATCCTGCTACTGCTCCAGCTACATCACCACCCCAAGCTAATCTTACTACATCTTGTGCGATACCTTTTACTGCTCTATCTACGATTGCATCTGCTAATTGAGTTCCCTCAATATTCATTACATCAGCTCCGTTTCTGTAAGACTCCTCAATAAAAGTTCCGAAAAACTCATCAGTACATTGCTCTAAAGCAACTCTACATCTTCCTGCTGTAATTACTTTATCATCAATATTGAACTGAGTAGCACCACTTGATGCGCTACAAGCTGAGTAAGACTCAACAATTTTAGTTAAAGCTGCTGCAGTGTAAACATTCATCTTATGCTTAACATTAGGTATTACCCTGTAGTTACGCATTAAATCTTCACTTCTGAATACAGGCTCGTAAAATATTTCGTTTAAGTTCGCGCCACCATAAGCTGCTGCGATACTATCATTTGCTACATTTGCCATTTTTTTCTATTTTTTTAGTTAGTAAATTTACTTCTTATTTTTGATGCTAATACATTGTAAAATTCTGCATTTGCATCTACTTTTTTGTTTTCAACTACTGCTGGGTCGCTTGAAGTTTCTAATTCTGTACCTTTAGCGTCTGCTTTGTTGATTTTTGCGTTCAAACCTTCAACCTCTACTGTTAAAGTTTCATTGTTTCCTTTTTCAGAAACTAATTCACCCTCTAGTAAAGATATTTTGTTTGATAATTCTATGTTCTTAGCTTCAAATTCAGAAATCTTATTTGTAATTTCTTCGTTATCTCCTAAGTTTACAGTTATCGCAGTTTGTTCAGCAACATCTTCAGAAACTTTTACATCACCTTTTACAGCAGTAACAATTTCCTCAACCTTGCTATTGAACCAATCTTTTAACTCGTTAGTCATTTTTTTGTTATTTATATTAATACTTAATTTATTCTTAATTTCTTCCTGCGTGATGTTTTTAAACTTAGAAACATCATACTTAGCAGCCACTTTAATAGAATCAGAGATAGTATCAATGAATCCTAAGTCAAAAGCCTCTTGAGCATTTAACCAACTCTCCTCATCCATCATCTCAGCAAGAGCATCATAAGATAATCCTGTTTTCTTTACATAAATGTCTGTTAGTTCACTTGTAATCTTATCAAGAGTTTCAGCAGTCTTACGCATATCCTTAGCCTCTCCTGAAGTTCCTCCCCAAGCGTTATGAATCATAAATAAAGAGTTCTCTGCCATTATCACCTCATCTGCACCTAAAGCAATGATAGTAGCTATACTTGCTGCTATACCTTCTATATAGACTGTAGTCTTAGATTCTCTTCTTTTGATTACATTATACATAGCCATTCCATCAAACACATCTCCTCCAAGAGAATTGATGCGTAAGTTGATTGGCATATCTTTTAGTCCTTTGATTTCTGATATGAAGTCTTGTGCAGTTACTCCATAAGTGCCTATTTCATCAAAGATGTATATATCAGCAGTTTCACCTGCCTTATTTTGAATGTTATACCATTTTTTGTTCATAGCAGCAAAAATACAAGTAAGTCATTTTAATCTTACCCAATTTACCTACAAAACTTTTAGTATGTGATGTTACTTGATGGTGTAGCCTTCTTTCTTTCCTTGTAAACTATGTTCTGAGCCATACTCTCACTTATGTCATACTTAATGGATAAGTCCATCCAAGTGTTAGTTCTACTCCCTTTATTACCTACTAGCATCCTGTCAAAGTCAGCAATAATCATATAGTTCCTAATTCTCTTAGGTTCAATTAATCCTTTCTCTGCAAGATGCCTTATAATATCCTTACTGGTTGGACTTTCTCCAAACCTCTTTTCTAACTCACTACCAGCAATTTCAATGAAGTCAAAGACTACATCTGCTTTATTTTGTCTTATTTTTTTTAGGGACATTTTTCTTTTTAGGTGTTTGCTCTATTTCAATCCACTCATCTACCATCATCTCCCAAAACTTACAAACTGCTCCTCTACAAGAAGTGCAATTCATATCTTGCTTGTTAGATGGGAATAATAAATGCCACTCAGCAAACATTAAACTTAATGATTCAGCGTGATGGCTTGGGAAGTTTCTTTGATGTTTTTTGTTCTTAAAAACTGCATCAGTAATCATACTTCTTTTGTTCTTACTGTAATTATCAGCTATTTCTTTTAAATTCATATGTAAAGTTTTACCATTTATTTTCTGGACACTTACCAAAAAACTCTTTTGTTAATGATGTCTTTGCATCTAGGAAACATTTGCATTTAGCACATCTTGAGCCTCTACTTATCTTAGGCTTCTTTAACAGTAAGAAGTTTCTGTAAAAACTACAACTTTTACACACATCTAATCTTTCTAATTTGGTTTTCTTATCAACAAACATTTGTTTATTATTTTAGTTATTAAATTGTTGCTTGAGATTGTATTACACTTACAGTATTTTGACTGTCTGTAATATCTGCCTCAACTACGACTACCTTACCAGAACTACCCATAGCGCCCATCATTTGATTCTGTCCTATTGCATTGAATTGTTGTTGTGAGAATGAAGGCTGATTAAGTAATCCTCCATCAGCAAACTTAACACCTCCCCCTGCTGAGTTCATTGCAGATAATTGCTTAGAGAACATTGCTGTACTTCTTTTATTTATAACAGCCTCACCACCTTCTAATTCTACCACTCTACCTCCTACTGCAAACTTCTCACCTCCTTGTGCGTGTGATTTGCCTTGTACCATACCACCATTAGCAAAAGTTTCTATAACTCCACCACTTCCAAATTTATCTAATTGTCTGTCAATTAACCCTCCTACTGCTGCTGAAGCACCTGCAGCTAGTATTAAATTTAAAGGGAATGGAACATTTTTAAATATAGACGCTATAAATCCTGCTACTGCTTCCATAATCTGAGCCCTAACAACAGTTTTCATTGCTTCTTCTGCAGTTTGACCAGACATTATTGCTCTCTTTACATCTGCTTGAAAAGACTCTTCTTTTCTTTTTTGGTCATCAACATCAACACCTGCCTTTAATGCCTCAAGTTCAATTAATAGCTTTTTCCTTAAATCAACATCCATTACAAACTCATTCAATGACCTTAGTTGTAATTCAATCTCTTTCTCTCTTAATTTATTAAGGTGTTCTTGAATCCTTGCTGCATCATCTGTAGATTTTGCTCCATCAGTCATTAAAAGTTGAACCATCTCTCTTTCTAAATCTAAACTCTGTTGTTTTGCTTTATTGTTTTTTACTATTGCATTGGTTGATGTATTGGTTTTTTGAGTAGAGGAAGTTTCTACTTCTTCATTGTCTTTTAATTGTACTCCAAATTTCTCTGCAACAACCAAAGCATCTTCATATTTTTTAGTATAAGCATCTGCCTCTTTATTTAATGTTATAATTCTTGCCTCATCAGAATCTATTTCCCTTTGAGTTACATTAAAAGTTCTATTTTTACTAAATTGTATCTCTTCCTCTCCTCTCAAGATTTTACCTTTATTCTCTTGAATTCTTAATTCTAAATCAAATATTTCACCCTGAACTTCCTGTCCTTCTTTTTGTATTTTTAACAACCTTTCTTCAGCACCCATCATTCTAATTTTTTCAGCCATCTGTAAATTAGCATTTTTTTGGTGTTCGCTTAATTCTTTTACATTATCTTTTTCAGTTATTAAGTTAGGTAGATATTCGCCATACCTTGTGTTTAAATTTACCATTGCTCTGTTTCTAGTTTCTTGAGATACGTTTGTATCTTTTAAAACTTCAAATAAAGCATCCATTTCAAATTTATCTTTTTGTAATTTTTCAGAAATTGGTATTTCTATAAAATCAGTAAGTTTGCTTACAAATGAAGCAAATCCATCAGTTACATTTTTTAAACCTTCTGACATTCTATCTATAAATGCAATTCTAAATCCTTGTGTAGCAGATTCAGACCTTTTAAATGCACCTTCTAAAGTATCACCAACAATTCTAGCCATCTCTTCTGCTGCACCACTAGCATCTTTAAGAGCATCTCTTAATTGAACAGTCCTTTCTCTACTTGTAATCATTTGCTCAAAGGCAGCAGCCTGTCTTAAATCAACAACCTCCATAATCTCAGCAAGACTACCCCCTTCTTCACTAAATTTAGCCATAGCTGGTACGAGTTCATCTAAAGAATGAATTGTCTTACCGAAAGATTTAACTAAATCAGAGTTAGGGTCTTGCATTTTTAGCAAAATATTTCTTAAAGATGTACCTGCAATAGAAGCCTCAATACCTGAATCTGCTAACTGGGACATAATAGCAGTAGTATCTTCTATAGAGAATCCTGCTGACTTTGCAATAGGTGCAACCTTAGTCATAGAAGTTTGGAACTTCTCTATATCTAATGCAGAACTAGTAAATGCAACTGCCATAACATCTACTACTCTTTGTGTTTCACTAGCATCTAATCCAAAACCTCTAACAGCAGAACCTGCTACAATAGCAGCTCTAGCCAAATCACTATCTGTTGCTGTTGCTAACATTAATGTAGCTTCTTGAGCATTTAGTATCTCTTGAGTAGTAAAACCTAATTTACCATAATTAGTTTGTAGTTCTGCAACTTGCTGTGCAGTAAAGAATGTTGAACGACCTAAATCTTGAGCAGATTTTGATAGCTGTAAAAACTCACTTCTATTAGCACCTGTAATTGCCTTAACCTTAGCCATTTGAAACTCAAAATCTCTAAATGACTTAATAGCATTACCTATAACGCTACTTATTGTTCTAAATGCAACAGTAGCAGCAACAATACCAGCAGCCATCTTACCAAAACTCTTTGTTGTACTTTTAGTTCTTCCTTCTAACTTTTTTAAATCTTTATCACCCTGTACAACTACCTGTACTACTATCTTCTCTGTATTTGTTGCCATATATATTATATATTAAAATGCTCGTTGAACATTTGTTTTTGGATTATTTTTTTTAATTTGTGCTGCTATCATTTCTGCTACATCCTTCCCTATAGAGGGTGCTAACTCTTGTGCTACTTTTGCTGAATTTTCTTTTGCTGTAATACCTGCAAAGTTTGACCTTTGCAAAGTGTTTCCCCTCTTCCAGTAAACATAATTCTCCTTACCATTCGCTTTACTATTTGCGTAAATTCCTCTTTCTAATCTTCTATAAACAGCCTGTGCAAATTTCTTATCCAACCCCTTTGTATTCATCCATCTGATTATGTTCTGTTTATTTACAGAAAAAGCAACTCTAGGGTCATTTACTACTCTCCAATAATGTTTGCTAGAAGTTACATCTAATACAAGTTCTTTCCCTTTGCTTATAGTACCTGCAAAACTTCTACTTAGTTTACCTGTAGCATAATACTCTTGTAGTCTTAATTGAGATTTAAGTCCCTTAATAATTAAATTAGTAGCTTTGTTTAAACTTTTACTTGTATGTTTTAATTTAATCATCTGATATTGTTTGGTCTGCTGCCACTCTTAATACTTTATGTGCATTACCATACATATCAGTAGCATAAACAGGTGTTAAATATTCTTCCTTTCTCTTTATTGATATTTTCCTAATTGCAGCACTACTAGTACCAATATAATCGCTATTGAAATATATAAGAATAATATCGTTAGCACTTGCTGCTGTAAACTCACCTGCATCAAAAGTCTGACTATCTGAAGCACCCATAGGAACACTAACTTGATTTTCAAAAATCTTAACATAACTCCCACTTTGGGGAGTGTAAACTTGAATTGTAATGACCCCAATTGCACTTGCTGAGGGTGAAGTGCCATACCTATCTATATATATATTGTAAGTATCTCCTTGAATTAAAGATAGTTTTTGGTATATACCACTAAAAGAAGATTGTAAAATCGCTGTATTGTTTCCGTAAAAAAGGAACAATCCAAGTGTAGACAAAGGAGTAGTTGTTGTTGCATAGGGACTTCCTCCTGTAAAGAATTTATACCAAGCATTAATTACAGATGGAGGATTGTTTAATAAAGAGTCTGTAAAAGGATTACTTGCAGTTGTAGAGTAAGCACTAGCTATTAATAAAGCAGGGTCAAGTCCTATTGTATAATTAATATACTCTCCAGTATAGTTTATTATACTAGACAAAGTATCTAATCCACTTTGTTGTGCTATTCCTCTTGATGTTATTTGCTGACTACTTATTTTCATATTATTTTTTTAAAGTCCTATATTATAGTTAGACTCTTCCTCCCAATCCAAGTCTGAATTACTTCCACTACTTCCAAAGCTAGGTGCTGTTGCTGCAAATACACCAATCTGAAACCACTCTATCAATTCCACTTTAGTAGATTCATTTTTATTAGGTATGTAATCTACTATTTTATTAATTCTCCAATAAACTCCATCTATGTAAATTAACTTTGTAAAATCTAAATTAATAATATCAGTAATTTTTAAAGCTATAGATACTGTTCTTAATCTTGGTCTTCTCTTTAACATCTCTACCATATTCCTATAGTAAGTGTCATACAACCCTTTACCTACTTGAGGAGCAGCATAAACACCTGTAGCGTCATCATAATCTCTTACCCAAACATTACCATAGGCTAAGTTAGGACTTAAAATACTATCTCTATTTACCATTGTTGCTTGTGGGTATATATTTGAAAGAACATTAACACCTACAGCGTTTTGATTAGCTAATATAGCTTTATTAACAGAACTCCAAGTCTGTGCAACAGCATATTTAGGTGTAAATCCAGATGCAGGTACTACAGGAGAATATTTATTCCAATATAATAATCTTGGTAAAAAACTATATCCTTTATCTGGTCTATGTAAATCATTGGCAGAAACATTCTCTGTCCATAAACAAGCAGAATGTGCAGTATCAATAAGAGCTGAATTACCACCAACAGTGTCCATATCTTTAGCGTTATAAGTGCCTGCAAAGAATGGATTTTCAAATGTGCTATCTCCCTTCTTAAATGTATCAGGAAGTATCTCTCGATAAGGATATTCATCTTCTATTTCGTGAAAATACCTTAACCCTCTATCCTTAACTTTAGCATCAGCATTATCACTCTTGTATTTAAAAACTAAAGTTCTTTTTAGGTCGCTTTCTATCCACTTATCACTTATTTCGCTACTTCTGTCTAATTTATAAGTCCAATCTATTGCATCTCCATAAGGCTTGTAGAAAGAATCAAAAGGCTCAATATTTACTGTCTTTGTAAACTCATCAGTAGTCATCTGAAGATTAAATGCGTGAGCAACACCCTTGACAAAGTCTACTTGC